>JGI1689J12820_1000043_pt1 | contig 29143 bp, 20 predicted proteins | sample PRCRCaboRojoPR_6_FD_12820 | JGI IMG/M metagenome (IMG submission 12820)
ATGTCTACAACCTGTACGACCAGGTCACCAACGCCGGTAATGACAACTGGACGGACGACAGCGGGGATGGGATCCAGGAACCGCTCCTGGATGTGAGTGATACCACGCTCTTTGCCCCGGCTCTTGTTGCGACAGATGGAGGATCTACGGACAGTCCGCCCAGCGTGAGCATCACCAACCCCAGCGATGGGGCGACGGTCTCCGGTACGGTTAGCGTGACGGCGGATGCCAGCGATGACAGCGGTGTCTCCCAGGTCGAGTTTTTCATAGACGGGAGCAGCATCGGCGTGGACAGCGACGGTTCCGATGGCTACAGTACTTCCTGGGATACGACCGCTTACGCCGATGGAGGACATACTGTAGAGGCCGTGGCCACGGACAGCGCTGGACAGACTGCCAGCGACAGCGTCTCCGTCACGGTGGACAACAGCGGGGGGACGGTCTATCCCATTGACCTGAGCGTAAGTGCTTACAAGGTCCGTGGGACGCAGTATGCGGACCTGACCTGGAGTGGAGCCACGTCAACCGATGTCGACATCTACCGCGATGGGACCGTTGTTGTCACCACACCCAATGATGGTGAGCACACAGACACAACCGGTCAGAAAGGGGGCGGCTCAGCCATCTACCAGGTCTGTGAGGCAGGCACGAGCACCTGCTCGAATGAAGTTACCGCCACCTGGTAACCACCAATGAAACCCCTGAGGGGCTGTGAAAACAGCCCCTCAATTTTAGGTCTATTCCTGGCGCCAGCTTCGCGAAGGTCATGACCTAGGCGTACGATATCGCCTGCTCTTCGACTCCACCTTTCGGAAGGTGAGAATCCCTTCCGCTTTTTGTGTTAATCTTCCTCCTATCTGAAGAAGGTGAGTTCAGTTCCACTCTATGGCATAATAGGTGTAGTCATTTTCATGCAAAGGAGGGACGATGAAACCCTTTCGAAAGCATGTTGCCCTGGCCGTGGATGGGGGCGGGATCCGGGGCATCATCCCCACCCGGGCTTTGTCCATCTTGGAAGATCATCTGGGTAAACCATCCTATGAGATTTTCCGGCTTCTGGCCGGGACCTCCACCGGGTCCATCATCTCCGCGGGGATCGCTTCGGGGTTGTTCGGGATGGAGCTTCACCGCCTGTATCTGGAATTCGGGCGGACCATTTTTAAAAAAAGGCTGCGCTCAGTCCTCTGGCCCCTGACCCGCTACCGCTATCCCCAGGAGCCGCTGCGTTCCGCATTGAAAACGGTCCTGGGAGATCGGGTGGTGGGCGACTTGTGGGAATCCGAATTTCCTATGGATGTGATCATCACCACCTTTGACCTGGTGGAGAACCGCACGCGCTTTATCAAGCCTTTCAAGGAAGCTTATCAGGATTGGTCCCTTATCAAAGCGGTGCTGGCTTCTTCCGCAGCCCCGACCTTTTTCCCTGCCGTGGATGGAAGGTTCGTGGACGGCGGAGTGGGTTCTTATCACAATCCTGCCTACCTGGCGGCCTATGAAGCCCGTTTTGTGCTGGATTGGGATCCGGCGGAAACCACCCTGATCAGCCTGGGCACCGGACGGGATCCTCACCACCTGCAGCCTGATCAGGTGAAATCGTTTTTCGCCTGGGATTGGATCCAGCCCATTTTAGGGGCTTTCATGCAGTCTTCCGATGACCAGCAAATTCACCTGGTGGATACCTTCTTTGAGGAGATCGATTTCCGGCGCTTTCAGGTGGACCTGAAGGAGCCCATCGGCATGGATGAAGCAGAAAAAATGGAAGAATTAACCGCTTATGGTCAGGAACTGGGACAAAAAATCCTCTCCGATGAGATGGATGAAGCCCTCGAAGTCCAGGCCAAACGCGCCCCGCAAGTGGAATGGTAAGAACTGAACTATTGGGTTATTAGAGTTCATGTTTCCATAGCGGATGTATCTATGACACAAATAGTTAAGTAATAAACTGAGCCTATGTCAAATGTAAAAGAAAAACCTCTCAGCAGTTTTGCATGGTTATCCATAGGAGCGGCATTGGTGACCATGGCAATCAAATTTGGATCCTATGTTATCACCGGATCAGTGGGTCTGCTGTCCGATGCTATGGAGTCCATTGTCAATCTCTTCGGGGGAGTTATGGCCTTGGCCATGCTGACCATAGCTCAGCGACCGCCTGATGAGGACCACGCATATGGACATAACAAAGCGGAGTATTTTTCTAGTGGCATGGAGGGGGCCCTGATTCTGGTGGCAGCGATCAGCATTGGGATTATGGCTGTGCGCCGCTTGATCCATCCCCTCTCTTTACAACAGTTGGGGGTGGGATTGGTGGTCAACATCGCAGCTTCCGTAATTAACCTGGGTGTCGCCCTGATCATGATCAGGACAGGGGAAGAAAGGGAGTCCATCACCTTGGAAGCGAATGGCCGGCATTTGATGACCGATGTCTGGACTTCAGTGGGCGTGGCTGCAGGGGTGGGAGGGGTGGCCTTGACCGGATGGGAACGTTTAGACCCGCTGATTGCCCTTGCTGTCGCTGGAAATATCATTTGGACAGGGTTTCATATTGTCCGCCGTTCCGTGATGGGTTTGATGGACACTGTCCTTCCTGAAAGCGAGCTAGACAAGGTTTGTAAGATTCTGGAGGGGTATGTGGAAGAGGATGTGAAATACCACGCCCTCCGCACCCGGCGCGCAGGGTCAAGGAGATTTGTCTCTTTTCACGTTATTGTCCCGGGTGAATGGTCCATTAAACGCGGGCACCATCTTCTGGAAAGCATGGAAGGGGATATCCGTACAGCGTTACCCAATGTCACTGTGATCACTCATATTGAACCTTTAGGGGATCCTACTTCATGGCGTGATCTAAATTTGGACCGTCCGGAATCTGTACCTGGAGATGAGGTTGAAAATCTTTCCGAACAGGAGTAAATGTGATATCTAATAGGTAGAGGTAAGTACTTATTCTTTGGATATATCTAACTTTTGAACTGATAAATTTCTCCCCGTCACATTTATATCCCTTAAAAAACTCCCTTTTTCTTGATTGGAATTCGGTAATTTGATCCATTTCTCACCCTTTTTTGCGCGTGGTAAAATACAGGGACTGTTTTGAGTACATGATATCTTGTCTTAAAGGAATGAAAACGTCTGTATGGTATGGAAAATTCGGTTAAAAAGAGTGGGGTTGTCGCTCCTCATTCTAATCTTATTGGTTTTGCCACTCCGCGGTGCCACCATCGACCGCTCCTACCTGGAGAAAGGGGTCCGGGATTTTACGCGGCCCCTGGAGTTCAACTTTATCTCCTGGACCATATCAGCCCTGTGGGATAAAGCAAAACATTCCAGTTTGGGTGCAGAACAGTACATATCCCCTGCTGATTCCCGGGCATTGGTCTTGGACTATCTCCAGCTCAGGGCTGATGTTAACGCGCTTGAGGAAGAGTTGAAAAACATCGTTGCTGATCCGGAGGTGGAAAACCCCGAGCGGGCTTCGGTTGCTGTGCGGGAGAGGTTAGATATAAAACGTTCCCGGGCCGAAGATCTAGCCCCGTTTGTGCAGGAGGTCCTCCAGCGTCAAATTAACACCAGTCTGGCGGATCTTCAACTTACCTGGGGCGGAACGGCTGTCCCCCCTGTCTTATACCGTGCTGAACCTGATTCTCATGCTCTGGTGGTGTCCCCCCGGGATGTCATCCGCCAAGAGGCAAATGTCATGCTGGTCTCGGGCCTGACGTTGGATGAGAAAATTGCCCTGGAACGCAAAATTGAAGAAGAATTGGACCTATCCGCTCTGGTAGTGGGCATTGGAGGGGTGGGGATGTATCCAGCCATGATCATAGAGTCCAGTAATTTAAATTGGATGGTGGAGGTCATTGGCCATGAATGGACTCATAACTACCTGACGTTGCACCCGCTTGGTTTGCAGTATTTTGCAAGTCCCGAGCTGCGGACCATTAACGAGACGGTGGCGGAATTGGCAGGGAAGGAGATCTATCGGGCTGTGTTCACCCGATATTACCCGGACCGGCTGCCACCGGTGGATAAACGTTCAGGAGGAAACGTTCCAGAGAATCAGAAAACCGAAAGAGAACGGCTTCAAGAAGTGATCGGACCGATCCCCTTTGATTTTCGATATGAAATGTACAAAACACGGCTCACAGTGGACCGCCTGTTGGAAGAAGGGGAGGTTGCAGAAGCGGAGGCGTATATGGAAGAGCGCCGCCAGGTTTTCTGGGATCACGGATACCGGATTCGAAAACTAAATCAGGCTTACTTCGCTTTTCATGGTTCTTATGCAGCCCAGCCTGGAGGGGCGGGAGGGGCAGAGGAGAATCGTCTGGGGCAAAACCTGCGTGAGCTAAAAGACACCCTACCATCCTTCTCTGACTTCATGAAAAAAGTGGCCTGGATGTGGCGCCTGGATCAATTTCAAAGAGTTTTTGAAACGGAATTGAATAATTAAGGGCTGGAAGGTTGACCAATGAAAGGAAAACAGAAGTTTGATTGGGCTTCAGGGATTCAATTTGCGGGCAGTCTTTTCATGGTGCTGTTATTGGGCGGGATCTCTTTAGGGGGGATCGGGGTGGTGGCTGTTTCAAGTGGGAGCTTATCGGTACCTGTCCCCGCAGTGCAAAGAACGACGTTAATCCTGTTCTTTTCCAGCCTGGGGTTTGTCGGGATTTTATTGCTGCCTTCCATGATATATGCTGCGAAAAGCTTATTTGGATTGTCCACGGGTGAAGAAAACACATGGCGGGGAGCAGACTGGTTGATTGCCCTTTATCCCATTCTCCTGGGAGTTGGCTATCTTGCGGAATGGGAGACCGGTGGAGGTCGTTTTCTTCTCGTCTTGGCTCATGTCCTGGCCAATGGGATTGCCGTGTTTTGGATCCTTCATTTAAGTCAGAAGGGTTTGCCCGAAGGTTCACCGCAGCGTTTTTGGGGTGCCTTTGGGAGTGGATTGACCCTGGCCCCGGCGCTGGTGCTGCTGGTTGAACTGCTTTTATTGGTCCTGATCGGGGGGTTGTGGTATGTTTACTTGCTGGAGCATCCAGCGTTGAGAGCCCAGGTTTCCCGTTTAATGGAGCGCTTACCCCAGTCTGCTGCCTCTCCTGTGATCTTGGAAAGGATGGCCAGTAAATATCTCTTCCTGCCCGGGTTTGTGGCTTCCGTATTTACTTATGTGGCTGTCTTAATTCCTTTGGTGGAGGAGCTCATCAAGCCCCTCGGTGTGTGGCTGCTGATTAAAAAGAAAATCACCCCAGCCCAAGGGTATAAATGGGGGATGGTTAGCGGAGCGGGATATGCGTTATTTGAGAATCTGGTCCTCTCCGCGAATGCAGGTACGTGGACGATTGCCATGATCAGTCGTTTTGGGACCACTGCGGTGCACATGTTGACCGCTGCNTATGTTGGTTGGGGGCTGGCGTCCAGCTGGGCAAAAGGAAACTTTATGCGCCTCGCAAAGGCGTTTTTCGTGTCTGTCCTCTTTCATGGCGTGTGGAATGGATTGAATATCCTGAGTGCCCTGGGGCAATTTTCAGGTGCCCGGGAGTTCTTTGGCCCCTTTGGATATGGGGCNGCACAGATTGCGCCTGTGGGGATCTTTCTTCTCGCCCTCGGGGCCATTTACGGCCTGATAAGGTCCCGGCGGGTCATCGGCCTCTCTGTCACTTCCAATGTTGAAAATGAATGACCCAGCCTGAGCGGGGGGACCACCCATCCTGCTGGAAAAATTTACCGGTGATAGGTTTTGCTGGATGAAAAAATCGCTTCCCCCTGGTTTTCTTTGGTTCCCGCGAATAACCCGAAGGGTACCGGTCGATGAGGAAGGGAAAGGTTAAACCCCCCTCGTCATTCCCCGTACCCGACGACAACAGCGACTGCCATCTCCCTGGAATGGCTCAAACTGACTGACCAATTCGTAATTCCCCTGGCCCTGCTGATATTCAGAGCGGAGCCATGCAGCCGCAGGTGTGGTTCACCGGATGGGTGGGAATAGACTTCAACGTCTTTCCAGGAAATAATCCCGATCCCTGTGCCCAACGCTTTGGATGCCGCTTCTTTGGCAGCAAAACGGACGGCAAGTTCGGGAGGATTCCTTTTCGATTGTTCAATTTCATTGGGGGTGTAGATGCGCTGCAGGAAGCGTTCACCATGACGTTTGAAGACGCGGTCAACGCGTTCGATTTCTACCAGGTCGACTCCTGTTTTTATGTTCATAAGCTAGGGTCCCGCGGTGGCGATTCCCAAACGCTGCAGGTCAAGGTAGGCATTCGCCACCCGGAAGGCGTCCTGGGGGGTGACCTCACGAATCATTTCCTCATAACGGTGGAAGTAATCTAATCCCAATTGGTAACGTTCTATGTTGAGCAAGGACCCAGCGACACCGGCGTTTGACTCCAGCGCCAGGGGCAGCTTACCGATGTAACTGGACTGGCTGTCCGCAAATTCCTCCTCCGGCACCGGCTGGTCAAGGAAGCGTTTAATTTCTTGTTTGATCAACTGGATGGCCTGCTCGGTGTGATCCGGATCGACACCAGCCGATACAGTCCAGGGCCCGGGTCCCATGGAACTGCTCACGGAACTGTAAGCGTAGTAAGCCAACCCCGCTTTATTGCGCACGGCTTCGCCGATCCATCCCATCATCCCGAATTGTCCTAAGACGCTGTTGCCAATTTTCGCCGCATAAAAATCGGGGGACAGGCGGGAAGGTCCAGCGACCCCAAGGACGATATCCGTTTGGCTTTTATCAGGGATGGTGTAATGGCGTCTCTGTGTTTTTTCCAGAGCGGGAGCAGGGGGGACCGTTTGCACAGCCGGTTGGTCGGGGTTGTGCCAGTCTCCCAGGCTTCTGGAGATGGTTTTCAGGGCTCTGTCTGGTTCAACTGCACCGGCAACGGCGATCACCATTTCCCGGGGGCCGTAATGTTCTCTGTGAAAACCGATCAAGTCATCGCGGGTAATGGTGGAGGCTGTTTCTGGCGTTCCATCCTCCGGATATTGATAAGGATGGCCTTTGTAAACGATCTCATCAAAGGCCAGGGAGGCCATCTCGCTGGTGTTTTGGGCCCGGAGGTCCAGGGATGTCAGCAGCTGGGAGCGCACACGCTCCACGTGATCCCCCGGGAATGTGGGACGGCGGAGCGTTTCCCCGATGGTTTCGATCAGAAGATCCAAATCGGCTCCCAATGACTTTCCTGAAAAACCTGCAGTGTGGGTTCCCCCGCTGAAACTCAAGCTGGCTCCAATGGATTCCAGGCGGTTGTAAATTTCCTGAAAAGAATGATCTTTTGTACCCCTCATTAAGGTGGAGGAGACAAAGTTTGCAAGTCCCATCTTGGGCAGGGGTTCATATAAACTTCCCGCCATCAGATAGCCGGAAACCGTGACAGAGAGGGTGTTGAAGTTGGGCCGGATGAGGAGCGTGATGCCGTTCTCCAGCTCGCGCCGAATGATGTCGTCGGGTCCCGGGAGGGAAGATTTGCGTAAGGATGCCAGGGGCTGTGTACTTGTCATCTTATCGTCCATTTCTCTGGGGTAGATAGGTGCCAATGATCCGGTTTTGGGGTTGGAGATACTTCATCGCTACGCGCTGGACATCCTCTGGAGCGACGTCCGCTAGTCTCTCGACATAGGATCTGACCCATTCGTACTCCGCGAACATCTCTGCGAAACCTAACCAAAAAGCCTGGTTGGTGATGCTCTCACTCCCATACGCGAAAAGGGCCTGGGCCTGTTTCATGGCCCGCTGGAGCTCCTCTCTGGCAGGGGGAGATTCCTGCATCCGGGAAATCTCCTCATCCAGGACGGCCAACGCTTCGTTCACCGAGGTCTGGGGGTGCGCGATGAAGTGGAGGCTGTAGAGAAATGGGTCAATGGTCGCCGGTAATCCGCCGTGGATATCGATCGCCACCTCCTCTTCCTCCACCATGCTCCTGTACAGTCTTGACGTCTTATTGGAAACGCCGCCCCCGCCGAAGAGGTTTAATCCCCTGGGCCCGGAAAGCAGGCTGTCCATGATCAGGAGGGGGAAGAAATCAGGGTCAGAGGCAGGCGGCGTGTGATACGCGACCTCAACGATGGTGGTATCCCCGGGCCCTTCCACGTTCAGACGATGTTCCCCTTTTTGGGCTGGTTCTGGACGCGCGCGGCGGGGAATTTCCTCACCCGGGGAAAGATCTCCGTATAATTCTTTGATCCTCTCCAGCATGGAGTCCGTTTGAAAATCACCTGCCACGGCCACCAGGGCGTTATTGGGGCGGTAATAGGTCTGGTAGTGCTCGTAGAGATCCGCGCGCTGCATGGTTTTTAAGTCTGCCATATCGCCGATGATCTCGTGGTGGTAAGGGTGAACCCGAAAAGCTGCTGCCCGGAGAGCTTCTTTCAATTGAAATCCTGGGCTGTTTTCCCTCCCTTTCCTTTCAGAGATCACCACCGTGCGTTCTCTGGCGACCTCCTGGGGGTCAAAAGAGCTGTTGGTCATCCGATCGGCCTCTAATTCCAGGGCGAGGTCGATTTTATCCACGGGCATGGTTTCAAAGTAAGTCGTCCAATCCAGGTATGTGAGAGCATTCCAGATGCCCCCTGTGCGGGATATATTCCGCTCCAGTTCTTCAGCTGGAAACCGGGGTGTCCCTTTGAAAAGCATGTGTTCCACCCAGTGGGAAACCCCCGTCTTTCCAGGGATTTCGTCCCGGGATCCTACCCGGTACCAAACCCAGTGGCTGACCAAAGGGGCCGTATGGATCTCTTTTAACATCACTGTCAAGCCGTTCTCCAGCTGGACGGGTTGAACTTTTTCCAATAACATTTGTTCTTTCATGACGGGTTTTGAAGGAACTCCATTCTCCTTTTAGGTAATGGGAGATGTAAATGACCGCTTCCGCGGGGTATCATCGAGTTAAGGCTGCCACAAGCAGATCCAAGGCCAATTCTTGGTCCAATTGCCCGGTTTTCATGGCTGCGTCCATGTCGGACAATTGGTGGTATATCCTTTCCAACTGGGGAAGCGTGAAGCGTCTGGTTTGAGGGATGATTTTTTTGATGGGGTAGGGATGGACATCAAGCTGGTTGGCGATGCTGAAGCGATCGCGGTCTGGGTCCTGGTTCAGAATTTCTTTGACTTGGATCAGGAGGCGGAATTGGCGGACGATCATCCCGAAGAGAGGGAGGGGGGATTTTTCTTGTAATTGGCGGCGGAGCATGCGCATGGCGGTTTCCCCGTCCCCCACGCTGATGGCATCCACCATGGCGAAAATGTCCCCTTGCCGCACATCAGCTGTCAGAGTCCGGACATCCTCCTCCGTGACCTTGCGCTCAAAATTTGTATAGGTGATTAATTTTTCAATTTCCTGGGAGGCCAGACGCGGGTCTTCGCTGACATAATTAGCCAGGAGGTGAGCGGCCTGATGGGAAAATTCTCCCCCGTGGGCCTGAGCCCTGTTCTGAATCCAGCTGGCCATGTTTTGTCCCTTGGGCAGCGGGAGAGATTTCTGCCAGGTCAGCGAAGGGTGGTTCTGGGCCCATTGGAGCAGCCAATGGTCTTTTTCGAGGTGCTTTTTGATCTTCAGTATACAGGCGGTGGTCTCCGGAATCCCTTCCAGGAGTGATAAGAATTTTTTCCGGTTTTTTGCCTTTTCCCCCAGCGGCAAAGGATGGGAAAGGATGACCATGCGGCGCTCAGTGAGAAAGGGCATGGCGTGGGTTTCTGATTCCAGTGCGCTTGAGGTAATCTCCTTGCCGTCCAATGTGGTGATGTTCATTTCCGCATTGGCGGAGTCCCCCATCAGGGGTTTTAGTTTTTGGTTGATGAGTTCCTGGATGGCAAATTCATCTTCCCCGTGCAGAATGTAGATTGTAGGAGAAACGTTGCTCATGCTTTAACCCTGAGTTTGGACACGGTGGGCAGTGAGTTGGCCCTGTTGATGGGTGAGGACTTTTCGAATTTGCAGGCTCCCGGGGTCTCCGCTGGTGGTGACATATTTTTGGAGAAACCGTCCCAGCGGGCGGGAAAGCACCAAACCAATCGTCGCCAGGCTGATGATGAGAGGGATCCGGCTGAGTTTTTGGCGGCGTTTGTCCCCGACGCCGATCAAAGCCGCTGCTCCAGCGAGTCCAGCCAGCATCCCGGAGGTGAGCAGGTTTGTGCCGCAGTTGTCGTGCAAGGCTAAATTCTGCTTTCCTGATCGGAGCTGCTCTAAGGCGTCTTTGACGACTTCCGTGAGCTGCGGCGCAGTGATCTCCCCCACAATCCAGAAACCACCAAAATCAGAATGTCCGGCAAAGGGCCGTTGGGGGTAGCGAGCGTGAAGCAAATTTAAAGTGGCATGTTCTAGACCGTGATTTCTTTGGATGCGAGAAAGGATGTCTTTAAACATAAGATGTTCTCTATTGTAGTCTGAATTTTATTCCGCTTAATGAACTCTCGCCCTTGGATCGGACTTAATTCGCCCATAAGGTTCGCTCAGCGGGGGTTTTACTCATGATAACAAAAGGTGTTGGCGTCTGGTTTGCTGGCATAAAACCCATGGATAACCAATTTTTGTTCGATTCCCTCATCATTCTTCTTTCCCCAATGGGTTTACACAGGGCCAGAGGAATGCTTATAATATGCGCCCGAGGTGATGATGAAGGATAACCTCGGCTGACCATGTATTGTACTAAATGATGGTGATTAATTCTACGGGATATGGGATGAATCTTAATTCATTTTCATCCGGGCCGTGCTATAATTTGGTGGCTTTGACTACTGAGAGGATCGTTCGTTAACCGATGAAAGTGTTAATTACTGGCGCAGCTGGGTTTTTAGGGTCTGCCCTTGGCGCACATTTAATTAAACAGGGCCACGAAGTCCGGGGTTTGGACGACCTGTCCACGGGTAAAGAGGAGGTAGTACATNAAGATGTGCTCTTCACCCGGGGGGATGTCATGGATAGGCCTAAGTTGTGGACGCTGCTGCAGGATGTGGAGTGCGTCTTCCACCTGGCTGCCCGCGTGTCTGTCCAAGAATCCATCCTGTATCCGCGGGAGTACAACGAGACCAATGTGGGGGGGACGGTGAGTCTCATGGAGGCGATGCGGGACGTGGGGGTAAGGCGCGTGGTTTTCACTTCATCCGGCGCGGTGTATGGATCTCAGAAAGAGCAGCCTCTCTCAGAAGATCTTCGTCCTCATCCAGACTCCCCTTATGCGGTTTCCAAATTGTCAGCCGAGTATTATGTGCGGACCATCGGGAAATTATGGGATATCGAAACGGTCACCCTGCGGATCTTCAACGCCTATGGTCAGGGTCAGCATTTGCCGCCTGCCCATCCCCCGGTGATTCCTAGTTATCTGAAACAAGCTGTGCAGGAGGGGACCCTGGTCATCCACAACAGCGGAAATCAAACGCGGGATTTTGTGTATGTAGATGATGTGGTCCGGGCCATGTCCAGAGCGGCGAGCGCTGATGAAGTGGACGGGGAGATCATCAATGTGGGAAGCGGGACCGAAGTGAGCGTCACCGAACTTGCTGATCTGGTTCTCGAGGTCACGGAAGGGGAGCCTGAAGTTGTGCACAATCCCAAATCAGATGGAGGCGTGAAACGTATGCGGGCTGATATCACACGGGCTCGAGAATTACTGGATTATGAACCGCAGATTTCCCTCCGGGAAGGGTTGAGGCTAACCCTGAAGCGCGATCCCCGTTTTTAATTGGAACCAAAAAGTTTTACAGCACGTCCACGTCATGCACCCCTGATTCCTGTTTGCCGGCTGGGGTGATCTGGATAAATTCTGCTTTTTCCCAGAAAGTGGGGATGTTATCAGCCCCGGCATAACTCATACCAGAGCGCAACCCGCCGAGTAATTGGTGCAGGATGTCTGCCGCGGATCCGCGGTAAGGGACCACGGCTTCCACACCTTCCGGCACCACTTCTCCGTAATCGATCTCTTGTTCTTCGTTATCCGGGTCCATGGTCTTGCGGTCAACGTTTGCGGAGAGTGAGGCCATCCCCCGCACGACTTTCTGCTGCTGCCCATCGCGGATGACAGTGGCCCCGGGGCTTTCGTCTGTGCCCGCCAGCAAGCTGCCCAACATGACCGTGCTTGCCCCGGCAGCGATGGCTTTTGAGATATCTCCCGATTTACGAATGCCCCCGTCAGCGATGATCGGTACGCCCAGTTTTCGGGCTTCCTCCGCACAGTCCGCAATGGCTGTCAGCTGGGGAACGCCAAAACCGGTCACCACCCGCGTGATGCAAATTGAACCTGCTCCGACGCCCACTTTGACTGCATCCGCCCCCGCTTCAACCAGATCTCGGACGCCGGCCGCTGTGGCCACGTTGCCGGCGATGACCGGGATGGCGTGACGCTTTTTGAGGCTTTTCACCATCTCGATGGTGTGGTCGGCATGACCGTGGGCGACATCGACGACCAAGACATCCGCTCCTGCTTCGATGCAGGCTTGGGCCCGGTGGTGGTCTTCTGATCTTACACCCACCGCGACGCCGACGATCAGCTGTCCCTTATCATCCTTTGTCGCCTGGGGGTGCTTTTGGAGTTTAACGATGTCCTGGGCGGTGATTAACCCCTGTACTACATCCTGTTCATCCACCAGAGGAAGCTTTTCGATGCGGTGTTCGTGGAGGGTTTTCCGGGCGTCTTTAATGGGCTCCTGCGTGGAAGCAACCACGACATCGGATCGGGGTGTCATGACCTCTCCCACCTGCAGGGATCCTTCGGGAGCTAAAAGCAGATCCCGGGATGTGACAACTCCAAGCAAGTGTCCGTCTTTATCGGTTACCACCAAGCCTCCGATATCCGACCGGGACATGATCTTTTTCGCTTCCGCTATGTCGTCGTCGGGTTGGATCGTGATGGGGTTTTCGACGACAAAACTCTCCGAACGTTTGACTTTCCGAACTTCTTCTGCCTGCTCTTCGATGGGTAGAAAACGGTGGATGATGCCCAAACCCCCTGCATGCGCCATGGCGATGGCCATCTCTGATTCGGTGACCGTGTCCATGTTGGAGCTGATGACCGGGATGGCCAGTTTAATCCCCGGGACAAGGACGGTGGAAATGTCAACGTTGGCCCGGCTGCGGATATGAGACCGCTGGGGCACCAATAAAACGTCATCAAATGTCAATCCAGGTTGGGAGCGTACGTTCATGGTTCTCATCCTTCTTATCTGGTACTGGTGATTGATCTCGTTTGCTTGCCATGCTTATTGTACAATATCTATATGCCTGAATCGAACCGTTTGCCAAGATCTTTTTTTGCGCGGCACACTGTAGATGTGGCGCGCGACCTGTTGGGTGCCCGGTTGGTCCGACTCGAGGAGGGAGGAAAGCGGGTCTCGGGGATGATCGTAGAAACGGAAGCTTACCGGGGCGAAGATGACCAGGGATGTCATTGTCGGGCCGGGCCTACAGAGCGCACCGCAGTGATGTACGGGCCCCCTGGAGTGGCTTATGTGTACTTTATCTACGGTATGCACTGGTTATTGAACGTGGTCACCGAACGTGAGGGTTTTCCGGGCGCGGTGCTCATCCGGGGTTTGGAGCCCGAGGAAGGTTTAGACCTCATGGAAGAGAGGAGGGATGGGCAGCCCAAAGAGCATTGGACGGACGGCCCGGCAAAGCTCTGCCAAGCCTTGAGGGTGGATGGCCGTTTTAATGATGAGGATACCTGCAGCCCGGAATCCATACTTTTCCTGGAACGCGGGATTGATATTCCTGAGCGCCGGGTCCAAGCAACCCCCCGGATCGGTTTAAACTCTGTCCCTGAACCGTGGAAAAGCATCCCCTGGCGGTTTGTGGTCCACATGTAAACTATTTATTTCAACCCGTTTATTTTATAAAACCTTAGAAATATATCGCGGGGTACCTATGTTTAAGAAAAAAGAGGAATCGACACAAAAGCTTGAGGCATCTTCTGATCAAAAGCGCGTGACATCTGTACTGGGGCCGGATATGAGTTGGAAAGGAGAGCTGTCGGGAGCAGGAGGAGTGCGCGTGGAAGGGGCATTCGAGGGATCGATGCAGATTGACGGCCTGATTGTCGTGGATCGAAAGGGACGCATCACAAGCGAAGGCATTCAGGCCCATTCTGTGATCATCGCCGGAGCTGTCCGCAGCGACATCAAAGCCGACCGGGTGGAAATCCGGAGCACGGGACGCGTCTGGGGAAATGTGGTCACATCTTCTTTCTCCACGGAGGAGGGGGCTTACCTGCGGGGTAAAATTGAGATGGAGGAGGAAACCGGGGAGGCACCGGAAGAAGAATCTGACGAGGATCAGAGCGCCGCGAATGATCCGGACGCTGAGTGATGTGGCCTTTCTCTGCCAATGGGGATTTGATAAGTAATCACTTGTATGACGGAAGAAGAGGTCGGCAAGGGTACAACCCGTGCCAGGGACCCTGCGGTCAGGGGAGAATCTCCATCTGCATGGATTCTTTTCTGGTATTCAACATGTATTAAAAGCTGTTTCTAAAGTAAAACATTGAGCTTACCGCTGAGACGAGGAAAATTGAGGAGAAAAAAATGAAACTTCCCGATATGAAAAAATTTATGAATATGAATTGGGTGGAGATAGAACCGATCTACGGGGCATTGAAAACCCGTGATCTCAATCAAGGGAATGTGGAGGAATGGTTGAAGGATTGGTCTTCACTCCGGGAGTTGATCAGCGAACGATATGCTCGACTGCAGTTAGCGACCAGCCTTGACACCCAGGATGAAGAGGCAGAAAAGAGCTTTCATATATTCCTGGATGAGGTGTTTCCACCGGCGGAAGCGGCTGATCAGGTTTTGAAGGAAAAATTACTGGCGAGCGGGTTGACGCCGGATGGCATGGAAATTCCCCTCAAAAAAATGCGGGTAAAAGCAGAGCTGTTCCGGGAGGAAAACCTGCCTTTGCTTACGGAAGAGCGCAAGCTTGGCCTGCAATATAATAAGGTTTTCGGCGCCCAGACTGTGGAGTGGGAAGGTGAGGAACTTACCCTCGTGCAGCTGAAATCAAAACTGCAAACACCCGAACGAAATACACGGGAAGAATTATGGCGTTTGCTGTCTGACAGGCAGTTGGAAGATCGAGAAAAGGTCAATGAGATCTGGGGGAAGCTCATGGAGGTCCGTCTGCTGTTGGCGGAAAACGCAGATAAAAATGACTACCGGGCCTTCAGCTGGCAGCAGCGGACCCGCCTGGATTATGAACCGGCGGACAGTTTACAGTTCGTGGATGCTGTTGAGGAGGTGGTCGTCCCTGCAGCAGCCCGGGTGTACGATCGATATCAGGAGCGGATGGGGTTAGAAAGGCTCCGCCCTTGGGATGTGATTGATAACCGCTCCACGATGGATTTTCCGGTCTTAAAGGCCTTTGACACCGAGGATGAATTCACCTCGCGGGTATCGAGCATCTACAGGAAATTGGATCCCGTGCTGGGAGAGTATTTTGATTTAATGCGGGAAGAAAACCTGCTTGACTTGGTCAACCGCCAGGGGAAAGGTCCCGGCGCGTTCTGTACCTCTTTTCCGACCCAAAAACGCCCCTTTATCTTCATGAACGCAGTGGGGCTGGCCACGGATGTGCGCACGTTATTCCACGAAAGCGGACACGCCTTCCACGTCTTTGAAAGAACCCAGTTGCCGTACATTCACCAACAGCGTCCGGGCCTGGAATTTGGAGAAGTGGCTTCCACAGCGATGGAGCTGTTAACGTCCCCTTACATTTCTGAAGGAGAAGGGGGATTTTTCACGGAGGAGGAGAGCGCTCGTTATCGCCGTGGTCATCTGGAAAACAAACTGCTTTTCTGGCCCTACATGGCGGTTGTGGTCGCTTTTCAACACTGGGTGTATCAACATCACCAACAAGCCTCGGACCCAACACGTTGTGATCAAAAATGGTCAGAACTGGTTGACCGTTTCCTGCCCGCCATTGACTGGGATGACCTGCAGGATGTAAAAGAGACCGGTTGGCAGCGAAAATTGCACATCCATCGTGCTCCGTTTTATTACATCGAATACGGGTTATCCTTGCTGGGCGCGGTTCAGCTGTGGGAAAACGCTTTGAATGATGAGCGGGAAGCGCTCCGTAAGTATCGACAATCCTTGGGGTTGGGGGGGACGGCTTCTCTGCCGGATTTGTATGCCGCAGCGGGTGTGAAATTCGCTTTTGACGCGGAAACCCTGGGATCCGCTGTAGACCTCATCGAAAAGAAACTGCAGGAATTTGAAGCTGGGATCTGAGGCAGGCAGATCTTCTGTGAACCTTGAACATTTGGAATCGGACTACTTTCCGGGTCCCGGTTAAGCATTTTGTCAGTACCTGGATTGACATCGCTCAGGTATAATGATTGTCCTAAGAATTTGATCAATACGGAGGGGAAAGAGGTGTTATGTCAGAGACTTTAAAGATCGTTATCCCGATGGCTGGGTTAGGCACTCGCCTCCGGCCTCAAACCTGGAGCCGCCCAAAACAGATCATGCGCATGGCAGATAAGAGCGTTATAGGGCATGTTTTGAGCATGTTCAATACGCTGCCGGATTCAACCCAGGTGGAATACGTTTTCATCGTGGGCTATCTGGGTGATAAGATCAAAACGTTCATGGACGAAGAATACCCTGATCTCAAGGTGGATTATGTCAGGCAGGAGGAAATGTTAGGCCAGTCTCATGCCCTTTATCTGGCCCGAGAACACCTTCAGGGACCGATGCTGATGGTATTTGCGGACACCCTGCTCGAAACAGATCTTTCTTTTCTGGAAGAGGAAGAGTCCGATATCGTCGCCTGGGTGAAACCTGTTCCTGATCCGCGTCGATTCGGGGTGGCAGAGGTCGGCGAGGACGGGCTGGTGACCCGCTTGATTGAGAAACCAAAATCGATGGACAACAATTTGGCCGTTGTCGGATTTTACTATTTCTCGCAAGGTGAGCTTCTGGTGGAGGCGATCGAGGAGCAAATTGAAAAAGACATCAAACTAAAGGGCGAATATTTTTTGGCGGATGCCATAAATATTATGCTCGACGAATATGATTTAAAGATGCGCACGGAAAAGGTCAACGTGTGGCTGGATGCGGGTACCCCGGAGGCTTTATTAGAGACGAATCGGTACCTGCTGAACCACGGCCATGACAATTCCGAAGAAGCTGCTCAAAGAGAGGGTGTCAAGGTGATCCCACCCGTTTATGTTCATCCTGAAGCTGAGGTGGATGCAAGCGTGCTAGGACCCCATGTCGCCATCGGGCCGGGCTGCGTCATCCAGGGCTGTGTGATCCAAAATTCGGTCATCGAAAAGGACAGCCAGGTCATCCATACTGCGCTTGAGGGTTCGTTGATCGGTCAAAACGCGAAGGTCAATGGAGAAGCCTCCTCGATAAATATCGGAGATGACTGTATCATTGATGTTTGAGCTGTGAGTTTGACGCTCAGGGCTGGAGAAGAGCATCTATCAAGGAGAAGAGATGAGCAAAAAGTACCTTGCCCAGAACGTAGCCAACTTGAAGCCCTCCGGTATTCGCGAGTTCTTCGATATCGTGGCTACGATGGATGACGTGATCTCTTTAGGGATCGGTGAACCCGATTTCATCACCCCTGAACCCATTTTGAAGGCAGGCATCCGGGCGCTGGAGGAGGGGGAAACCCATTACACCTCCAATGCGGGCATCTTTGAACTCCGGGAAGCGATCGCTTCCTACCTGGTGGATACGTATGACGTGACTTACGACCCGGTCAAAGAAGTTTTGGTGACCGTTGGGGTTTCAGAAGCCCTATATTTGGCATTGACAGCAATCATTGAACCCGGGGATGAGGTCATCATCCCCACCCCGTGCTTCGTTTCCTACCAGGCGGAAGTCATCCTGGCAGGGGGTACGCCTGTGGAGGTCCCGGGCAAATTTGAGGATCAGTTCCAACCTGATCCTCAGGCGATAGAGGAAGCGGTCACATCACAAACAAAAGCGATTTTCATCGGATATCCGAATAACCCTACCGGCGTGGTGGCATCCAGGGAAACCCTGGCGGAGATCAGTGACATCGCGGAAAGATACGATCTGGTAGTCATCTCGGATGAAATTTATGAGGCCCTGGTTTATGATGTTGAACATGTTTGCTTTGCTTCCCTGCCGGGGATGAAAGAGCGGACGATCACGTTGGGCGGTTTTTCTAAAAGTTTTGCCATGACCGGATGGCGTGTGGGATACGCAGCTGCTCCTGCGGAAATCCTGCAGGGCCTGCTGCGCATTCACCAATACACGATCATGTCCGCGCCGACCATGTCACAGATCGCCGCCCTGGAAGCTTTAACAGCGGGTCAACAGTACGTAGAGCAGATGCGCGCGGAATATAACCGGCGGCGGAACTTGATTGTTAACGGGTTAAACGCAATTGGACTGGAGACCTTTGAACCACATGGCGCTTTTTATGCTTTCCCGGAAGTGTCCGCCAGCGGGATGGATGAAATCACGTTTGCCAGGAAGCTGCTGGAGGAAGAAAAAGTAGCCGTGGTCCCCGGTTCAGCTTTTGGGGCCGGAGGTGAAGGATTTGTACGCTGTTCCTACGCTACGGCTTATGAAGAAATCGAGAAAGCCGTGCACTGTATGGATCGNTTTCTCAATAACCATACCTGAACGCGGATATNAGTGGGATCCCCGCGCTGTCTCTTGTGATATAAGTCACATGTCCGCAGTTGGGAAATCACTTGCTTGGTGAAATGGCCCATGATAGGATGTTGAGTGAATAATATGAAGAATCATGAGAGGTGTGCTGTGAAATGTCCAGCGCCAAGCAGCGATCGTNAGCATAGGTGACGGGTGCCGGTACCGGGCACCCGCCTGTCGTTTAAATAATCATGAAGGAGATCAAATAAATGGCTGAACAAATTAACGCTTATAAAATGGCTCAGGCCCAATTCGACCATGTGGCTGAACTCCTGGACCTGGACCCGCAGGTTTCTTCCATGCTTCGCTGTCCGATGCGAGAGTTCAGATTTCAAATCCCGGTCCGCATGGATGATGGGTCCATCAAAGTCTTTTATGGTTTCCGTGTTCAGCACAGTGATGCCCGGGGACCGTCGAAAGGCGGCATCCGGTTCCACCCCTCTGAGACCCTGGACACGGTCCGGGCCCTGGCCATGTGGATGACGTGGAAGTGCGCAGTAGCGGACATCCCCCTGGGAGGAGGAAAGGGTGGGGTGGCGGTAGATACATCTACGCTTTCCGTCACGGAGCAAGAACGGCTGTGCCGGGGCTGGATCGATAAAATTTACCGCAACATCGGCCCCCGCCAGGATGTACCCGCTCCGGATGTGGGGACCAATCCCCGCATGATGGGCTGGATGATGGATCAATATTCAAAGCTGACCGGCGAGTACACCCCGGGGGTGATTACCGGGAAGCCGGTGGGAGGGGGAGGATCCCTGGGTCGGACAGAAGCCACCGGGTTTGGAGTGATTTACACCGTGCGGGAGGCTATGGACCATCTGGGCCTGGATTCAACGCAGTCCGTGGCTGCCATTCAGGGATTTGGAAATGTAGCCCAGTACGCTGCCATCGGTTTCGTGGATTTCTTGGGTGGGAAAGTGGCCTGCGTCTCGTATTGGGACAGCGATGATCAAGCTCCGCGCACCGTGAGCCATCCTGAGGGCGTGGACCCCAGGTTCCTGCAGTCCATCACCAACACATACGGCATGATTGACAAGCAGAAGGCTGAGGAAGCTGGTTATGTGATTGAGCCAGGGGATGCCTGGATCAGCAAAGAAGCGGATGTTCTCATCCCGGCTGCCCTGGAAGGGCAGGTCAATGGGGACTCCGTAAATGATATCAGCGAACGGGTGAAAATCCTGGCGGAAGGCGCAAACGGTCCCACGACGCCGGAAGCGGATGAGATTTTGAAAAAGAAAGATATCTTCGTCATCCCCGACTTTTTATGCAATGCAGGTGGGGTGACCGTGTCTTATTTTGAGGCGGTGCAGAACGATATGAATTTCTATTGGCCGCGCGAGGAAGTGTTGACGAAACTGGACGACAAGATGACCAAAGCCTTCCAGGATGTGTTGGAGATGTCAACCGGCGAAGAGGTCTTTATGCGGGATGCCGCGTACATGGTCGCCATTGAAAAGATCGTCAAAGCCATGGAACTGCGGGGCTGGATTTAGTCCTTTTCATGCGAGCTGTCTGAAAGATCCTTCAGCCGGATGAACATGTCAGACCTCCGAGGCTTTCAAAAAGCCTCGGAGGTCTATTTGTTAAGTGAAAAATGGGAGTTATAAGATGGAAGGGGGATTGACCTCTATTTTCCAGTCAGGCCCGCTCAGCCGGTCCTGGATGATCGGAGTCGGATCCGGACCGCGCAGGATGATGTGCCAGCGGTACTGCCCCCGGACCCGGGAGAAAAAGCACGGGGCAGGCCCGATGATCTGGGTCGCCTGGTGCCCTCCGTCTTCGATCCAAGTTTTTATTTTTTGGCCCAGCTGCTGGGCCCTTTTTCTGGTTTTAATGGCGTCCGGCGAGCTGGTCTCAAGGCGCACGAGTTTCGTCAGCGGCGGATAGCGAAGCTCCCGGCGGTTGCCGATCTCCTGCCGGTAAAAGCTGCGGTAATCGTGTTGGGACGCGGTTTGGATCACGAAGTGGTCCGGTTGGTATGTTTGCAGGATGACCTGGCCGCCCAGCGGGCTGCGGCCGGCCCGACCCGCCACCTGGGTCAGGATCTGGAAGGTGCGTTCGTCTGTGCGGTAATCGGGGAGATTCAGTCCTGTATCTGCCAAAACCACGCCCACCAGCGTGACCAGGGGGAGATCCAACCCTTTGGCCAGCATTTGTGTGCCGATCAAGACATCGGCCTGGTGGGACGTGAAGGTTTCCATGATCCGCCGGTGAGAGCCCTTTTTCCGGGTGGTATCCCAATCCCACCGCAGCGGACGGGCTTCCGGGAACATTTCTTTAAATTTCCTTTCCACTTCTTCCGTTCCCGTGCCTACCTGTCGAATCTGGGAGCTTCCGCAGGAAGGGCAGGTTCGGGGGAGATTCCGCTGGTAGCCGCAGTGATGGCAGATCAAGGAGTCGTCATGGTGGTGATAGGTGAGGGATATGTCGCAGCGGGGACACCTCAAGGCGAATCCACAATCGCGGCAGAAGACATAGGTAGAGCTTCCCCGGCGGTTAAGAAAGAGGATCGCCTGCTGGTCGCGCGCCAGCACATCCTCCAGCTGCTCGGTAAGCGCGCGGCTGAAGATGGATCGATTTCCCGCTTTCAATTCCTCCCGCATGTCCACGACTTCCACCGGAGGGAGTTCAGCCATCTGGATCTCTTTTTCCAGCGGCTGGTAGCGGTTTGTGGGAGCCGGGGAGGGTGATTTGGCGATTTGTTCCTCGATGGTGTCTTTGTGAGCCAGGATGCGCTCAGGCAGCGAGAGAGGGGTCCAATCGCCCTGGGCGGCTTTGTATGTGCTGGTCACGTTGGGGGTTGCTGAGCCCATGATGCAGGTGACGTCCATGATCTGGGCATACGCTGCGGCACTGGTTGCGGCGTGGTAGTGGGGCGGGGTCTCCGCCTGGTAATAGGAATCGTCATGGCATTCATCCACGACGATCAGGCCAATGTCTGGAAAGGGGGTGAAGAGCGCGCTGCGCGGACCCACGACGACGGACAAATCCCCGTTCCTGGCCAGGCGCCAGGTGTCATAGCGTTCTCCGGAAGATAATTCTGAGTGCAGAACCCCTACCTGGTCGGGGAAGCGGCGCATAAACCGGCCCACCGTTTGCGGGGTGAGCGCGATCTCGGGAACGAGAATGAGGGCCTGTTTTCCCTCTGCGATCACCTGTTCCACGGCCCGGAGGTAAATCTCTGTTTTGCCTGAGCCGGTAACCCCGTAGAGCAGGTATATTTCCGATTTCCCTTCTGGGAGAGATGTCTGAATTTCTTCCCAAACATCACGTTGGGCCTGAGTCAGGGTTAAGGATTGCGGCTTTTTAACTTCGAGGTCATCCAGGGGGTCCCGGAGGACGGTTTCCTTGGAGATGCGCAGCAGTTCCCGATCCTGCAGCTGGCGGAGGTCGCTGAGGTTGCTTCCTGTCCGGGCGTAAATCTCGGAGACATTCAAGGGAGACGTGCGATTCATGAGCAGTCGTAAGACAGCCTGCCGCCTGTGCAGGGCATCCGGGTACCCGGATTGGGCCAGGCTGTCCATGTGGTCTTCGATTTCCCCGGGGGACGCAGTGAGGGTGACGAAACGCTCCTTTTTGGGCTTGACCCGGGGGGATTTCAACACCGATGAACTTTCGATCACATCGCGGCGTTCCAGGGCGCCTGCGGTCTTCCGCCAGCGTTTGTGGGGTAAAGCGCGGTCCAGCTGGCGCCCCCGCAGGGGACCCCGCTCACTGAGTAAATCGACAAAACGCTGTTGGGCCTCCGTGAGGTCTTCGTAGACGGGCTCGTTTGCTTCCAGGCGGGTTTTACTTCTCTCGTGAATTGGTACAGTGTATCGGCTTTCACGCTTAATCCGCTGGGCAGCATGGCATGCAGCGTGATGCCCAGGGGGGAAAGCGTTTCTTCCGCGATGTGTTTGGCGAGTGCTATCTGGGAGTCGGTGACGACGGGTTGGGGGTCAAGGATGTCCTGGATGGGTTTTGTTTTGGGCACTTCAGGCTGGTCCACAAAGGCGAGGACAATGCCCTGGACGGTTTGGGAGCCAAAAGGCACGATAACGAGCTGACCCTGAGCTACCTGGCCTGAAAGATCCGGGGGGATGTGGTAATGGTACGTCCCGTGGACGTGAGGGACATTCGCGGCGATTTCGACATATTGAGTCATGATCGTTTTCAACTGGCACAAGGGTTGGACAGGGATACTTTTGGTTTCGTATTCTCTCGGTTGGTAAATGGCAAGAGAAGGGCGCGGATGAAAATCACTGGTTTAGATTTGGATCACCCGCATAAAAACTCTCTGCGGCTGTCCAGTAGGGGTCGACCTCTCCTTTTCCAAACCGGTACATTACAACCGGGTTAGTACAGCGGCTTCATATCCCACCACCCGGCTGTTGTCGCCTGTGACATCCCCGGAATGCCCATATTTTAAGTGGTGAGCTTGATTGGCGCCCAATTGTTTTGCAGCCCAGATCACAGCTGCCAGCCCTCCTTTGCCGCACGCGAAACCCTGCTTTTTCTTTTCAGCTTTGTAAATCCCNTCAGGGTCCAAGTCCAAGATGGCATCGATGATGGTCTGGTCCAGTTTTTGCGCTTTCTCTGCGGTGTGAAAATGAGACAAATCTGTNCTGGCGACCAGGANGCCCTCTCGATTGGTGAGTAAGTTCGCTAGAATCTCACCGAGGTTCTTCATCAGTGCCTTTTCTTGTTCCCGGATCATGAGGGGAAGCAGGGTGAATTCTTTGGAAATCACACGCTGTAAAAAGGGCAGCTCAATTTCTACGGCGTGTTCGGTGTCCTTTTTTATGTGAGATAATTTTTTTCCCGTTTTTTCAAGCAGAGCCTTCTTGACGAAATCCACGGCCTCTTTGTCAACGGGCACGTTTCCCAGCGGCGTGTGGTAGGCAGCATGATCCGTGGTCAAGATGGATTCAAAATAGGGCTGGTGCATGGGGGAGAGGATCACGACCAGGTCGGGGTTCGCCCCTTTTAATGCCGCGAAAGCATGGCCGGCCACCGGGCCGGAGTAGCGGTGTCCCGCGTGGGGTGTGACCGCGCGGGGTACCATTGTCCGGCAAGCGGAGAAGGTCGAACGTCTGTTTTAGGCATGATGACCATCCTTGGGATCAGTTTTGCTTCGTTTTGATTGTAGCACAAGGAGGCTATCCAACGTTTTCATAAAAGCTGGTATTTGTCATGCTTTAGAGAGGGTCAAACTAGGAAAAGCTGCTGAAAACCCTGCTGGGATACGATTGGGTGGAATGTGTCTTTGAGTCTGAGTTTTGAGGCACCTGTTTGAAAATTCCTATTGTGATCCAGGTTTATTCGGTGAGAATTCCTAAAAAATAATTTATTCTATGCTTTTTTGGGGGCTGGAATTATGTGAGAGAGTAGCAAAAGTCCTCATCTTCCCCTACAATAGGACAAAGGTTGTGCTGTTCATCACAAAATTGTTAATTCGAGTTTTCGGGTTGGCGCGTATCCATGTTAATATATGACCGGGAAGCGATGGATTATGTAACATATATTTATATGTGCTAAGAATGGGAGAAAGAAGGTGGAGACAACAATTGAACGGTTCTATAGCGTATTCAAGAAATCTTTAATCCTGGTCCTTGTTCTGGCGACCATCCTGGGCTTAATTCCGGCTGTTGGCTTCGCTGAACCGGCCAGCTTTTTTGACACGGATTTAGCCACTGGGAAAGATCGATTCAAGCAGGTGGTCAGAGATGCCAATGGCGGGTCCGCGGATTTTTATGAGCGGACATTTACCTCCGCATTAAGCACTAATGTGTTTGAGGTAGAAAATGGTTCTGGTAGCTCCGCCTGGGTTCGAGTGACCCAGAATGGATCTCCGGTAACTTTCTCTTCAGCTCAAGGATCAACAGGAACGTATTTCCACACCTGGAGCGTGGGCTCCGGAATTAGTTCCTGGGATTGGGATGCAGCCTACGCCAATGGGATTACTTTTGAATTCTTTACAAACTCAAGCTTAACAACACCCATGCAAGTTAATGCCTTTGGTGTTTACACCTATGACTGGGGTACTTGCTGTGCTAATGAAAATCCGACCCCCACGGGCTCTTTGGTCGGAACTGCGATATATTCAATTTTTGATGCAGACCCTACTACGTACCATGAATTGGTTGGCAATATAACAGAAACGATTGGATCGACTACTCATTTTGTGGCAGAAATCGATGATAGGGAAGAGGGATTTAATAAAGTCACAATTATTCCCAATGGGGATGGCGAATTTTTTGGGATGGGTGGCTACATCGTATTTTCCTGGGTTAGTGAGGATTCCGTGCCGCCGGGAGCAGGATCCACGCCCTCCATTCCCCCGGGTAACCCGGACCTGACCGCTGCCACTGATCTGGGGGATTCAAGCACGGACGATCTCACCAGCGATACCACGCCTGATTTCGAGATCACCTACACCCCACAAAATGAAATTGACTTTGTCAATTTATACTCCGGGCCGAGTTCCACCGGACCTTGGACGCTGATCGCCACCAGCGCAGCCGCCGGGACGACCAGCGAGACCACGGTTACTTTGACCTCCAGCACTCTGGCGGAAGGCTCCTACTACATTATGGGTAGAGTGGAGAACGGCTACTGGCATGATGAATCGGATCCCAGCCCCACTCCGTTATACGTGACCATCGATTCCACCCCGCCGACCATGGCTATCACCGCTGCGGAAGTCAGCGATGGCGAGATCAGCAATGATTCTAGCCTTTCTTTAACCTTTAACAGTTCCGAATCCACCACTACCTTTGATGCCGGGGATGTCACGGTGACCAACGGTAGCCTGAGCGGATTCAGCGGCAGCGGCGATACGTACACCGCCTCGCTAACCCCGGCCGGGGACGGCCCGGTGACGGTGAATGTGCCTGCCGGATCCTACGCGGATGAGGCTGGCAATGATAACCTGGCCGCGGATGAGTTCAACTGGACCTCGGACCAGACACCGCCCACGGTGCAGTTCAACCCCGCGGATGGAGAAACCATCGTTGCCAATGAGGCGGATATCATCCTCACGCTCAGCGAAGCGATCCAGCGGGCATCGGATGGCGCGGACTTGAATGACACCAATATCGATACTCATATTACGTTAAAGTATGATAATGCCTCAGGTCTGGATGTACCCTTTGATGCCACCATTGATGCCGCTGACCGGGTGATCACGGTTGATCCTGACAGCGCGCTCTTATCCAACCAGGCCTATTATGTGGCCATGGGAACCAGCGTGGAGGATCGCGCCGGTAATCCCTTGGCGGATGACAGCGCCACCTTTATGTCTGCGGATGAAACCCTCCCCACCCTGTCCTCTTCCAACCCGTCAGACGGATTAACCGGCGTGGATGTGGACACTGATCTGGAATTAAATTTCAGTGAACCGGTCTGGGGCCAGTCCGGAGGGGCGATTGAGATTCGCCGCCTCAGTGATGATTTCCTGTTTGAATCCATTGATGTCATGGGCGGTCAAATCTCCGGAGATGGAACGGCCAATATCACCGCCGATATCAGCGGACCCCTGGAGTCCCTGACGGATTACTATGTTCTGATCAGCAGCACATCATATGAAGATGCAGATGGTAATCCATACGCCGGGATCAACACACCCACCAAGCTTAATTTCAAAACCGAATATGTGGATTTGACCCCGCCGGTTGTGACCATTAACCCTGCGGATGGTGAGAGCGATGTCTCGGTGAGCAGCAATATCACCATCAGCTTTGATGAGCCGGTCCGCAACCTGGATGATTCCCCTTTGACGGACAGCAATGTGGACAGTCTGATCACCCTCAAGGACACCGACGCCGGCGGGGCGGATATCCCCTTTGACGCCACCATTGATGGGGCGAAAGAAGTGATCACCATCACGCCGGACAGCAATTTTTCCAGCGAGCAGGTGGTGTATGTGGCCATTGGCGCCAGTGTGGAAGATGAGTCGGATAATGCCATTTCAGCGGCGAATGCTGCCTTCACGGTGGAGGATATCCTTCCTCCAACCCTGTTAAGCACCACACCAGGTGATGATGCGGTCAATGTCGGGATCAATGATAATCTCACCATGACATTCGACGAGCCGGTGGATGTTGAATTTGGCACCGTGACGATCTATCGCAGCAGCGATGACAGCATCTTCGAAAGCATGAGCGTCACTTCTGCCACGCAGGTGTCCGGAGGGGGATCCGATACCATCACCATCAATCCGGCCAATACGATGGGATACAGCACTTCTTACTACGTCCAGGTCGACAGTACCGCCTTTGATGACGCCGCGGGCAATTCCTATGCCGGAATTGCGGACAGCACAATATGGAATTTCACAACAGCGCCCGAGAATGAACCCCCCACCGCGGTTGATGACAGCGCCAACACGGATGAAGACAATGTGGTCACCGTGGACGCGCTCTCGAATGACACGGATCCGAATCCTACAGATGTGCTTACTGTCACCGATCTGGACACCACGGGAACGACGGGTCAGGTCGTGGACAACGGCGACGGGACTTTTGATTACGACCCCGACGGCCAGTTCGAGGACCTCGCTGTGGGCGAGAGCGCCACGGATAGCTTCGACTACACGATCTCTGATGGCAACGGGGAAAGCGACACAGCTGCCGTGACGGTGACGGTCAACGGCGTCAATGACGCTCCCTCGATTTCCACCTGTGAGATCACCCCCGATCCTGCCTACACGGATGATGACCTGAGCGCGAGCTACTCCGACTGGGATGACGCAGAAGGGGATCCCGCAAATGTGGAGTATGCATGGTATGTGAACACCACACATCTTTCTGGTTATGACAATGCTTCTACGCTGCCCTCCAGCCAGTTCATCCACAGCGATACGGTGGAGCTGGAATGCACGCCGGTGGACAGCGAAGACCTTACCGGCAACACCCTGTCTGACTCTATGGTGATCTCCAACTCTACCCCGGATGCGGTGGATGACAACGATTCCACAGTGGAAGATACTCCGGTGAACGTGAATGTGTTGAGCAACGACAGCGATGGTGATCCGGGTGATACATTGTCCATCACCTCAGTCACCCATGGCAGCGATGGATCTGTGACCAATAACGGTACATATGTCACCTATGATCCTGATGCTAACTTTAACGGCACGGACACCTTCACCTACACCATTGAAGATGATCAGGGCGCTTCTGACACTGCGACGGTGACGGTCACGATCACGGAAGCTACCGATATGGATGTCCGCGGTGGTGGCATGGCGATCAGCAACGGAGACAGCACTCCGAGCACTTCCGACGACACCGACTTTGGGAGCACGCCCCTTTTCCTGGGAACGGTGGAGCATACCTTTACAGTTGAGAACCTGGGCACAGTGGATCTGGCCCTGACCGGCACACCCCGGGTGGAGGTCACAGGAGCGCATGCCGCTGATTTCACAGTTACCTCCCAACCATCCTCACCGATTTCCAGCGGGGGAACGACCACCTTCTCGATTGAATTCGATCCCAGCGCAGCCGGTCTCCGTGAAGCTGAGGTCCGTATCGAGTCCGATGACCTGGCCGATCCCTATACCTTTGCTATCCAGGGTACCGCCACCGTGCATGACAGCGACGGGGATGGGGTTACGGATAACGATGAAGGCGATGGGGATCGAGACTTGGATGGGGTTGCCAACTATCAGGATTATGATCCCACGGGCTATTTATATGATGAGGATACCGGCGAGATTGTTTCCGGGGGATCCATCGTAGTCACCGGACCCGGCGATGTTACGATCGTGGAAGATGGGTTGGACGGGTATTACCAATTCATCACGGACGGCACGCCAGGGACCTACACGCTGGATGTGACCGTTCCTTCAGGGTATGCGCTGAGCGGGGTCTGCCTGCAGGGTGATCCTCCCGCGTATGACCCCACAGGAGAACCGGAGCCGGTTAACCTTGGTAACGGCGAAAATGCCGATACCGGCTTCTTGACTTCAAATGCCTGCACCACCTTCTACTTGACTTTTGATCTGGAAGGTGGAGACCCCGCAATCATCAATAACAACATCCCTCTGGAAAGGCTGCCACTGCCGGACACCGGCTTTGCGCCCGGAAGGGTTACCGAGCTTGCTCTCCAACCTGAAGAGAAAGCCTACCAAGCCATGGCTGACCTGCAGCTGGAAATCCCGAGGATGGGCATCATGACCAACTTGATGGGTATTCCGGCTGTGGACGGCGCCTGGGATGTGAGCTGGTTGGGGACCCAGGTCGGATATCTGGAAGGGACCGCCTTCCCGACCTGGCCTGGAAACACGGTGATCACCGGTCACGTCTGGAACGCGGACAACAGCCCCGGGATTTTTGTGGACCTGAAGGATCTCCGTTACGGGGATCCGATCTACATCCACGCCTGGGGGAAAATATACACCTATCAAGTCCAGTCGAACAGGGTGGTATCGCCTTTTGTGTCCCGGTCGGTGCTGAAGCACAGGGAGAGGGATTGGGTGACCCTGTTCACATGTGAAGAGTATGCCCGGTACCTTGGGGAATACTCTTACCGGCGGGT
>JGI1689J12820_1000045_pt1 | contig 28331 bp, 21 predicted proteins | sample PRCRCaboRojoPR_6_FD_12820 | JGI IMG/M metagenome (IMG submission 12820)
ACCTCCAAGGCGTATCATGAACTAAGAAACGGAAATCTCAATCCAGAGCGGGCGGTGATCGGAGTGCTGGAATTGTCCAACCCCATGATCTTTTACGGCACCATTTTTTGCTGTGATCCAAAATTACATGTTGGATCGATAAACCTTCCATAAAATTCTAATATAGTTTTTCGTGTGATGAACGGGTTTAATTTTACTGTCTCCCGAGAGGTAGATCGTCTTGATCGGTACCCAGTCGATGAGAATGTTATGTTCCAGAGACAATAATATCATTTCAACTTCAAACTCGAACCCGCTTTCCTGGCTTTGCAGGACCAATTCCATCACGGGCTTGGTGAGCAGCCGGTACCCGGATTGATTATCAGGTATATGCTGGGGATGCACCGCATTCAGAAAATAACTGCCCGTTTGATTGGCCAAACGCCTGACGAACGGCATCTGCGAAAAATCGCGTTTGCCGATGATCAGTTTGGCTCCTGTGGAAGCATACTTTTCCAGAAAAAGGGGGATTTCCCGGGGATCATGCTGACCGTCACCGTCGAGGGTGATCACTGTCTTGTAATCATGTTTGATTGCATATTGAAAGCCCTTCTTTAGCGCAGCGCCTTTGCCGAGATTGGTAGGGTTGTGAATGAGTTTTGCCCCTGCTTGCTGGGCAATTTGAGGCGTGTTATCCGTGGACCCGTCATTAACTACTAACACGGGCATAAATGGCAGGGTTTGTTTTATGGTGGCGGATAAATACCGGGATTCATTATATGCCGGTATGATCGCCAAGGTGTTCTCTTTCATTATGGACCGCCGGGGTAGAAATCAACCATTGAAAATTGGAGTTCTCTCTTATTCTGGTTACCTGGGACGGCTTTAGAGCAACAAAGGGGTCGATGAAAGCGTTTCATTCAAGAAGGAACAGGGATAAGTGGATCAGGGTCACCGGCCTCTTTATGGGCTTTTAAAGCTAAGGGGCAGCCTCCACCGCAGTCAGGTAGAAGGGAGCACGCTTGGCAGGCGTCCGGGACATAATCCCTTTCCCGGATATGAACTGCCAGGTCGTGGTTCCAAATCTCGTCCCAGTCCTTTTCCAGGATGTTGCCCAGCGGTTGATAATAAGATTGGCAGGGCAGCACATCCCCGTTGGGTTCAAGGCACATATTATAGAGAGCAGCCGTGCAGCCTTTGACGCCTAATCCCATATCAAGAGGGTTGAAGTGACAATACCGGGTGGGGGTGTACCAGATCAAGCGTTGGCCTGAGGCTTCCGTTTTCTCTTTGGCTAAGGCGAGAAGCCTTTGTAAATCGTTATCCTTCAAACCCGAATCGACATCTTTTCCTCTCCCCGCATAAATGAGGGCATTCAACCCGAGGGTCGGGACGCCGAGTTCGGATAGGTAATCCAGGGTTTCAGCGATCGACTCCTGGTTGTACTTGAGCATGGTAGTGTTGGTCATCACATACAGAGGGCTGTCCAGCGCGTTCTTCAGTCCGGCAGTGGTTTGCTCCCAGGCCCCTCTGTGATTGACCATTTGATCATGAATTTCGGGATCATGGGATTCGAGCGTGATTTGTACGTGATCCAGGCCCGCATGAACGAGTTCTACCAGATAAGAGGAGTCGGACAGGCGCCGCGCGTTGGTATTCAGTCCGGTGATCTGGCCGATCCCTTCTGCATAGCGGATGAGTTCGGGGAGATCCTCTCTGAGAGTGGGTTCACCTCCTGTGAAGACCACATGAGGGATGTTGAGTTCCCAGAGGTGATCCAAGATCCGCTTCCATTGCGAGGTGGATAATTCCTTAAAGGACCGTTCCCGGGCATTGTAGCAGTGGGGACAATCATTGTTGCAGCGGTAGGTTATTGCCAGATCCATGCGGTATGGAGCGCTGGGGGTGAGGCTGAAAGGCTGTTTGATCTCCATTTTCGTCTGGGCGTAGAACGGTTTTCCACGTCCGGAGAGGAATTGTTCGATGTCCTTCCTCAGCCGCAGATAATCCTTCTCCGCTTGTTGGTGGGGGACATGGAATGTGCCTTTCAATATGGGAAGGACCTCTTCAAGTGTGTAATCGTGAAGATAGTAATAAGCCATCAATGTGGCGGTAGGGTTCAGATGCAAGAAGCGGTTTGCGTTGACCAGGAGGGTTCCATGGCCGCTCTTATCTACCCGTAAATGAAGGCGGAATGTCTCTCCATTTCGCTGGTGTGAAAAAGGGTGCAAGCCTTCAGGAGGAGTGGGATCGGGAGAAGGATAAAACAAGTTTTGGAGGAAATTCGTCAATAAATCTTTCCCGCGGGTAACCATCTACTTTATCTTCCCCCTCCAGCACAGGCACAGGCACATCCCGCGCAGGCACAAGCGCAAGCGCAGGAGCCGCTTCCTCCGCTGAAAGATGAGGATGAGGATTTGGGGACTGGATTCGTCTTTTGAGTGATCCGGTTGGTGAAGCTGGTGATGTTTCCCACCACGTCACTGGAAAAGTTTTCAATGCCGCTTACCATGGAAGCAGCAAATTCTCCGCCGGGTAAATTGGGGAGTGATACACCCTTACCTGTGCCCGTATCAACCGCCGGTCTGCTGCTGGTCTGGGGAACAGACCTGCCGCTGCGGCGGTAAGTGGGGTCATATCGATGCCACCAGACGGGTACAAAGACAGGACCGCGCCGGAAGACTTCCTGGGTTCTATCCTCGAAATCCTCATCGAGCATGGTCCATCCGATGTGATCGCTAAATTTCTCGCTTTTGACCTCCGGTGTATCCGCATTTTCGACTTGTTTCCAGGCTTTTTTGGTGATCTGGCGGTAATAATTCACCGTTTCACGGTGGCTGAAGCCTTTCATTTTTTCCCCGACGCTTTCTATGAGCTCGATCATCGTGTCCTGCAGCTTGGTCTTCCTTGCTCTTTCCGAATCTTCCTTAAAAGCTTCAACGAACTGTTTTTCGTAATTCCGCAGCGTATTTGGCAGAGGATCAGTGAACGTGAGTTCAAGCGGATCGCGGGATGTGACCTCGCCGGCGTTTTTCTGGAGGATGGAGAAGAGGATCATGGTGAAGACCTTATCGACGGGTTTTTCAAGGAGGACCGCGGCTTCTATCGCGGTCAAGCCCCGTTTAATGCCATGCCCCTCAATTTCAATTTTTGGTGGTAAATATTCCAGTTTCCGTTTCCTCGATCTGACCACTGAGAAGACGATGATCAGTAAGAAAAGGACCCCAAACCCACTCATGCACAGCAAGCTGACCACAGCTTCCCGGGGGATGCCGATTTGTTCCCAGATGCTTGGTTTGCTGATGGTGGAAGCGGGGACGTAATCGCTTGGAAAGGAAGCCCCGAACTTGTACTGCGTATAGGCATTTGCTTCCCTGTTTCGCCAGGTATATGTCACGCGGCCCTGCGTATCGATGCTGGTGACCGGGGAGGAGGGAAAGCTCTCGGGTGAGCTGTGCCAACGGGGCTCATCCGGTTCTACACCGGGGGGGAGATGGTAAACCATGGTCAGGTCGGTTGTGCCTGTGACATACTCCTTACCAAACCAGGTGGGAGAAAACACAGCGCTGGCATAATCATCTTCCTGGGTATCCGGGCGGAGGACGCCAGATATGTTAGGGATGCGCACATGCACGCTGCCCCTGCCCCCTGGAGGGATCGCCCTGGAGCCCAATCCAACAGCGAATCCGGTTCCGCTCCCCTGATACTCATCGCGGGAAATGAAATCCAGGGATTGTCCGTTTATTTCTGCGGTTATGTTCTCTACCTGGAAATTCCCGTTGGGGACACCCACATCCACATATTCAATGGGATGTCCGGAGGGTTGATTGGTGAAGACAAACGTGTAATCCAGCGTCAATGTCCCGTCTTCGTTCCAGAAAGCGTGGACGACTTCTTTATCGAGGCTGAAGAAATAATCTTGAGCTAAGACTGCTGTGGGGAATAAGAAGACAAGCAATAGGATCCAAAAAACAATCTTTTTCTTCATGACAATCCTCCTACGATCACCATTTTGGCTCTTCGGTAAGCTGGTAACTCGTTCCGCAGTAAGGACACTCCACCACAGGTGCTCCGGCAACCATAGTTATATTCTCTGAGTCCAATTGGCCCCCACATGATTTGCAGCTCAGCGTGTCAAGATCGACATCTCCAGAGAGATCGATGTTCATGGTGACCTCTTCTTTTTCTGTGTCCTTTTTCCTGCCCGCGAACCAGATGATCCCAAAACCGATCAAGACGCTGATAATCCCAATCAGGATCCAGGCTGGATTACCTTCGGGGCTGAAAGCGCCCCAGACAAACAGGATGCCAAAAAAAATGGCGATGGCTGCGATGATATAACCGATGACTTTTCCGGCGTTCATGGGTTCTCCTTTCCCTGATCAAACCCAAAGTATATTTTCCTTGCCTGGGATTTGGCGTTGGAAACCCCATTCAGGGTTGCTTGGGATTGATCTCTCTTTAACAACCCTCATTATACCAATGAATGCTGTGTCTTCAGCTCATAAAGGGGTCCAGTTTCGGCGCCGGAGTTAGTAATTTCAGGAAGGAACATCCCAGGCTGGGGTATAATTCCAGCTGTGGAAAAGGGATGTGTGAGGATGTGTAAAAGGCCTGGTTCTAACTTGGGGGTGTGTCAGATTCGGGGTCATCGGGTACGGTAGTTTTTTAGATAAGGGAACGAAAGGTTTTTAGAAACGTTCCTGGCGGTGAAAAGCCGGGTTTGAAATCCCAAAGCCGAATTTAAAGCGGCTGAGACCGGCTGGCAAGCATTGCAAGGCTTAATAAACACTTAATATGAATATATTGGATTTTTTTGATTTTAATCCTAAAATATGGGATACAGGGACTGGGATCAGGATGTGTGTGCGGACAGCAAACTTGAATTCTAAGGTACGGTGATGTTTGAAGGATGAGAGGTCCCTTACTAAATTTTTTTACTGGGAGGTTGGGTCATGAATTTATGGGAAGATTATTTGATACCAGGGTCTGTGAAAGAGGCTTTGAAAGCTTTCTCAAAAGCTGGAAAATCCGGGGCGCTGGTAGCGGGAGGGACAGATCTATTTATAGATCTCAAAGAGGAGGCTGTCGAGGAAAGACCCCGCCTGTTGATTGATGTCACAGCGATTCCGGAACTGCAGGGAATTGAAATCGGGGAGACGCATATCCGTTTAGGTGCTGCTGTCACGCATGCTGAGATTATCTCGCAGGAAGAGTTACGGCAGAATGCGACAGTCCTTGTCGAAGGATGCCAGGTGATCGGGGGCCCACAGGTCCGGAATGTGGCTACCATTGGTGGAAATGTCGCCCATGCTTTACCGGCTGCGGACAGCATGTTAGGGCTGATGGCTTTAGGCACTGAAGTCGAGATCGCGACCTTATTGGATGATGGGGAGAGAATTTCACGCCGCTGGGTGCCTTTAGAGACATTGTTTGCGGGTCCTGGGACAAATACCCTGGTCCCTTATCGAGAATTGATCGTATCTTTCCGTTTTGAGGTTCCAGAAGTAATGTCAGGAAGCGCATTCCGGCGGGTTATGCGGCCTCAGGGGATCGCGCTGCCCATCATGGGTCTGGCCTGCAAGATTGACCTGGATGACTCAGGGGAGATGATCAAAGAAGCCCGAATTGTTCCCGGTCCCATAGGTCCGGTCCCCACACGAGCCAAAATGACGGAACAAGCGCTGATTGGAAAAGAGGTGAGTCGTGACGCCTTTCAGTACGCAGAAGAGGTTGCAAGTGAGGAGTGCAAACCCCGCACCAGCAAGCGCAGGGCCACATCTGAATACCGGATTTTGATGATCAAAAGACTTTTGAAGAAGTCTTTATGGGCTGCTGCAGATCGGGCGCAGACTGGAAAGGTCCACATTGATCAACCCTTTATTGGTGAGAGGGGAGTGCGCCCAATAGTGGATGGCTGAATTGGTGCGGACAGAATTAACTGGGTAGAACTTGGAGATAATACGCGACTATGACTGCAGATAAACAGAAAAAAACTTTATCCTTTGTACTCAATGGTAAAAAGACCACGCTGGAGATCGATCCTTCAAAAACCCTGGCAGAGGTTTTAAGGTACGACCTGGGGTTAACCGGTACTAAGATCGGTTGTAATGAAGCGGAGTGCGGTATTTGTACTGTGATCATTGATGGGGAACCGGTCACTTCCTGTGTGTTCCCGGCCCTGAAAGCCCAGGGCATGGAGGTGACAACGATTGAGGGCTTGTCTCACCCCGCCTCTCAATGTGAAGAGGATGGTTCTTGTGGCTGTACTACCGTTTCAGAAGAATTGCTGGGAGAAGAAGAAAAGGTTCATGTTCATCCCCTGCAGAAAGCGTTCGTTGATCAAGGTGCGACTCAATGCGGTTTCTGTACTCCCGGGATGATCATGACTGCGAAAGCGCTGCTTGACAAAATACCTCAACCTGATGAAGCCCAGATTAAGACCGCTTTGAAAGATACCTACTGCCGCTGTACAGGGTATCGGGCGATCGTGGACGCGGTGAAGCAAGCCAGCGGTCAATTGGATCACACCCCTCTCCCGAAAACGAAGAGGCCATTGGAAGCGATAGGAAAACCTCTCCCACGCCCGGATGCGATCGAAAAAGTCGATGGCAGCGCGAAGTTTACGGACGATTATGATTTTCCTGGGATGCTGTATGGGGCTGTCAAACGGTCTCTGGTTCCCCATGCCAGAATCCTGAAGGTTGATGTCTCTGAGGCCCAAAACTTAGAAGGGGTTCATGCTGTACTCACAGCGGAGGACATACCCGGGGACAAAAACCACGGTTTAATCTACAATGACTGGCCTGTTTTATGTGCGGAAAAAGTCAGGTATGTTGGAGACGCGGTGGCTGTGGTTGCTGCAGATAGGCCTGACATCGCGGAGAAAGCCCTGGAACTCATCGATGTGGAGTATGAGATGTTGGACGTCGTCCCGGATCCTGTCTCTGCCGCGAAGGAGGATGCAGCCGATGTACACGATAAAGGAAACCTTTTGAAACATATCCATGTCAGCCGCGGAGATATTCAAAAAGGGTTTGCTGAAGCGGATGTCGTCATTGAGAACACATATCATACGCCGACGACGGATCACGTTTTCTTGGAGCCAGAATGCAGCATCGCTCGATATGGAGAAGATGGAAAGCTGGAAGTGTTTGTCGGTTCGCAGATCCCCTTTGAAGATCGGCGTCAGATCGCGAAATCCCTGGACATCAGCGAGGATGAAGTGCGGGTCAGAGGCACCCTGATTGGGGGAGGTTTTGGCGGTAAAGAGGACATTGCAGGCCAGATCCATGCCGCTTTATTGACCCAGAAGACAGGGAAACCCGTCAAAATCCTTTACTCACGCCGGGAATCCTTGATCGCTCATCCTAAACGGCACGCCACAGTGATCACCATCAAGACCGGAGCCAAGAGAGACGGTACCTTGACGGCGGTCCAGGCGGAACTTTACGGGGATACGGGAGCGTACGCCAGCTTAGGGGACAAAGTCATGACCCGGGCCACCACGCATGCCGCAGGACCATATAATGTGGATCATGTGAAAATCGATTGTTATGCCATGTATACGAACAATCCTCCTGCCGGAGCTTTCAGGGGCTTTGGGGTCACCCAGAGCGCTTTCGCGGTGGAGAGCAACATGGATGAAGCTGCCCATGAGCTGGGCATGGACCCCCTGGAATTTCGCAGGAAAAATGCCCTCCGGATTGGGACGAAAACCACCACCGGGCAGGTGCTCCAGGAAAGCGTGGGCATGGAAAAATCCATCGATCGCATCGAGGAAGAATTAAAAGAACCTTTTGAAGTAGACGGGAAGGAGTATCGCTTTGAGAATCCCTGGAAGCCAATAAAGGTGGGCGAAAAGGTCTATGCCTGGGGAATGGCCTCCGCATATAAGAACACTGGTTTGGGGGGCGGTGCCCCTGACAAGAGCGGCGCGGAAGTGGAAGTTTTTGAAGACGGCACAGCAGAAGTCAGAGCAGGAGGTGCAGAAATTGGCCAGGGATTGGTCGGAGTCGTGGTCCAGGTCACTGCGGAAGAATTAGGTCTTCCTTTCAAAAAAGTCAAAGCCTTGATGAGTGACACCGACCTGACCCCGGATGGCGGACCGACCACAGCAAGCAGGCAGACCTATACCAGCGGAAATGCGGCTCGGTTGGCTGCAGTCAGGGTACGTGAGATTCTGCTCGGGGTGACCAGCGAGCGGCTTGATGTCTCCCCTAAGTCTTTGCGCTTCCAAGAAGGGATGATTTCCCATAATGGGGAAAGCGTGCCTCTGGGAGAGGCGGTGAAATGGACGAAAGAGGACGGCCTGGAAGCCAAAGCCCGCGTCATGTATGAAGCACCTGAAACCCAACCCCTGGGCGAACCGGGAGATATGCATTTTGCCTACAGTTACGCATCTCAGGCTGCCCTCGTTGAGGTCGATACCGGGACAGGTAAAGTGAAAGTGATCCGGATTGTAGGTGCGTTCGACGTAGGTCGGGCTATTAACCCCATGGCTTTGCTGGGCCAGATCGAGGGAGGCGCAGCGATGGGTTTAGGAAACTGCCTAACGGAGGAATTTGTCACTGAAAATGGATATGTCATTACGGATCGGTTAGGTCAATACAAGATGCCCGGCATTAAACACATGCCTGAGTTTGTGACCCACATCATCGAAGAGGAAACGGAGGAAGGCCCATATGGAGCGAAAGGGGTCGGGGAGATCTCCAGCATTCCCACCTCGCCAGCGATTACGAATGCTGTAGCCAATGCATATGGGGTTAGGGTCATGCGCCTGCCCCTTGACCAGGACAGTTTGTTGAGGGCAAAGAAGTCCGGAGAGGCAAGGGTAGCTTAAGGAACTCCCCCCCCGCAGGAGGCGGTTGTGACTCAGATCCCCACTTTACGGCTTCGGAAAGGGAGAGAAAAACCCGTCCAGCGGCGTCATCCCTGGGTATTTTCAGGTTCCGTGGAAGAAGTCAGGGGGGCGCCCTCTAGTGGGGAAACGGTGCGGATTGTAGATTACAGGGATCAATTTCTCGCCTGGGGGTCTTTTAGTCCGCGTTCACAGATACGAGCAAGGATTTGGAGTTGGGCCGAAACAGATCGGATCGGCCCTTCCTTGTTTAAAGACAGATTGGAGAAAAGCCTCGTAAAAAGGCGCAGGCTGGATTTCTATAGTCAAGCCTACCGCCTTGTTCATGCTGAATCTGACGGTTTGCCAGGNNTGGTCGTGGATCGCTATGGANATGTCTTAGTGATGCAGATTTTAAGCGCTGGGATCGAACGCTGGCGGGATGACATTCTGGCCATCCTAATCGATTTAGTGGAGCCGNAAACGATCTATGAGCGATCGGATGTCGCTGTGCGGACTTTGGAAGGTTTAGAAGAGAGGACCGGACTGCTCTACGGGCAAGAACCTCCGGATAAAGTCCGGATTATGGAATTTGATTTGNCTTTTGAAGTCGATATCCGGGGCGGGCACAAGACCGGNTTTTATCTGGACCAGAGGGCCAATCGAGCCCTGGTTGAATCTTTGGTCGAAGATAAGCAGGTCTTGGATTGTTTTGCGTATACGGGGGGATTTGCTGTCCATGCCCTTAAGGGTGGAGCTAACTCTGTCACTTTGATAGAGTCCTCATCCGAGGCCTTATCCCAGGCGAAAGAACATTTCCTGCTGAACGATCTCCCTCCCGGAAAAGGCAGCTTTATCGAGGGAGATGTGTTTGAGGAATTGAGAAAACTACGTGACAGGGCAATGAGCTTTGATTGCCTTATTCTGGATCCTCCCAAGTTTGCCCCGACTGCTTCCCATGCGGATCGGGCAGCCAGGGGGTACAAAGATATCAATCTCCTGGCATTCAAACTCTTGAAACCCGGGGGCATCCTGTGCACATTTTCATGTTCCGGAGGAATTGACCGGCCTTTCTTTCAAAAGATCCTCGCGGATGCGGCTTTGGATGCGGGTGTTCATGCTACAATACAAAAGCAGCTATGGCAGGATATGGACCACCCTGTAGGTCTTAATTTTCCTGAGGGTTCATACCTGAAAGGTTTCGTCATCCGTGTGGAGGGATGAAGGAGAGAAGGCTATGCAGCTGGCAAGGGGTCAGAGTATGGTGGAATACGCGCTGGTTTTTGTCTTTGTGGTAACCGTCGTCATTATTTTGCTAACTTTTTTCTCGCCCGAATTAACTGAGATGTACAGCAATGTCATCGAAAATATTTAATCCGGTAGCCATGAATCCATGGAGTTAAATTAGAGGCGATTTCCTGAGCACGACTGCCGGACTCGACCGAGGCGATTAGAAACCTGAGGGGGTTATTATTTCGGGGTTACTTATCAGGATTGGAGGGGGTTTTCCGGGAAGGGTCATGGACATAAACCCAATCGCCAATTTCTGCCCAATCATACAGCCAGTGCGCATCCCCGACGGATAAATTAATGCATCCATGAGATTGGGGGTATCCCAAGCGGGCCCGCCAGTACGCTCCGTGGAGGGCTCTTCTCTCGTCATAATACATTGTCCAGGGCACATTCTCCAGGTAATACCAATCGGATTTATCGTCGGCGAACATCCCCCGCATGTTGGTAATTGGTAATTTTTCGTAGATTTGAAATTTCCCTGGATACGTCCAATAGTCAGCCACTCCACTGGCCATCAGGGTGGCAAAGATCAGCTCTCCCTCCTCGTACACGGAGATCGTTTGTTCATAAAGATTGGCTTCTATCCAGCGAACCCAGTCGGTTCCCGATGGGGGAGTGGGATCTGGTGTGACTTTGGCGATCGCTGTCTGGATGATCCACTCGTCGGGCCCTACCATGTACCAGTCCCACCTTCCCACGGTCTGCGTATCAAAGATGCGCACGATTTCCAGGTGGTCCAGGATATGACCTGTATAATCGTATTGATCGTACCCTGGTGTCCTTTTCGTTTCCACTTCCCCATGTTTGGAAAAATAATTTAACACCCACCCAAATTCGCCTTCCGGGGTGCGGGTGAATTCTATACCCTGGAAGGTGGGAGTCCTGGTGGGGGTGATGTATCTGGAGGACATCCATCCGTATTTCGTTTTGAAGTATTGTCTTCCCTGCCGGTACACGCTGTCGGTATAAGAAACATAGTTGAAACCCGGGATTGTCTTCCGGACAATACTTTTCGTGTTTGATTCCACCGCACTGCCCAGGGTTTGGTAAATGGGAGCGCGTTCCTCTTCCACGACTGCATAATCGAATTTCACTTCATTCAATGTCAGATCTGGGGGCCTGACAGGCAGAGGGGTTTGGGGAAAGGTGACCCCGATCTTTGCCATCTCCGTCAGGTATTGAGCGGGGCCAAAAGGAAGGCAATCAGCGGACCCATTCATGTACACGCCTGGAGCGCATAGGGGGGCAGGTTCTCTCTCCTCTTCCACAGCAGAGACACCTGCCGGGGCCAGGAAAGGGAGAAGGACAAAGACAAGCAGAAGGGAACGCCATAACCGGGTTAGCTTCATAAGTAAGGGAATTGTAGTAGATTTTGAGAAATTGTGAAGAGCACACTCACGAATCGTTAACGCTGCAGCTCTGCGGGTAAATGCTGGATATCAATGACAGCATCATCGCAAAAAATCATCGCCCGTTCGATCACGTTTCTCAGTTCGCGGATGTTTCCCGGCCATTTATAAGACTTAATCAGTTTTAACGCCTCCGGTGTGATCCCTTCCACATTCAATCCCATCTGAGGATTGTTTTGTTTGATAAAATGCCCCGCTAAAGCAGGAATATCCGCCGGGTGTTTCCGGAGCGGTGGGATCTCGAGGTTAAGCACCTTTAGGCGATAATAAAGGTCTTCCCTGAAGGCACCTTTTTCTATCAATTTAGGAAGATCTTTATTGGAGGCTGCCAAAATTTGGACGTCTACATGAATCGAGGTCGTGCTTCCCACCCTGCGGAAGGACCTTTCCTCGAGGGCCCGGAGGACCTTGGCCTGCATGTCCTCTGACATGGAGGATATTTCATCCAGGAACAGGATCCCTTCATCCGCCACTTCCATCAGGCCCCGTTTTCGTTTTTGAGCGCCTGTAAACGCGCCAGCTTCGTGGCCGAATAGCTCGGATTCAAGCATTGTGTTCTGAACTGCCGCGCAGTTGATGTCGATGAACGGTTTATCAGAACGGGAACCCATGCGGTGGATGGCTTTCGCCAGGACTTCTTTTCCTGTGCCTGTTTCGCCGGTAATCAAGATTGACGTCGATCTCTTCGCTGCCCGCTGTGCTTTCCTGAAAACCTCTTTCATGGCATCGGAGTTGATGACGATTGAATTCAGCTCTTCCCGCTGAGCTTTGCGGAAGTGGTTTAATTCCTCCCGCATGTCGACGATGTCCTGGGCCCGTTCGATCGACTGCTCTAAACGTTCGAATTTGATGGGTTTTTGAATGAAGTCATGGGCGCCGTTCTTCATGGCCTCTACCGCCATATCGATGTCCCCGTAGGCTGTGATCATGATGATGGGTGGCCTATTGGGAAGCTGGCGGGTTTCTGAAAGCAGGTCCGGTCCATATCCATCAGGAAGGCGCACATCCAGGAGAATGATGTCCGCCTCCTGGGCGCTGATATGTTCTCTTGCCGTTTCAAGATTGGCGGCAAGCAACACTTCATACCCTTCCGATTCGAGGTAGCTTCCGATGTTGTTGCGGGCGTTCTCTTCGTCATCAACAAGTAAGATCGTGGCTGTCATTCTGTTTGCTCCTCAGTTTTTGTCCCTGGCAGGATGATGCGAAAAGAGGTGCCTTCCGGCATAGGATTGAGGTCTATGGTCCCCTCATGCATGGTGATAATCTGTTTTGTGATCGATAGACCTAAGCCTGTCCCGTCAGGTTTGGTGGTAAAGAAGGGTTCAAAGATGTGTTTCTGGATTTCCTGGGGAATGCCCGGGCCTGTGTCAAGCACATCGATTTGAACGGCCGGGTTCCCATCCAGTTTACGGTGGGGTTTCATACGGATGGATAAGACGCCGCCGTCCGTCTCTTCCATGGCCCGCACAGAGTTGCTGATTAAATTGTTAAACACCTGTCCTAAAGCGCGGTAATCCCCCAGGACTTTGGGGAGGTCCCCTTCAATCTTTGTGACATGTTTTACCCGGGTTCTCTTCATGCGAGGGTACCAGCGGTTCAGGATTTGATTGATCAGGTTAGGGAGGTCAATGGGTGTCCTCTGATAACTTTGGGATTTCGAAAAGGTGAGGACTGTGTCCACAATGTGAGTCAGGCGGTCGCAATCGTCGTTCAATCCCTCAATGACCTGGCGGTTAGGGTCATTGGCGGGAAGTGTTTTGTCCAATAGCTGGATTCCGGATGTGATGTTGTTAATGGGATTTCTGATTTCGTGGGCGAAGATGGCATTCATTTGGCCGACCAGCGCTCTGCGTTCTAGCTGTTGGGTGCGAATGCGAACTTTTTCTTCTTTGCTGATATCCTGGAGGAAGATAAGGACCCCTTGGACGTCTTTGGCGTGAGGCGTGAGGACAGGGAATGTCTTAATTTGAGAAGGGAAAACGCTCCCGTCCCTATGATGAATCTCCAGGTGGCCAAGATCATGGGTGGGAATCCCATCCAGGGCGTCCTGGAGCGCAGAGGGCAGACGGTCAGCGCCGATGATCACATCATCGATGTGCCGACCCAGGATTTCCTCTTCCGCATAACCCAGGATTTGTTCTGCAGCGGGGTTTGCCTGTTGGATGGTCAGGTCGGTGTTGAGATAGATCGCTCCCTCGGGGATGTTCATCCGGATCGTCTCACCAATTGATTTCTGTGCTTCATGATTGGATAACCTTTCGTGCAGGTTATTGGTGAGCAAGAAGGTGTTCAGCACCCCTTGGGTGACGGTTGCCAGCAATTTTATGAGCGTGATTGATTCTTCTTCCCCGGGCGGTGAAGTGCCCCGGGGGCCCATCGCAACCAGCAGTCCGGTTACGGATTGAGCTCCCTTTAGGGGCGCCAGGACCAGAAATGAAGATTGATTCGTTTTTGAACTCTCCTGCAACGGGGATAAAGGGGGTTTGAAGGGGGGCGAAAAATGAAAATCCTGATAATGGGAAAAATAGTCCGCGGTTGAAATAGTCTCTGGGAGATAGTTTTCTACATCATTGATGGCGATCGCTTTTAATTGAGGGTGATTTGAAGAGACCGTGTAAATCGCAAATGACTCAGCTGTAAGAAGCTCCTTGCCCAGCTGGACAATTTCCTGCAGGGCCTCTTCCAGCTTATGGTCCTGGAGGACGCGGGATAATTCAAGGATGTTTTTGAGCCTTTTCTGGGCTCTTTTTTTGTCAAGTTTCTTGCGTCTCTCCAGGGAGGCGGGCTTGATCTTGTACATGGATAGACGTTTTGTTTTCCCGATTTTAGACGCCTGGACACTGGTGGTAACTTTCTGTTTTCGCCTGTTGATCAAATCGACTTCATGACCCTGGATGCTGTGTAGCTCAAGTGCTGAAGTTTCATTATCCTGGACGGTTACGATTTGGGGAAGCAGGGTTTCCAGGTGAAGTTTGAGGAGTTCATCACGTGTATATCCGGATAATTCCGCGATGTGCCGGTTTGCGGCAAGGATTTTCAAGTCAGGGAGGGAGACCAGGACAGTGGGGTCCGTGGTCATATCCAGCAGGTGATTAAGCTCACTGGGTTTCAATTCTAAATCATCAAGCGGATTGCCCTGGTTCGATAGGATAGAGACCATGAGTTTTGTTTTCTAGCGCAGTCGTGAAGAAAGGATGCCTTCCATGGATCGATATTTCGCGACCGTTCTGCGGGCGATTTCATACCCGTTACCCTTCAATTCCTCTGCCAGTTCAGCGTCGGTCAGCGGGGTGGTTTCTTCTTCCACCAGGCGGCAGAGGATCGTCCGGACGGGAAGGCTGCGGTCAAAAAACCGCTGCAGAGGGATAATCTTATTGTTCGGCAATTGGACGGATTTGTCGGATACAGCCCGGGAGATCGTGGACTCGTGTACATCAAGGAGTTCTGCCATTTCCGCCTGGGTTTGGGGGTGGAGTTTCGCTGGGTCCCCGCTGAGGATGAAAGGGCGCTGTCTTTTGACAAGGACAGACATCAGCTGCTCCATGGTGTGATTTCTTTGTTGGAGGCATTTTATCAACAAAGATGCACCTTCCAGGTCTTTTCCCCAGGCTTGTTTTTTGTCTTGGGGGGCTTCTTTTTGCGCCTTTCTGAAAAGAGGATTGACGCGGAGCGTGCCCCGGTAGGGACTGATAATTTCCACGATCAAGCGCTTCCGGGGGGAGTTCTCCTGGATTTTGATGATGATGTCTGGTCGGTGATAGGCTTGCGGAGGTGCTTCACTCTGCTGCCTGTAGTCTCCCCAATAAGCCCGGGCGGGATACGGGTTCAGATTGTCGCGTATGAAGTTGGCGATTTGCTCGGCATGTTCGTGGGAGGTGTTTAGCAATTTGGCCAGCTTGCGGTAACTGTGTTTGCTGAGATCTTTCATGCCTTTTTCGATCGCTTCTCGGGTCAATTCCGGCACATTGGATGTTTTTTCAAGCATATCGAGTTGGATCAACAACGCTTCTTTGGGGGAGGAAGCGCCCACGCCCAACGGGTCAGCATGCTGGATGATCTCGCTCACACCAGAGACTTTCGAGGTCGGAACGTGATAAAATTGGCTGATTTCGCTGAGGGGGGTATTAAGCAGCCCGTCTTCATCCAGGTTGTTAAGGATGTGCGCAGCGATCAAACGCTGGTCTTCTTTTAGTTCAGGGGCAATTTGGCGCAGTACATAGGTGGGCAGATCGTCCACCTGGGGGAATGTAATTATCCCGGGAAAAGCCGTTTCCGCTCGCAACCCGATTCCTTTCCTTACCGGAAATGGAGGGGAAATCCTCTTGAGAGGAGATGAAAACGATGGGGTCCTCCGAGGTGAGTTCATAAGGCTGGCTGCAGACAGGGCAGGGGCCGGGAGTGGTGAGGACCCTGCCGCAGTTCGGGCAGCGGCGTTCTTCAACGATTTCCAGGGCGGGGTTATTGGCCAGCTCCGTCTCAATTTTTTGCTGGATCTCCTGGGAGGTCATTTCCAGCAGGGACATCGTCTGTGCTAAATGAGCTGTGACCTGGGGCCGGAGTTCTTGATTTTGAATTTGAAACATAAGGTCCTCCTTCTGAAGTATAGCCTGCTTTGCTTTAAGTTGCAAGGATTGTGCCAAACTGGTTGCAAGGCTTATGCCAGATTGAGTAGAAAGGGCCATAAATGACGAAGATCTATGTTCAGAATCCGGGTAGAGGGGTGGGCGGCGGTAAGGCTTCGCGGGTGGTAAAATGGAAAAAGTCCAGAAATACAGAAAAAAATCAAAACCACAAAGATTTGAACCCGTATTATTGCGTATAGCCATTTACGTCTAACGATCATGTTCTCAAAATACTCATTAACCAAATTATTTGCACTTTTTTTGATCCTTTTTTGCTTTTACGGCTGCCGAAACGCTGAAATGAGGCCAACACGGGTCAAACCTGATTTCAATGAAAACAGGGCATACCAGGATATAAAAAGACAGCTCTCATTTGGCTCGCGAGCTGTGGCAACTCCGGGACATGAGCAGGAAATCCGCTGGATAATCACCACGTTGAAAGAGTCCGGATGGGAAGTGGAATTGCAGGTAGGAGAGATGATGGGTCACACTGTCCAGAATGTAATCGCTTACCGCCAACAGGGCAGTGATCACATCCTCATCGGAGCGCATTATGACACCAGGTTATATGCGGATCAGGACCCGGATCCGGAGCTTCACAAAGATCCTGTCCCGGGCGCGAACGACGGCGCTTCTGGTGTGGCAGTGGTCTTGGAGCTGGCCCGGGTACTGCCGGAAGAGATGGACATCCCGGTCCGGTTGGTGTTTTTCGACGCCGAAGATAATGGTGATATCCCTGGGTGGGATTGGATCCTGGGTTCCCGGATGTACGTCCAAAAGATGGATACCCATCCTCAGATCGTACTCATCTTGGACATGATCGGAGATGCAGACCTGAACCTTTATTATGAAAAAACTTCCCAGCAGGAAATCCGAGAGGAGATCTGGGCCATTGGGAGGGAGTTAGGTTACGAGGAATATTTCATCCCGTCTCCAAAATATGCCGTGATCGATGATCACACCCCCTTTCTCAATCAGGGCATTCCTGCTGTGAATATAATAGATTTTGATTATCCATACTGGCATACCACGTCCGACACCCTGGACAAAGTGTCACCTGATAGTTTAGAGGTGGTAGGTGAGACGGTGCTTCAGTGGTTGATGAGGCAAACAGAGCCTGATGAGGAGTGAGTTGGCAAATGTGCGTACCTGTCGTACACTATATATATGAATCACCGCCTGACGGGGGTGGTTTAAACGCTGGTCCGGATACATTGAGGAGAAAAAATAGATAATTCATGAATGAAACCGTGAGAACAGAGCGCTTAAAGAGCGATCGTGCATTGCTGGTAGGAGTTGATTTATTTTACGAAGACAATCTATTATCGCTTGAAAATTCTTTGGCAGAGTTACGTCGATTAGCGGATACCGCTGGTTTTCAAATCGCAGGCCAGGTCACACAGAAATTAGATCATCCAAATCCAAAGACGTTTATTGGCTCCGGAAAAGCAAAAGAAGTGAAAAGGATCGTCCATGAATTGGAAGTGGAAGTGGTCCTTTTTGACGACGAGTTGTCCCCACGACATCAAAGGGAATTAGAAGAAATTCTCGGCGAGGAAATCCGGGTCATAGATCGAACAGCGTTAATTTTAGACATATTTGCCCAGCATGCCCAGACAAGGGAAGGGGCCCTGCAGGTGGAATTAGCTCAATACGAATACCGCCTGCCGCGATTAACCAGGGCCTGGACCCATCTTGTCCGTCAGGCGGGCGGAGGTGGGGGAAGAACGGGAGGAACAGCGGGAGTCGGGCTGCGGGGCCCGGGAGAGACGCAGCTGGAGGCAGACCGGCGGGAGATCCGGCGCCGGATCAGCCATCTCCGGCAGGAGTTAGAAAAAGTTCGAGCGCACCGGAAACGGTACCGCTCGCGAAGAAAAGAATCCAAAATTCCTGTCGTATCTTTGGTTGGCTATACAAATGCTGGAAAATCTACCCTGCTGAATCAACTATCTGACGCAAATGTCTATGTGGCGAATAAACTTTTTGCCACCCTGGATCCCACCACAAGGCGGGTGGAGCTACCCGATGGATCGCCAACTTTGTTCACCGATACGGTTGGGTTCATACAAAAACTCCCTACGACGCTGGTGGCTGCTTTCCGGGCCACACTGGAGGAGATAGCGGAGGCTGATCTTCTGCTGCATGTCCTGGATATCACCCACCCGCAAGTCCAAAAACACGCGGAGGCAGTTCATCAAACCCTGGTGGAGATCCATGCGGATCATATCCCGGTCATACCGGTGCTGAATAAAATAGACCGGTTGACGCATCCTGATCAGGCGAGGCGAAACCTGGATTCTTTTCCCAACGCGGTGGCTGTTTCAGCATTACACGGGGATGGAATAGGAGATTTGCTCCAGACGGTAAAAAATAGGCTCTATGAATCATATGAGCCAGTTCTGGTTGAATTACCCTACAACAAAGGGGAGTTGATCTCTCTCTTTCATGAAGAGGGACATATTGAGCAGCTGGAGAACAAATACCAGGGGGTGTTCATTCAAGGACGGATCCCGCTCCGCCATGTCGCAAAATACAAACCCTATCTGATCCAAGAGGATTGAGAGCACATGGGGGGAATTAGGGAAGGCGGGGGCCTGCTTTCAGGACATTGGCCGGGATTCTATCTTCATACCGCTTGATATTTTCCTGAAACTTGACTACTAATTGGCGGTATTTCCTGTGGTAGGCATCACGATCATCCCACATGGAGACAGGTTGTAAAATCTCCCCGGGCACATCCGGACAGGTTTCCGGGATGCTGAACCCAAAATAGGGATCCTCCCGGTAACTGACTTTCAAGAGGTCTCCGTTTAGTACTGCGTCCAGCAAAGCCCGCGTGTATGTGATGCTGATCCGTTCCCCAACGCCATAAGGTCCACCCACTAAGCCGGTGTTTATCAGCCATATCTTGACATCGTGTTTATCAATTTTTTCACGCAGCAGTGAGGCATAGTAGGCAGGGTGATGGACCATAAAAGGGGCTCCAAAGCACGCGCTGAACGTCAGCTCCGGGGATTCACCTACACCCGCTTCTGTCCCCCCGACTTTGGATGTGAAACCCGATATGAAGTGGTACAGGGCCTGGGATGTGGATAGTTTTGCTAAAGGGGGCATCACGCCGTAAGCGTCGTAGGTCAGGAACACGATGTTCCGGGGATGTTCTCCACGTTTTTCGGGTATTGAATAATCGATATAACGAAGTGGGTAGGAGGCTCTCGTGTTCTTCGTGATCGTGTCGTCAAAAAGGTCAATCTCCCTTGTCACCGGGTCGTAGATTACATTCTCCAGGATGGTGCCAAATTTATGGGTGCAGGCATGAATATCGGGTTCATCTTCCGGAGAAAGGTCGATGACTTTTGCATAAGAACCGTCTTCAAAATTGAAGATTCCTTTTTCATCCCAGCCGTGTTCATCATCCCCAATTAATCTCCGGTTGGGATCCGCGGACAGGGTGGTTTTGCCGGTCCCGGAAAGGCCGAAAAACAAAGCTGTATCACCTTCCGAACCCACATTTGCGGAGCAGTGCATGGTCAGGACACCTTGTTTAGGGAACAGGAAATTGAGGGCGGTGAAGATCGATTTTTTGATTTCACCCCCATACCCTGTGTTACCAATCAAGACAAGTCGCTTTTTGAAATTAAGAAGGATGAATGTCTCGCTGTTAAATGGATGTTCCTTGGGATTCCCTTTGTAGAAGGGAGCGGAGAGGACGGTGAATTCAGGGACATGAGATTGGAATTCTTCCCCAGACTCAGGGGTGATAAACATGTTGTGAGTAAATAATCCCTGCCAGGCCTGTGTGCTGATGACGCGAATGGGTAGTTTATACTTCTGACTTGCTCCCGCATATCCATCCTGGATGAAAAGGTCTTTTCCATGCAGGTAAGATTTCATGTCTTGAAAGACCTTTTCAAAGTCTTCTTCGGGAAAAGGGACATTGTACTCGCCCCAGGAAATCTGTTCGCGTGTGGTTTCCTCCTCCACGATAAATTTGTCACTCGCTGCCCTGGCCGTATGTTGGCCAGAACGCACGACAAGGGGACCTGCCTTCGTAAGTTTTCCCTCCCCCCGGAAGATACTTTCCTCGTAATAAGCTTCAGGAGGTAAATTCCAGTATGCCGTACTGTATCCTTCCAAACCAAGCTGATCCAGGCCGAAGTCGCTTCTCCGGTTTTGAGCATAGCGCTGAAAAGGGGATGATTCTGGTTTCATACCTTCCTTTTCCTTATCTAATCGATGTCCTTTGCCAGCTGCATGTATGTTTTTCGTTTCCCATGACGATGGACGTAGGGGCGCTGTCATCGATTGCCCATCGAATACGGTCCAGGCTTTCATGGATTTGGTCTTTAGAACAGGTGTAACTGAGCCGCAGATGCCCTTCCAGTCCGAAAGCGGTCCCAGGGACGGTGACCAGGAAAGCTTTTTCAAGAAGGAGTTCTGCCAGTTCCCCGGAACTCTGATAATAAGCGCTGAAGTCTGGAAAACAGTAAAAGGTTCCCCCGGGTTCGATAAGTTTCAGGCCCGGGATCTCCTTCAAGCCTGAAAGCATCAGGGAACGGTTGTCACGGATGAATGTATTGAGTTCCTGCACGGTTTTTTGACCCTCTTCCAACGCCCCCCGGGCCCCTTCCTGAAGCAATACGGAAGCGCCCGAGGTCGTATGCCCTTGGATTTTCGTCATCGCCTGGACCAGGGGTTCGGGGCCGATGGTCCAGCCCACCCGAAAGCCGGTCATTCCGTAAGATTTTGAGATCCCGTTGATGACGATGATATGCGAATCCTCAATCGAGCGGGAGGTGAAAATGTATCCCGGGACCCATTTCTGATCATTGAAAACAAGCTGGTGGTAGATGTCGTCCATGATCAGGTACAATTCCTGACTTTCACAATAGTCGACGAAGGCTGCGATCACTTCCGGGGGGTATACGACACCGCTGGGATTATTAGGGCTGTTGAGGATAACGGCTTTCGTCCTGGAGTTCACAGCCCGGGAAACGGTCGCCAGGTCCGGTAAGAGCTGATCATCAGGGGGAATGGGTATGGGAATGCCGTCTGCCAGTTTGACCATTTCCGGGTAACTGACCCAATAGGGAGCGAGCAGGATGACTTCATCGCCGGGGTTGAGAATGGAGTAAAGGAGATTATAAAGGGATTGTTTCGCCCCCGCTGTGACGATGATATTATCCAGGGCCGGAGTGCGCCCGTAAAATTTTTTCGTATAGCCCTGAATGTTTTCCTTCAGAGAGGGAAGGCCGGCTGTGGGGCCGTATTTTATCTGCCGCGAATCGAGTTTGTTTTGTGAATATTGGACCGCGCTCTGTGGGGCATCATTCAGGGGTTCTCCAATGCCGAGATGGATGACTGATTTCCCAGATCTCTCTAATTTCTGCGCCTTCTCGTTTAGCGCCAGGGTCGGTGAGCGGCTGATTTGGCGAGCTTTGTTACTGATATTCATCTGGAAAAAGTTTTCCTTTACGGTTGCGTGATGATTGGTTAGGACCGGTTTATCGAGTATGATTACGGATCCTGAAACTTGAAGATTTTTTACCTCAGGTGGTGTGGGTAACTTTAGTCAGGCCCCTTGGTTGATCCGGGTCAAAACCCTTCTCTTTTGCCAGTTGATGGCAGAACAGTTGCGCAGGCTGGATACCCACAACGGGCGTGAGCCATTCTGGGATGCCCGCAGGTAGGGGGAGAGGTGTGTTCGCCAAATCAAGCGCTTCTTGTTTGTTGGAAATTAAAAACAGGTCGATCTCATGTTCCTTTTTGAGTTCAGCGAGCAGCGTGAACATGTCTTTGTAAACAGCGCCTTGCGGAGCAATGGCGAAAACAGGGAACCCCGCACTCACCATGGCGACAGGTCCATGTTGAAAATCAGCGGAGGAGTACGGTTCTGCCATGACGTAAGTGAGTTCTTTCAACTTCAGGGACCATTCATACGCGGTGGCGTAATTAAACCCGCGGCCGAGGACCACACACTGGTCCATGTACCGGTAGCGCGGGACCGCGTTCATCATCCGGGAATTATTTGCCAGGATCTTAGAAGACCAGGCAGGGAGAGATTCGATTTCATCCCAGCGATTCTGATCGTTCTGCCAGGCTGCTGAGAGCATGGCGATGGTCTGCAGTTGAGCCGTGTATGTTTTGCTGGCAGCCACCGCTTTTTCTGTCCCAGCATGGATGTCGATCACATAATCAGAAACATCGGCCAGAGGAGAGTCCACTTTATTTGTAATTGCTAAGGTGCGGCAGCCTTGTTTTTTGCCCTCTTCCACGACCGCTAAAATATCAGGCGATTGACCGGATTGTGAGATGCCCAGCACCAATTTATCTCTGAGATCGGGAGGTTGTTTGTAAAGGCTGAAAAGAGAAGGGGTTGCCAATGTGACCGGGATCCTGTTAAACGCGCCCCAGACATATTTCGCGTATCGGGCTGCATTGTCGGATGTTCCTCTGGCTGCTATGAAAATGTCCTTAACAGGACCGATCTCCTGGAGCATGTCCGGGATCTTATCCCGGTTAGCCCGGTACATCTCGTCGAGAATCTTCGGCTGTTCGTGAATTTCTTCGTATAGAGACATGTTTACTCCGTGCTCACTCTGGAAATTTTTGCTCCCAAACTGCTTAATTTCTCATCAATTCGCTCATATCCTCTGTCAATCTGACCCACATTGCGGATCACGGACGTGCCCTGGGCCGCGAGGGCTGCCAGGACGAGCGCTAAACCAGCCCTGATATCTGGGCTGTCCACGTTGCCGCTGATCAGCTCTGAAGGCCCATTGACGATGCAGCGGTGCGGGTCACAAAGCACGATTTGGGCACCCATTCCAGTTAATTTATCTGTGAAATACATCCGCCCCTCATACATCCAGTCGTGAAAAAGCACATTTCCTTCTGACTGGGTGGCGATCACGATGGCGATGCTCATCAGATCTGATGGGAAGGCGGGCCAGGGCATGACGCTGATTTCTGGGATCCCGCCCCGGAAGTCAGTTTTCATCGTCATCCGTTGTCGGGAGGGAACATGGATGTCCTTACCTTCCACATCCCAGTGTACCCCCAGACAATCGAAGACGAGTTCAATCATATCGAGATATTGAGGTCCCGCGTCTTTAATGGTGATTTCTCCCCCGGTGACAACCGCCGCGCCTATCAAGCTGACCACTTCCATGTAGTCAGGGCCAACCGTGTATTCTCCACCGTCTAATGACGGCACCCCGGTGATATGCAGGACATTGGAGCCTACTTGTTCAATCTGAGCTCCCAAAGAATTCAGGAAACAGCATAATTCCTGAACGTGCGGTTCTGAGGCAGCGTTGCGAAGGATGGTTTTCCCCGATGCTGTGACAGCGGCCATGATTGCATTCTCTGTGGCGGTTACGCTAGCTTCATCCAGGAGGATCTCACTTCCCTGTAAACCTTCCGTAAAAAAGGTAAAGACTTTATCCTTTTTTCGAAAATCAGCTTCTACCCCCAGGGATTCCAGGGCCAGGATATGGGTGTCAATCCTCCGGCGCCCGATCACGTCTCCTCCCGGAGGGGGGAGGATGAGTCTTCCTTCTCTGGCAGACATGGGGCCGGCCAGGAGCACCGAAGCGCGTATTCGACTGCATAGTACAGGATCCAAGGATTGTGATTTTACATTCTTGGCATGAAGTTTCCAGGAATGGTCTTTGAGGTGGGTGATTTCGACACCTAAACTGGACAAAAGGCCCCGCATGGTCTTCACATCATTGATCTCAGGCACATTATGCAGGATAACGGGTTGGTCCGTCAATAAACAGGCAGAAAGCAGAGGGAGAGCCGCGTTTTTATTTCCTGAGGGCGTGACTTCTCCCTGTAAAGGGATTCCACCTTGAATGATGAATTTATCCATGACTGACCGCCTTTTAAGGGTGTAACAGAAGTTGCCCAAAAGATTGTAGCGTTTTTTAGGGACTTTGAAAAGATGCGCCTTTGTTTGCGGGGCGAATGCGCAGGCGTTCTCCTCTTTTGAGACCTAAGATCTCAGCCGCCGAAACCTGGTTGGAAACAATTTCAATTAACCCTGTGCTTCCCACTATAGCTGCGCAGCTATTTTTCTTTACATCCGCAAAAGTGTTTATCAGAGGCAGCTTTTCACCGCCAGGGAGGATGACTTGGAGATCCGAAGCTGCGATTTCGAAATGCGGAAGTGAACCCAGCCAGCTGTTAAATTTCAATATCCCTGATGAGGTCTTGTTGAATCTCCCTAAACTCGTGAGCACATTTCCAAAGCGATCGTGTGTGAGCACTTCACCGACCAGGAATTCTCCTTGCTGCTTCAGCGTAGGTCTGGGAAGCTGGACCAAATTGGATACCTGGGAACCAAATTCGGGCCCTTTGACCCCCGCTGCTGCATGAGCAGCTGCAGGGGCAAAGATATCCCGGCCGTGAAATGTTGCACTCTGGGCATGGTACTGGTATTTGGGATTCGTCAACTGCCAAGCTTTTGACTCGGGGCCGATAAGGTAGCTGAAGACCCCATTATCTGGACCAATGAAAATGCGGTCATGAGCTTCAAGGCAAATCGCTTTGCGGTCGGTCCCAACCCCCGGATCAATGACGGTTAAAAAAACACTATCCTCCGGAAAGTGGGAGTATGCCTGCCAGAGTAAAATTGCTCCCCGCTGGATGTCACCTGGATCAACCCTGTGTGTGAGATCAATCTGCTGCACGCGGGGAGAGATCTGAGCGATGACCCCTTTCATGATGGCCACAAACGGGTCTACGTCACCGAAGTCGGTCAGGATCACAATGGGGGGGTGGGGCATTCTTCCTCCATGAGGTGTAAAACGCTGTAGATGAATTATAATACGGGCATGCTCTCTTTACTATGGGTGTCGGTTTTAGGGTGGATAAGCGCCGCTGTGGTCAATTACCTGGCGGATGTGCTCCCCCGGACAAGGACGTTTTCCCAGCCTGCTTGCGAAAATTGCGGCGAACAAAAATCCTGGATTACGATCTTCTGGCCAGACCGGTGTGATCAATGCGGCAGAGGAGGAACGGCGCGGACCTGGATTGTCTTTTTCACAGGATTGGTCGTCTCCCACATCTTATGGCAGTATCCACCAGACAGGTTGGGTTATTATCTCGGTTTGCTGTGGATGACGTATTTTGGGCTGGTGGCTGTGATTGATATTGAACATAGGTTAATCCTTCACCCCGTCAGCCTGGTCGGGGGAGCAATGGCGCTGATCCAGGGGATGATATTACATGGTTGGGAAAGGACGCTCAAAGGGGGCGTGCTGGGTTTCCTGATCATGTTAGCGTTTTATTTTTTCGGCATCTGGTTTGTGAGAATAATATCTCGTCACAGAGGAGAGGAGAGCGATGAAGTGGGGCTGGGGTTCGGCGATGTAAACTTGGCGGGGGTGATGGGTTTGCTCCTCGGCTGGCCTGGAGTATTGGCTGGGTTGATGATCGCTATCTTACTGGGGGGAGCAGCCAGCGGGATATACATGTTAGGTAAGTTACTGGGAAAGCGATATACTCCTTTTGATTCCCTGCCCTATGGGCCCTTTTTGCTGCTCAGTGTGGTTTATTTATTGTATATAGCAGGTTGATGGGGGAAATCGTTTTGTCTCAGGAGAATTAACGTCAGATATAACCCCTTTCTTTGGGAAACTCACACCCTTGAAATAGAGATGCGGATACACTTTCCCTTCTTCAAAAAATAGAGATTCTGATCAAAAACACCTTTCAATTTTGTTAGAAATCTATTTCCCCCTTTGATTAGCTCAGGGTTAGATTACATATTTGTTATGACCTGTTTCGCTTTCCGGAAAAATGGGTAATAATCTACATAAGCTTATGACAGTATAAACGACGAAAAGGAAATGTAGGTGTGGATCTGATGAAGAAACCGCGAGTGAAAAATCCAGCCCCGGAAAAGGGTCAAAAAGGGCAGGCCATGGTGGAGTTTGCCATGGTTTTCCCTTTCCTCCTGCTTCTTACCTTAGGCGTCATCCAGTTTGGATGGATGTTGTTCTCTTACTCCGCGGTGGTATCCGCAAGTAGAGAAGGTTCCCGTTACGGCGCAGCCATCCAGGATATTGGTGGGGGGATCCCGCAGTATGAGGATTGTGACGGCATAAAGGGTGCCGCGCTGCGGATTGGTGGATTAGTGGGGGTGGCGGAAGACGACATCACGATCCAGTACAGCGATGGTGGCGGCGTGTATGCCAGCGCTTGCCCTCCTTCTCAGGATGTGAGTTTGTCTGACCGGATCACCGTCACCGTTGAAATGGACATTCATCCCATTGTGCCTTTTGTGGAAGTCCCATCCTTTCCTGTCCACTCCAGCTCCTCCCATACGATTTTGAAAGAGGTAGAAGTCGGGGAGAGCGGAACGGGGGTGGGGGCTATTTCTGGCGCTTTGACTGACGTCAATTTTAAAACCACAACCCAGACAGCGGAGGAAACCAGAGGTACGATTTCAGTAGATGTGGTGCTTAATGAGATCGTCACAAATGATGTCACGGTGCCTTTTTCCATGACCGGGACATCTGTGGAAGGGTCGGATTTCACGATCACGAGCAGTCCTGTTGTCATCCCGGCAGGCTCAAAATCATCGACCATTTACATTTCTCTAATAAATGATGGGGTAGATGAGGGTGATGAAACCCTTTACATCGGTATGGGCACACCGACCAATGCCACCAAGGGACCACATAATATTCACGCGGTGACCATTGCTGACCCGCCCAAAGTCTCCTTTTCGCTGGCGTCCCAATCACGAAATGAAGATGTCAATGAAGTGGCCATTCAAGTCGAACTCTCCAAAGGGTCTTCCCAGGATGTCACGGTGCCCTATACAACGAGCGGGGACGCGGTTTGGGGGTCAGCTGATGATTATACGACGAGTCCCAGCTCGATTACCTTTCCGTCAGGCACCATATCGAAGACGATTTTCCTTTATGTCAACGATGATCAAATTGATGAGTATGAGGAAGATGCTGTATTAACCCTGGGAACGCCCACGAATGCCCTGCTATCTTCACCCCAGAAACACACCTTCACAATCTTCGACAATGATGATCCGCCCGAGGTCAGCTTTTTTACAGACACACTATCCATGTCGGAAGAGGTGGGAACGCTGATCACTTACGTGGAATTATCCAATATTTCCGGAAAGGATATCACATTGCCGTACGCGCTTTCCGGGACCACAACGTCTGGTGATTATGTGATCATGTCGCCTTCGCCCATCACTATCCCTGCCGGAGATGCCACAGGAGGGATTTATTTTTCCATCAACGAAGGGGACGGCATGGAGGACGATGAAACCCTGATCATCGACCTGGGTACACCCACAAACGCGTCCCTGGGAGCCATAAGCACACAAACTGTGACCATCACGGAAGCGACGTCAGAACCGGTGATTGACTTTTGGCAGAGCACCTCATCAGCGCAGGAGAACGGGGGGACGCAGGAAGTGTTTGTGGAAATGAGCAATGGGTGGACGACGGATGTCACTGTCAATTTCACGGTTACTGGAACTGCGGATCGGGGGAGCAGCGGAGATTACACGCTTTCCCCACAACCCCTAGTCATCCCCAAAGGAAAAGTGAGAGGGGAGATCGGTATTTCCATCCTGGATGACGTGTTAGACGAAGAGGATGAAACGGTGGTGCTCACGCTGGACAGCGTGAGTGTGGGCACCCTGGGCAGCCCAGACACCCACACGTTCTCCATCCTGGATCAGGATCAGGAACCGGAGGTTTCGTTCAATAATCTCAGTCAAACGAAGTCGGAAACAGCGGGAAGTGTCTCCGTACAAATCGACCTCAGCGCTCCTTCTGCCTATGACGTCTCCATCCCGTTGACGTACTCGGGTACCGCAACGTCGGGAGATGATTACCAGGATCCTGTGACGGATGTGGTTATTTCCGCGGGTGTAACAAATGCCACATTCACGGTAGATCTCATTGATGATTTTATATATGAACCGGATGAAACCATCCTGATTAACCTGGGGACACCGACAAACGCGACCCTGGGGGACAACACGGAGCATCAAATCATGATTACGGATGACGAGCTCCCTCCCTGTGATGTGAATTCATCTCATTTGAATATGGGTACCTCATCCATGACCTGGAAGCTTTCCAATGATGGAGAAGAGGTCACCTTTACCGGAGGGTCGGTGACCTGGCCCGAAGCTTCCAA
>JGI1689J12820_1000046_pt1 | contig 28114 bp, 22 predicted proteins | sample PRCRCaboRojoPR_6_FD_12820 | JGI IMG/M metagenome (IMG submission 12820)
CTTTTGTGGCAATGACCAAATCAGGCGGCACAAAGGGATCGGTCATTAATTCCCGTGTTTCATTATCCACCCAAACATGAACAAAACGTGGCTTCTTCTTTGTTGCATGTTTCTCAAGTAGCACCCATAAAGGATACTCCCAATCATTACTGTCCAAGTGTAAACCCAGGACATCCACTTCGTGGTTTTCAACTTCTTTCATAGCATTGACATAATCCTCATAATAGTTGAATTGACTCATAAAATAAAGCTTCTGCCTTTCAGTGATAAATACAGATCTTCCCTTATAAAACGGTGATAAAACTGAAGAAAGTTGATTATACAACTCAGGGCGATTAGAAAAATAGCTTTTGATTTGATTCGTTCGAAGGAATGATTCTTTCTCAAAAAACGGAACCAGCGGACGATTATCATTCAAGAAGAGAAAGGGTAGACTATATACGAATATAACACCAAGAATTATAATGTTAAAAATTTCAGAAAACCTTAACCTATCTAATACAAATACAACTACTGGCATACCAATCAGAAAAGCAGGTAGATGTAACCGGCTTCCCCATAGCTGCCATTTGATCGTAATACAATACAGGAGTACTGCAAATAACCAAGCAAAAAAATAATGAAATTCTAATTTATTCTCATGTTTAGGAACCCAAATCATTGCGAATATTGAAAAAAACATAATAATAATTTGGAAGAAATTCCCTGAATAATCCTCGTTGATATAGAACGAAATTTTAAATTCATTACCTAAAAATGTTGATGAAGGATCATTAACAATATTTCCGAGAATATTATAAATAGCTTCCGTAACTTTTTTATTAAACAGTTCGTATGGAATACCAAGATGAATAGCAGTATTTCTGACAAGATTTGCGGCTGTGTTTCCCAATGAAATACGATCCACTGTAATCCTGCTGTTTGCCGTTGAAAGGGGGTGATGATACAGGTTAAAGTTCCTCACATAATGCCCGCTATTAATAACCAATCCACCCAGGATTATCAGAATGAAAAGCCCCAATAGAACTTTCTTTTGTCTGCCCCGGTTAGAAAATAATAATGCGCCCCCACCAATACCCAAACCAATCCCAGCACAATAAATATAGGCTGTACCTTTGGCAAGCAACGCCAATCCCATAGATAACGAGGCAAAAAGCACATCAAACATATTCCTCGTTTTCGTGGTTCGTATGAGAAAATAGGCGAAAATTAAACAGAATACGCCCACCACAAGATCATTTTGAGTGCTAGAACTTTGCAAGATCGCCATGGGCAAGGTGGCAACTAGTACACTGGCAAATATTTGACCTGCTCTGGATACATGCAATTCTTTCGCAATTAGAGAAACCACCACAATTGAAAATAAAAAACTAGCCCACTGCACTAAGTTCGCAAAATGATCTGATTTGCTCAAAATTTGCAGGTGGAGAATAGCATATTCTGCCAAAGGCATGGCATGGTTTTGTCTGGGAATGGATGTAGCAAAAAAACGTACACTCTCACGTTGAATCCATTCTGCTACTCTGGCCATGTGGTATGTCATGGAATCAAAATTGTTTGGTGGGGACAAAACCGCGATCAACAGGGTTAAAAATAAAATGATACCGATAAAGACAACCCCAATCCATTCAAACAAAGACAAACCCTTTACTTTATTCCATGAAATTAAAATTGAGTCCCTCCACCCCTCATTTTCTCTGAATCCAACAACTCCCATCAACAGAATGAGACACAAACCCCAGAATACTGCAATAATCGTAAAATTTACAAGGCGAAATAATGAGAGAATTTCCGTAGCTAAAGCTGTCAAAAAGAACATACCTACAAATGTTTTTATCAATGCCTGACGTGCAAATACTCCTTCTTGACAAAGAAAGAATATTGACAATAAAAGAAAATTTAAGGGGATAAGTATGGTCATGAAAATATATAAATCAGTTCATGGAGGGTAACTTGGAAAGTTTTAGAATGCGATTAAACAAATTATCATCCTGGGTTGCTAAGATGTTTCCCCAGCCCAGGGGGTCTTGTAACTGACAGGGATACACCGCAAATCCCCTCCAGTGGTGTTGTGCCCCATAAGTATGAATTGGATACCATTCGGATACGATTATTTGATAACCTTTTCCCTTAAGATAATCAGCCAGATCCGTAAATTCATAACCCAGCTTTTGTGTTTTTCGATCTTCAAATTCACAAAGGATCAACCTAGGGGAAACCTCATCCCAAGGGACTCCCTGAAGGACATAGAGATCATATCCTTCTGTAACAATTTTCAGAAAATCTATCCCTCGTTTTCCCAGGCTTTGCTCTGCATGGAACTTTTCTAATGTAGTAACTTCTACTTTTCCAGAAATTTCATGCGTCTCGCGAAAAGGTAATAACGAACTTATACCACTAGACTCATAGCTTCTAAAAAAGTCAACCCCCTTCTCAGCTTTATTGGAAAGCGCTCTATCGTCAATAAACACATTCGAACGATCACCAAATTGTTCAATTAATATTTTTCTATTTTCAAAGTCCGGCTCAAAAGCAAATATATCCCACCCACTCTCAGCAAAACAAGATAATGTGCCCCCATGATGGGCCCCGACATCGAACATAATTCCAGGATTACGGCCTGCATCAAGCGCACNATAACAAAGTTCTATCTCATTTCGATTTTCTCTATAGACAAATCCTACTAATCGACGAAACTGGTTTTGTAAACCCAAAAACTTTATGGTGTCTTTAACGAATCTAACTACTATATTTATCATAAAAAAATAGATAAAGAAATTTAGGTGTAATAATTTTGTTTACGCTCGTAATAAAGAAAATAAGAACCATTTGTTGACCTTAGATATGGAAAATTTTATTTTGGGTTCACCTCGTCTCAATCTCTTTAGCCCAACTCCGCTCCCGCTCATACCAATCCACCATCCGCTGGATCCCTTCATCCAAAGACACAGAAGGCTCCCAACCCAGCAATTTTTTAGCCTTACTGACATCCGCCTGGTTTGTGAGCACATCTGCGGGATGGCGAGGATGACGCTCGATCTTCGCCTTCTTTCCAATCTTATTTTCCAGGATGTCAATCAACCGATTGATGGTGATCACCTCATGTCCCCCGAGATTGAGGATCTCGTAACCGAGGGGTTTGAGGGCTGCGATGGTCCCCCGGGCGATGTCATCCACATAGGTAAAACCCCGGGATTGCTCCCCATCTCCATTCAGCCGCAAATGTTTTCCTTCCCGGATCCATTGATTGAAACGAAACATGACCATATCCGGCCGCCCCGCAGGGCCGTAGACTGTAAAGTAGCGGACTACGGAGACGTCAATATCAAAGAGATAATGATAGGCATGCGCCAAAGCCTCCGCCCCCTTTTTGCTCGCCGCATAAGCCTGCAGGGGGTGATCGCTGTCAGCTATTTCCGGCGTTGGATGAGGGACATCATTGCCATAAATGCTTGACGTAGAAGCCAGGATAAACTTAGAAATATCCTCCCGTTTACAAAGCTCAAGCAGGTTTAACGTCCCTTTGGTATTCGTTTCCAGGTAAACCCACGGATCTTCAAGGCTGGCCCGAACGCCAGCCCGGGCGGCAAGGTTAATCACAGCCGCGAAATTTTGGTTTAGAAACGCTTCATTTTCCAGGATGGAGCGGTCGCTGATGTCTAAATGGTGGAATTCAAAGGAATCATATGCCTGTAATCGATCCAGGCGGTATTCTTTCATGCGCACATCGTAGGCCTGGTTCATGTTATCAAGACCCATTACAACATGGCCGTCTTCTAGAAGCAATTCGCATACACGAGAAGCGATAAAACCCGCTGCACCTGTTATCAANTATTTCACCATTTAAACCTCAGAATATANTTTCCTTAAAGGACATGCACGTTAGGATGATCCCGACCTAATTCTCCCAAGGCATTTCTGGCATCCATAATGCATTGGGCATGATCCAGAATTTGAGCATAATCATACGTGCTGTGATTTGTGATGATTGCCACACAATCGGCTGCCTCCAATTCGGGGATCAGGTTCTCCACAGACTGCAGCTCAAAACCCTTATCTGAAACTTCAGGTATAAAAGGGTCATGATAGGCCACATTTGCACCTTTGTTTTGCAACAAACCGATAATGTCCAAGGCAGGTGATTCCCGGAGATCATCGATATCTGGCTTATAGGCGACACCTAAAACCAAGATCCTACTATCCTTAACCGGTTTACCCTCTTCGTTTAAGGCACCTTGAATTTTTTCCACCACATGCCGGGGCATATTAGTATTGATCTCAGAAGCCAAATCAATAAATCGAGCTGTATAATTTAAGGATCTCAATTTCCAGGACAGGAAAAGGGGATCAATGGGAATACAATGTCCACCCAACCCCGGACCAGGAGTGAATTTCATGAAACCAAACGGTTTGGTCGCCGCCGCCTCAATCACTTCCCAGATGTCAATATCCATCCGATCGCACATCAATGCCATTTCATTGACCAACCCGATATTGACCATCCGAAAAGTATTTTCAAGCAGCTTGCTCATCTCCGCTACTTCAGCGCTGGTAACGGGGACAACAGTGTCCATTGCTTGCTGATAATATACCTGAACCACTTCGGTACAAGCCGAGGTAATTCCCCCCACCACCTTGGGTGTGTTAACCGTCGTCCAATCTTCACGGCCCGGATCAACCCGCTCAGGTGAGAACCCCAAAAAAAAGTTTTTCCCCACTTTCAGTCGCCCATCTTGACTTAGTTTAGGGAGTAAAAGCTCTCTCGTCGTTCCCGGATATGTGGTGGATTCTAAAACCACAACCATTTCTGGATGAATATAAGGTTCGATTTCATCTGTAACCGTAAGAATGTATGAAAGATCAGGGTCCCGGGTTTTTCTTAGGGGTGTTGGGACACAGATGCTGACCGCATCCGCTTCTCGTACAACAGAGAAATCAGTGGTGGCCTTGAATTTATCCTTCTCAATCAAATCAATTATTTTTTCTGAGGAAACATCTGGGATGTAACTGTGACCCTTGTTTATCTTCTCCACTTTTTCATCATCGACATCAACACCTGTTACCGTGTATCCAGCCTCTGCCAGAACCGTTGCTAACGGCAATCCAACATATCCCAAACCTAAAACAATAGCATGCGCATCGCGTGATCTCAGTTTAGCTAATAAGGTTTCTTTACTCATGGATTACCACACACCCTCAAAACATACTCAACTGTTCAGCCTGATCGTTCTTGTCAACGACCTCTTCCTTTTCAAAAATGGGAGCTGCTTCCGCGTTCTGGATCAATTCCGGCAACTTCGCAAAATCTTCCTCGACGACCGGCCGTAAGGAAGGGCGGTGAAGAGCTGCCGCTGGATGATAAAAGGGGACCACTAACATGCCGTGAACCTTGACCGGCTGCCCGTGTATTTCGCTGATTTTGGCATGAGGGATATAACGTGCCATCGAAAACCTGCCCAGGGTGACGATCACCTTGGGTTTAATAGCCTGGAGCTGGCGGTCTAAATAAGGACTGCATGCCTTCAATTCTTCAGGCGCGGGATCGCGATTCCCCGGAGGGCGACATTTGACGACATTCGTGATAAAAACATCCTCACGTGTCATCCCTATTGTGCCCAATAATTCCTCCAGAAATTCCCCTGCAGGACCCACAAAAGGCCGCCCCTGCATATTCTCATGAAACCCCGGACCCTCACCGATAAAGACGATCTCTGAATTGGAAGGTCCTTCCCCAGGAACCCCTTTCTTCCGGGAGAACTGTAAATCACATTTCTCACACACCGATACTTCCTGAGCGACCTTTTCCAAAACCCTTTCTGGATCCATAAAAATGATTCTCTCCTCTTTTGCCTTTAATTATGAATTGGGAATCGGCTGATCACGGTGCAGGTAAATGGGTGACAGGGTCGAGGGGTCATCCCGTTCTCCATCCTGCCACGCATTCCAGGCTAAAAAAGCCAAAAAGGCCGGGTTGCGTAAGGAATGAACCGGCGAAGCTAAGATCACCTCCGGTATCGTTTGCAGGGTTTCACGCGCTTCCTCAGATAACTCACCTGCCACCTGGGTCGGTTTTGTGATCTTTCCCGCTAACTCTTCCAATGTCAGGTTTTCCAGGTCCCCGCTGGGAACCCAGGCCTCTTGTTCTGCCCGGTACCAACCTGCTGCAAAACGCTCCCTCCCCGCTTCTAAAACAGTTACCAGATCTTCACACTCAAGGGGTTGAGCAGCAGCAACGACATCCAAAGAAGGAATGCCCAGGAGGGGAATTTGCTGATGGAAAGCAATCCCTTTCATGAAAGCCAGCCCTATTCTCAAACCAGTAAATGAACCAGGACCTAAGGCAACGCCTAAAGCATCCAGGTCATCCGTTCCTAACCGGACACGATTCAATATGTTTTCAACAGCTTCTGCAAGTTCGATGGTATGATGATGCTGGGTAACCCAGGACTCCTGCCCGATCACTTTAACCCCATTAAAAATGGCAATCCCCATCATCCGGGTAGATGTGTCTACAGCGAGAATCATCAGACCACTCCATACACTTCTTCGCGAAAACGCCCGAGCAATGCTTCATAGCGAGCCCCATTCGCGAAGATAGTAAAATCCCGTTGTTCCTCCGCAATCCAGCGCATGCTGATCCACAACCGCTGCGGTGGAAGGGCCCTTTCGATCCGGTCCGCCCATTCCACCACCAAAGGCCCTTCCTCAAGCATGGTGGTGATATCGAGTCCAGAAGCTTCCTCCGGCCCTGATAAACGATAGGCATCCAGGTGAAACAACTTACCCCTATCCAACCTGCGATATACCTTTACAAGCACATAAGATGGGCTGGAAACAGGATCCAGAGATCCCCAACCGGAAGCCAGCCCCTGGATAAACGTCGTTTTTCCCGTGCCCAGATCCCCCTCCAGGCCAATCACATCCCCCACCTGGAGCAGTTCACCAAGGCGCATCCCTACACGTCTGGTTTGCTCCGGACTGCGGCTGATCACTTCAAAAGACCCTCGGTCGATAACTGCCATAATTGATATTTGAGAATGAATAGGGAACGCTTAACAGGTATTTTACCATTCCCACCTAATTCTGAGCCTCCAGGTTTGCCAGGGAGGCAATCACCTTTTTCATACCCACACTGTCAAAATAAATATCTAAAACCTCGTCTTCATCCTGAATTTTACTGTTGAGGATGATCCCCTTTCCCCATTTTGGATGTTTCACTTTCTCACCGGGATCATATTCCCGCTCCGTTTTCTTCCGCTCCACTTCGGGTGCATCATCTTCATCCCAGGGTTTGAAAATTCGGGATGAGCGTCGGCTTGTTTTCTGGTATACATTCCCCCCCTCTTCCATCCTCAAGTCGCGAGGGATGTCCCGGTAATACCGGGAAGGCTCAGTGGGCTCCATGTAGCCGTAGGTATAACGGTTGAGCGCATGTGTCAAATATAAACGGTCCTCCGTTCTGGTTATACCCACATAAAATAGGCGCCTTTCCTCCTGCATTGCCTCCGGGTCATCGAACGATCGCCGATGGGGTAAAACACCTTCATTGAGGCCGACAATAAAGACGCGGGGGAACTCCAGCCCTTTGGCGGCATGCAGTGTCAGGAGGGTAGGGGCATCCACACCTTCCTCCAGGGTGTCCTGGTCGGATACCAAGGCCACATCCTCGAGGAATTCTCTCAAGCCTACCGTGTGGTACTCTGAGGCCAGTCGCCGCAACTCAGTCACATTTTCCCAGCGATCTTTGCCTTCTTCTGTTCCATCTTCGATATAGGTCCGATAATCCGTATCTTCTAAAACTTGATCAACGACTTCCACTGGAGGGACCTGGTCATGAATCTCCCTCCACCCCGCTAACAAACTGCCAAATGAGGATAAAACCCGGGCCGCGCGGCTGGAGAATCGATCCCGGTAAGGAGATTCGTCAGGCGCCATTTTCACTAATAATTCACCTGGCGATAATCCAAGCTGCTGCGCTTTAGTGCGCAGCTGGGCGTACGTCTTTGTCCCAATCCCGCGGGGCGGCGTGCCAATGATCCGTGCCAGACTGACGATATCTTCCGGGTTCCAGATGACTCTTAGATAGGCAATGATGTCTTTCACTTCCCGACGGCCGTAAAATCGTTGGGCGCCTACCAGCTTATAGGGCATGTTCGCGGACAGGAACGCCTCCTCCAAAAGCCGTGATTGGGCATTTGTCCGGTACATGACCGCAAAATCAGCCGGTTTCGCCTGTTTAGTATCCACCTGTTTTCTGATGGTGTCCACCACATACCCCGCTTGTTCACGCTCATCATAGAGCTCTTTTACGACAATTTTTTGCCCGGAACCGCGATCCGTAAATAACCGTTTCGGGGTTCGATGGGGATTGCGATCGATGACGGACATGGCTACATCGAGTATGGTTTGCTTCGATCGGTAATTTTTTTCAAGCAGGATCACTTCCGCTTCTGGAAAATCATGCTCAAAGCGCATCACATTGCGGTAGTCCGCTCCCCGCCAGCGGTAAATGGATTGGTCTGAATCCCCCACCACAAAGATATTCCGGTGGTGGGATGCAAGGAGTTTCAAAAGGGTATATTGCGCCATGTTCGTGTCTTGAAATTCATCCACGAGGATGTGTTCAAAACGACGGGCATACTTTTCACGAATCCTTGGATGATCGGAAAGGAGGGTTGCCATCCATAAAAGCAGGTCATCAAAATCAAAAGCATTGCTGGTCAGGAGCATATTTTGATACCCCTCATAAACGCGGGCAACAACCTCGTCTCGATAGGAATCAATGGGATATTCTTCCGGCAGAAAGAGTTCGTTCTTCGCCCCTGAGATAGCCCCGTGTACTGCCCGGGGCTTGTAACGCTTATCGTCGATGTTGTGGTCTTTCATGACCTGTTTGATCACGCTCAACTGGTCATCCTGATCGTAGATCACATAATTGGAATCCACAGGGAGATATTCAGCTTCCACACGGAGAATGCGGGCGCAGGTGGCATGAAACGTCCCCAGGGTGAGGCCGTGAGTCTGCCGACCCAGCAGCTCCGAAATCCGGTCCCCCATCTCTGCGGCCGCCTTATTGGTGAATGTCACCGCCATCACATGGTACGGCTGGACACCGCGTTCACCAATCAAGTAGGCCGCGCGCTGGGTCAGCACCCGTGTTTTGCCGGACCCCGGTCCGGCTAAAACCAAAACCGGGCCGTCTCCTGTGGTCACAGCTTCTCTTTGTTGAGGGTTTAAATCGCGAAGTAGATCCATACTGGGCTAATTCTACTGTCTGGCCAAAGGCATGTCAACAACGTTGCAGAAACAGGGTCCATGACTTAAAATCATTTCATGGATTGGAATATGATTGGCCATCAGTGGGCCGTAAATTTATTAAACGCACATATCAAGAAAGACTGCATTCGACACGCTTACCTTTTTACGGGCCCCAAAGCCATCGGCAGAAGAACCTTGGCTCTCCGGTTCACACAGGCGATAACATGTCCGGACGCGGTGAAGGGTGGTTCGCCTTGTTTATCCTGCCACACCTGTCAGAGAATGGAGAAAATGGAACACCCTGATCTCTTCCCCGTCAGATCGGGAGAAGACAGCCTGGTCATTAAGGTCGACCGGATACGGGACGTCATTCATGACCTTTCCTTATCCCCATACGAAGCCCCATACCGGGTGGCACTCTTGATGGACTTCGAAGAGGCGACCGAAGCAGCATCAAATGCCCTTCTTAAAACGCTGGAAGAGCCCCCGGGGAATGTCATCCTTATTATAACGGCCGAAAGTGCAGACAGCCTTCTGGAAACAATCGTCTCCCGCTGTGAGGAAATCCGGCTTCGGCCTGTCCCTCTGCAAACGATCCGGGAAGGGTTAAAAACCCTTTACCAAATACCGCCTACCAGGGCCGATCTCTTAGCCCACATCGCGGGAGGCAGGCCCGGGTATGCCCTCCAACTTCACGAAAACCCCGAGATGGAATCCCAACGAAAACGATGGCTGGATGACCACACTCAGCTCTTGCAAGCGAATCGAGTGGAACGCTTTANATACGTAAAAAACAACAAGCAAGACAGCGATTCCCTGCAGCAGATGATAAAGGTCTGGACATCCNTATGGCGAGATATCCTGTTAACTGCTGCCCATTCTCAAACTCCTTTGCATAATCTAGACAGAGAAAAGGAGGTTAAGGAGATTGCTGAAAAGTTTCAACCTGAAGAAGCACGGGAAATCATTGCCAGCTTAGAGCACGCACATTATTTACTGACAAAGTATGCCAACACCCAACTGACCACAGAAGTCCTGATGCTGGACCTTCCTTACGTGTGATTTCCCTAAAAATATCGCAGAAAAATAGGGGGCAACCTAATGACGCCAGATCGTCCGCTGAACAACACCAGCAGAATCAAATGTGCTATACTCTACCTATGACGGAAACAGTCCCCAGCTACATCTCATTTTTAGAATGTCCGGTCTGCCAGGAACAAATTAACCCCGAAGAAATTCAAACCTTTTGTGATCCTTGCCAATCGCCACCGCTTTCCGCGTATGATCTCGAAAAAATGAAAAAGGACATACCGAAAAGCTCCTTAAGTGACCGCCGGACCCGAGGTGTATGGCGGTGGCACGAATTGTGGCTCCACTCCCTGGTTCTCCCCACAGCTGGAAATGCGGGCGGAGCGTTGGCTGCCCACGCAGCCCGGGCAGGCATGGAAACCCACATCTCCAGAAGGAGCCGCAACCCTGGCAGGGGCCATCAAGCTAGCAAAAGAGGGCTGGCTCTCCCGTGAAGAACAAATCGTGCTTTTCAACACGGGCAGCGGGTTAAAATATGTCCATTAGGTAAACGCCATGAATATGAACTCCCAACCAGAAAACCATACCTCGGAGAGCACAAAAGCGTCGTTAGAACTTCTCTATCGTGTGAGTCGTGAATTAGCAACGGCCTTAGACCTGCCTACCGTGCTTCAACGTGTTTTATCTTTATCCATTGATACGATTGGAGCCATCAGCGGCAGCATCATCATCCTTGATGAAAAAGAGCAGCCTGTAGAATCTGCGATCATCTATGAGGATCAGGTCCAGCACCACATCACAGAAAAATTGAAATCCACATTGGAAAAAGGCTTAGCTGGTTGGGTCGCCAAAAATAAAGAAGCTGTTTATATAGCTGATACCAGGGAAGATGACCGCTGGTTGCTTCGCCCGCATGACGAGGAGTCTGAGACGGGTGCAAAATCCGTCGTAGCTGTGCCCATCACAGCCAGAGAAAACCTGGTCGGTGTGATAACCGTCGCCCACCCCACCCCGAATTACCTTAACGAAGACCATCTCGCTTTGGTCCAGGCTATCGCTGACCAGGCCGGAGTCGCCGTCATTAACGCTCGACTGTATGACGAGGTCAAAAGCCAGGCCCGCGTCATGACGGCCTTAGCGAACAGCGCAAAAATGATCACGTCCACGTTGAACCTGGACACTGTTTTGGAGAACATCCTGATCCAAATCAATAAAGCACTCCAGGTGGAAGCTGTTGCTTTAGCGCTGATCAACCCGGAAAAGAATGAGTTGGAGTACAAGGCGGTCAATTACGATGACCCATCTCTAGAAGTTGATCTGGTTGGCAGGCAGGTACAAATGGGGGAAGGGTTGATCGGTTGGGTGGCGAGAAATGGAAAGGGAAAAACCATCAATGACCTGAAAAATGACCCTCATTACGAGTCCATTTCCAATCTGCATCCGAAAATTGACCTGACAGCAATCGCCTGCGCACCGATTCGTTTTCATGGAAACATCATTGGCGTCTTGGAAGTCATTAACCCCCGGGGGGATGGATTTGAAGAGGACGCTCTCCTCGTTCTCAGCGGGATTGGCAGCCTCGCTGGTTCCTCCATTCAAAATGCTCAATTTTTTGAAGATTTGAAAGCTGCCCACAACCGCTACCATGACCTTTTTGAAAACAGCGCTGATCCGATTATCATCTCAGATTTCAAAGGGAATATCCTGGAAAGCAATTACAAAACTATTAAAACCACCGGGTATACCCATAAAAAACTCCATTCCTTGACCATCAAAGACATCCACAATATCAACTGGGAATCCGTGGGGAGAAACTTTGATGATTTAGCGACAGGGAAAACCTGCAGGTACGAATCCACCCTGGTCACATCTGACCAGACAAACATCCCCATTCAGGTTAACGTTCACCCTATCAACATCGCTGGACAACCAAGATTGGAATGGATTTTACAGGACATAACAGAAAGAAAGAAACTGGACCAATTAAGAGACGATCTGACCTCGATGGTCTATCACGATTTGCGTTCTCCTCTTTCCAATGTCGTCTCCAGCTTAAATGTGATGGAGGCCCTTCTCCCGATGGAAAAAGATCAGGAGATCAAATCCCTCTTTGAGATCGCCACTCGATCAACCCAAAGGATACAACGCCTTACCAAATCACTTCTGGATATTAACAGGCTTGAAAAGGGCCAACCTATCACCGAACAAGAACCCGTGGATCCCTACCTATTAGCAAAAAACGCTTATCAAGCGATGATTCCCCACGCGGAAAACAAAGATCAGGAATTATCCCTCCTTGTACCCAAAGACTTACCCGCTGTGATGGCTGACCAGGACATGATCGAACGCGTCCTCATAAATTTACTCCAGAACGCGATCAAATTTACCCCCTCCAGAGGAAAAATCGAAATTGGAAGCAAGGTGGATGAAGAAAACGTACGCTTCTGGGTTCACGACACCGGTCCCGGTATTGACCCAGATCAAAAAGACAGAATTTTTGACAAATTTACGCGAGCAAACACTGATAAAAGAGCCAAAGGCTTAGGATTAGGGTTGGCTTTTTGCCGTTTGGCAGTGGAAGGACACGGTGGCGAGATCTCCGTTGAAACCCCACCCGAGGGAGGTTCGCTATTTACGTTCACCATACCTTTAGCACCCCTTCCCGAACAAAGTTAGTATTCCATCTCAAGGAGTCAGAATGCAGGAAGTAAAACCGGGAATTTATTACGAAAACACATATCCGGGATCCACCCTGGGAGCCATTCTTCTTCCCCGGGGGATGCTGTTTATTGATACCCCGCTTCGTCCGGAAGACGCCCATACCTGGAAAACCACATTATTAAATCGAAGCAGCGGGACAATCCACAAGATGTTGATTTGTCTGGATGATCATCCAGACAGGACCATTGGAGCCAATGGGTTGGAATGCTCCATCTTAGCACATAAAGAGGCTACAAACACCCTGAAAGAATATTCCACGATCTTCCGGGGACAACTACCAGAAAGCGGGTCTGTGTGGGAAAAATACCCCGAAACAACGGGGCTGCAATGGGTGGTCCCTGATATCTGTTACAACCAGCAAATCAAATTTCATTGGGGTGAACCTACCGTGATTGTAGAACACCATCCAGGTCCGAGGCCCGGGGCCAGTTGGGTGCTTATCCCTGACCAGAAAGTAGCCTTCATCGGGGATGCTGCGGTCGTTAAAGGGCCTCCATTTCTAGGAAAAGCAAATTTAGAAACCTGGATCGAGACCCTTGACCACCTACTCTCAAGCGAATTTAAAGATTACACCCTGATCAGCGGACGGGGTGGAGAAATTTCTCAGGGAAAAATTAAAGATCAAAGAAAAACTCTCCGGAAAATTCATAAACGGGTAGAAAAGCTTGCAAGCAAGGAAGCTTCACCAGATGATGTCGCTGAGCTCGCCTCGAATTTCCTGGACGATTTTAAAACATTAAAAGAAGACCGGGAGTTCTACAAACAACGGCTGAAACATGGTCTGTACCAATACTATATGAATAATTATTTCCACAATCCGGAAGAAAAGTAATAACGCCCTTCTCCTTTCAATCCGAAAATCTTCTGGCCTGGATCCTCTTGCACCGAATCCAGGCCAAGCACATTATGATAAGGCAACCTTGCTCATGGATGAAATCAACTACAACCCGATTTACCAATTTTCAAGAGGAAAGATCCCAGAATCCATTCACTATGGGGCTGTTGCAGTGGTGAACACAGCAGGGGAACTGATCGCATCTTATGGAGACCCCCATGTCGTAACCTTCCTCAGGTCCACTGCAAAACCTTTCCAGGCTCTCCCCTTCATCGCCCGGAAAGGGGACCAAAGATACAACCTCACGGAACAAGAGATCGCCCTGATATGCTCTTCCCACTCTGGGACCGATAAACACGTTAAGGTGCTGCAGGTGCTGCAGGAGAAAATAGGGATTACAGAAGCCGATTTGATGTGTGGTTCCCACCCCCCGTACCATAAAGCCACCCGGGAAAAGTTGGAAGAACGTGGAGAACGCCCGACCTCTAATCGGCATAACTGCTCTGGAAAACATACGGGGATGATCGCTCATGCAAAATTGAGTGGCTTGCCTTTAAACACATATTTAGAACAGGATCATCCAGTCCAACAGAGAATTCTCCAATCCCTCAGCGAAATGTGTGCATTAAACGTGGATCAGATCATTCTGGGAACAGACGGTTGTTCCGTGCCTACTTTCGCCCTACCACTCTACAACGCAGCGCTCGCTTGGGCCAGGCTGGTTGACCCCGCGGGTCTTCCCCCGGACAGGGAACGGGCCTGTCAGACGATCACCCGGGCCATGACCTCCCATCCCTTTATGGTGGCTGGACCTGACCGCCTGGACACAAAATTAATGGATGCCAGCAAGGGAAAAGTCGTCGCCAAATCCGGCGCGGAGGCATTCCAGGGCCTGGGTGTTCCCGCGGGTATACTGGGTGAAGGATCCCCGGCTTTGGGAATCGCCCTAAAAATATCAGACGGAGACCGGGGAAATCGCGTCAAAGGCCCTGTGGTTTTAGAAGTGCTTAAGCAGTTATCGGTCCTTTCTGATCAAGAGGCGGAAGAATTATCGGAATATGGGCCGGAAAAACCGTTAATCAACTACCGCAATATCGTTGTAGGTCATGGAAAACCTGTCTTTAAGTTGAATTGAGAAATGAAACCAAAACGTCTGGCTGAGAAAATTCATAAGCGACTGCTCGATTTTTACGGACCCCCAGATTGGCGCCCGCATTTATCGCCCGTGGCTGAGTTGGTGTCCACCATACTCAGTCAAAATACGAATGATACCAATCGGGATCGCGCTTTTAATAACCTGAGAAAACGTTTTTCCACCTGGGAAGAAGTGCGCGACGCTCCCACAGAAGATATCATTCAAGCGATAAAGACAGCAGGTCTTGCCAATCAAAAAGGGCCCCGGATTAAACATGCCCTGCAAAAAATTACAGATCGAGAAGATGATATTAGCCTGGATTTTCTGAAATCAATGAGCGTAGAAAAAGCCAGAAAATGGCTTACAGATATAAAGGGAGTGGGGCCCAAAACAGCTGCCATTGTGCTTCTTTTTTCCCTGGAAATGCCAGCATTCCCGGTAGATACGCATGTTCATCGCGTGACAGGACGCGTAGGTCTCCGACCATCAAATATGAACGCCTCAAAATCTCATTCGTTTCTGGAGAAAGCATTCTCGCCAGACGAATACTATGCTGCCCATCTGAACCTAATCAAACTCGGACGCGAGATTTGTAAATCTCGGAATCCCGAGTGTCCTGTATGTCCATTAAATGATTTTTGTTCCTATTATCAGGAAAAGGTGGAATAGGATATGAACGGCCATAGATCTCTAAAAGCCCCCTTCTTTTTCCTCCTGGCCTTCTTACTTTCCAGCTGCGCTGCAATCACGGAAACAAAACCTCAGGACACTGACCTTCCCACACAAACACCTCCAGCAAAAACAACCGAGGCTACAAGCCAACCCGGCCCCTCCCCCCAGCTAAATCCAACCCCCACCTCCACACTCCCCCCCACCCCTACACCTGAGACCTCTTCCAGGACTCTTTACGCGGTTGTAGGCGTCACGGACGACGACGTCCTCAATATCCGGGAGGGCCCAGGGGCAGATAATGAAATCACGGCGACCATCCCTCCCCACAGCACGGACATACAAACCACAGGAGAAGGGGTAGACGTGGACGGCTCAAAATGGGTTCCCATAGAATACCTGGGGGAAAAAGGGTGGGTGAACGCATACTTCCTGGCGGAACAAGTTGGAAAAGCGGATCCTGAGCTGTTTGAAAAAAGCAACCAGGTCCTTCAAGCCCTGAAAGAAAAAGATTTCAAGACCTTATCCGGTTTTGTCCACACCGAAAAATGTCTTTGTTTTTCCCCCTACCCTACCCTGCATCCCGAGGATTTAGTCTTCTGCCCCGCGCAAATCAAAACCCTTGCAGCCGATCAGACAAAATATAAATGGGGCCAGTTTGATGGTACGGGAAAGCCGATAAACATGACCTTTTCCGATTATTATGAACGGTTCATTTACGATGTGGATTTTGCTCACGCGGATCTGGTAGGATTCAACGAGACCATCGGCACAGGAAACGCTATCAACAACATTCAGGAATACTTTCCTCAGGCTGTGTTCGTAGAATATCATTTTCCTGAATTTGATCCACAATACGCCGGCATGGACTGGAGAAGTATCAGGCTCGTGTTCGAAAAACAAAACCAAGAGTGGTACCTTGTCTGCATCGTCCATGGCGAGTGGACCATATAAGAATTTCCTTAGACAGTGTCTAATCGCTTTCCTCGAGACCGGATTCCATAGTAAAATAGTCTGCGTTTGAAGCAGGGTTAAAACATACCTTCAATGACGGCCTCAACTCATGAGCGTATCTCCCCCCTGCACAAATGAAATCCAGGCTCAAGCATTCTTCTCCAGAGAATCTTGATCACAACTTAAAGCACTGGAATCAAGACCACCCTTTAATAAAAAAATCATGAAAAATAAATCTTACCGGTTTGCTATCCTTTTCATTGCCTTTAGCACCATCGCTTTAGGGATTACGTACCTTCTCACCCATCCAAATCCCTCTCAACCCCTCCCCCAAACCCAGGAAACGATTTCCCCGACTCTGCTGCCCACATTTACACCCCGACCCACGTCCACACCCATCGTTCCCCCTTCACAGAGCCAAATCCCAGGGGATCGATATTATTTTTATGGAGATTGGGAATCAGCGATCAACGCGTACAATGAAACCCTGGACACGACAAATTCCCGGGACGAAAAAAGCAGATCTCTGCTGGGCCTGGGAAAAACTCATTTTCAGCAGGAAAATTATTCGCAAGCCTTGAGATGGCTTCAAAACCTGATTACCTCCTACCCAAATTCGCCTTATCTTCCTGAGGCCCAATTCTTCCTCGCGGAAACCTTCTTGAAATTAGGGCAGAACATCGAGGCTGCAGAAGCATACGCGGCATACCTCGATCTTCGCCCTGGAGTGATTGACGCTTACATCCAAGAAAAGCGAGGGAACGCCCTGTCCGCAGCCGGACAATATGTGCCAGCCATTGAAGCCTATCAGGCGGCGATAGCGGCACCTGGCGGGAGTGAAAAAACCAATCTAAAACTAAAAATTGGTCAAAGTTATCAAGCTCTAGGGGATCATGATTCAGCTCTGGTAGGGGGATTATGATTCAGCTCTGGTGGTCTTTCAAGAAGTATATAACCTGACAACGAATGATTACACAAAAGCCCGAGCTGATTATTTGCTGGGGCAAACCTTTACTGAACTCAACCAAGAGGACCAGGCTCAAAAAGCATACCTCGATGCTGTCACCCGTTTCCCCCTTTCATACGACTCCTATCTGGCTCTGGTTAAGCTTGTTGAACAGGGTTACCCGGTCAACGAGCTCGACCGGGGGATTGTAGATTATTATGCAGGGCAATATTATGTGGCCATTGACGCCTTTAACCGCTATCTTTCCAATCCCGAACCGGAAGACCCCGGTACAGCATACTATTACCTTGGTTTCTCGGAATATAAAATCGGAGCCAATCAATTTCAAGTGAAAGAGTATCAAAAGGCAAACGACAGATTTCAAAACGCGCTCGACGCCTGGTCCGTGATTATCGAAAATTATCCCCAGCACCCCTTCTGGGATGAAGCCTGGGAATTCACAGCTTACACGCAGTGGTACTACTTGAACCAATACCAGGATGGGGTTCAATCCCTGCTTGAGTTTGTAGAAACCACTCCTTTTCATGACCGCGCTCCAGAATTCCTCTTTGACGCCGCCAGGGTCAGCGAAATATATAAAAAATTAGATCGGGCAGCTTCTTTATGGGACCGTGTTTTCAATGAATACCCCACTTCCTCCTATGCGAACAGGTCTCTCTTTTTAGAAGGCCTCATGTACTTCAGGCTGGATTCTTATCCGGAGGCCCTGGCCACGTTCAACCTTTACCAAAATGCCTCNCGGAACATCGAAGAAGAAGCCCAGGCATATTTCTGGATTGGGAAAACCCATCAGGCCTTGGATAACGGTGAAGCAGCTCAAGCCGCCTGGAGCAAAGCGGTAAATTCTGATCCCACGGGATATTACAGCGAACGTGCCCGTGACCTCCTTCAGGGGAGAGAGCCGTTTCAACCTCCTCAAGATTACGATTTTGGTTATGACATAGAAGAGGAAAAGCGTGAAGCGGAAGAATGGATGCGGGCCACGTTCCCCATCCCTCAAGAAGTCAACCTCTCTTCGCTGGGAGCCCTGGGAGATGACCCCCGTTTGATAAGAGGGACAGAACTCTGGAATTTAAATCAATTTGGGGAAGCCCGAAAAGAATTTGAAACGCTGCGAAAAGAAGTAAGCTTCGATCCGGTGAGCAACTACCGTTTGGCGAATTATCTCAGGGAACTTGGATTATATCGCTCCGCTATCTATGCAGCCCGCCAGGTGCTTAACAACGCGGACATGAGCAACGCAGAGACCATGAATGCCCCGAGGTATTTTAACCATATCCGCTTTGGTAATTATTACAATGAATTGGTGATCCCGGCAAGCCAGGCCTATGACCTTCACCCCCTCTTTTTACTCAGCGTAATGCGCCAAGAAAGCCTGTTTGAAGGATTCGTCCGCTCATCGGCCGGGGCGCGGGGATTGATGCAAATCATCCCTTCTACGGGAGCAGAGGTCGCTGAAAAGGAAGGATTGCCGCCGAATTACTCCGCAGAAGATCTATACCGCCCCAAAGTCAGCATCACTCTCGGCGCCAGTTATTTAGCGTTCCAACGCAAGACCTTTGACGGAAACATTTACGCAGCGCTTGCCGCTTACAATGCAGGGGCAGGGAATGCCTCCCGGTGGTTGGACATTTCCGGAGATGATTATGATTTGTTTTTAGAAACGATTCGATTTGAGGAGACCCGGGGATATATCAAGGGGATCACGGAAATATTCTCTATTTACCGCCGGCTTTATCAACGGACACCTTAACAAAAATACAGCCCCTGAATGGGGCTGTATTCAGATAATGATCCTGTGGTGGATTTAATACCGCAATAAAGCGCCTATACCCCCATGACTCTCTAAGGCTTCGTTGGAATCCAGAACTTCCACACTCCCCCCAGCTTGCAGCACTTCCCGAACCGCCATTTCCACAGCATCATCTATCCTCTGGAATGTTTCCGAACAGAAGGGACATGATCTCAATTCCTGGGTGGTGATATATCCACAACCGTCACATTGGTATCCCGGCTGGATGAACCCCTCCTGAACGAGAAGGGTTTGAACCCGACCCTCCCTGACCGCACTTAAAATTTCATCAAATCGAAGCAACCCATTTCGCCCTTTGGCAGCTTCTGTGATCACAGTCTCGACTAATTTCTGTTTTCGTTTCTCTTCCGCTTCCTTTCCAATCTTCAAGGCTCGCTTTTGAACTTCACTGTAACTGGCGCTCATCTCCATAGGGAATGTGCCCACAATTAAACTCTGCCAAGATTTTGTTAGGTATTCACGGAAAGATGAAATGTTCTTTTCCGTTCCCCCGATCAACACCCGACGGACATCATGTTTTTTCAGAAACCTGTTGGCGTGTTTTGAAGCTTCTCGCAGGTTCCGATCACTGACAGTGTCGGCGTACTCAGCGTCACCAGCGTCACCACTTCTTCTACCTGTCGTTTGAGAACCACCGCCGTGTTTCTGACGTTGAACATCTTGCCCAGAAAATTCTTCCTCCCCCTCTAAATCTCCCAGGTGAAATGAGAAAAAACGTGCCCTTTGTTGATCCACTAAAATCACACCATAGCCTGAAAAAGAGTCAAATAAACTGGCGAGGGGTTTAATATAGGGTTGATCTTCCACATAAGCCTGATTTCTGACATCGACAGCCAGGGGGATAGATCGAAAAAAATCTTTCTGGGCACAGGAAAAGACGACAGCACTTCGATGACCCATCCAATCGTATTCATATTCAAAATACTCCCTGACAGCCTCCACATCATCCGCCAAATTAATGTCTTTCAACAGGGAGCGAAGTTGGAGTTTATAATCATCCGCTGTACGTTCTGCTGGATTCGTGTTCAGATAAACGCTGAGCACTGGGGCTTGAGGACGATAATCCAGCAACGACTCTAAATCCTCTCTTGTAAACATGGATCGCTCCTTTTCAATTGTTGATACAAGAACCCAGGATGATTCAAGCTTCCATTATTCGGGCCGACTTCCTAGCGTCAAGTTTAGGTCTATCTCCTCCCCATCACGAATCACTTTCAATTCAATCATATCACCAGGATCTTTGTATGCCAACAGATAGCCCATAAAATCCTCAAAATTATCAACATCTTGACCATCGATCCCAACAATGAGGTCTCCCCCCTGATAATCTTCAGGAGTGATTTGTTCCTCTCCCTGCAGGCCTTCAGAGTCATCCAGGGCCCCGATCAAACCCGCTTCATCCGCCGGACTACCATCCGTGACCTCAATCACATAAACGCCCGTAGATTGCGGAAGCTCGAGTTCTTCCTGCATGAAAAGCGAAATCTCAGGTTGAACGCGAATACCAACATACGGGGATTCATGTTCCCCCGTCGCGATCAGATCAGGTACAACGTTCTTGGCCTGATCTATAGAGATGGCAAAACCTAATCCTGAATTCACAGGCTGACCACTCAGGTCAATGCTGTTCGTCCTGATGGCAGAGTTGATGCCAATCACCCTTCCACTTAAATCGAGCAGAGGCCCCCCCGAGTTTCCCGGATTGATAGCAGCATCTGTCTGGATGATATTCCCCGTCGCAAATACACCCCCACCCGGCGCTTCCTGGAGCGAATCAAGGGTTCGACCTAAGGCTGAAACAATCCCTAACGTCATCGTCCCTTTCAAACCCCGGGGGTTGCCGATAGCGACTACGGTTTGCCCCACTTCCAACTCCCTACTTGACCCCAATTCAAGAGGTGTGAGCGTAGAAGGTTTTGTTTCCAGCTCTAACACAGCAAGATCCGAATCCGGATCCGTACCAATTACGTTCGCTCTGGTTTTGAATCCCGAGGGAAAATCGACTTCCAAATCTGTGGCATTTCGCACCACATGGTAATTCGTGACAATGTGACCTTCCTCATCCCACACAAAGCCAGTACCTAAACCACCGGCTTGAAAACTTCCCTGGCCTTCCCGAACCGTACGCACAGATACCACACCGGGATTGACCATTTCATACAGAGCTGTCAGATCCCCATTCTTAACAATTGGCGATACGATTTCTACATTGTCCGTTTCCGTCGCCTGTACCTGCGTCTGTGTTGGAACGCTCGTGAGTTCACCTAATTGAGATGTGAGTATACAAGAGGAACCCACCAACGTTACGATGACTACTAAACCTAAAAGCCGTAATCTTTTTTTCATGTTCATCCCTACCCGTTCTAATTTATTACACTCAATAAATACCTTCTCATTGGATTTCCCTTTCAAAGGTCGACAAGGAATTTATTACCGATGGAATCCCAGATTCATGACCTTCGCTCAAGTGAGCTAAATTACATTATAAATCGAAACGACTTTCCCCCCTTCTCTTTTTATAATTTGTTAACGATTGGTCCTGCCCAAAAACTTAATAAGAGCTTAATGAGGTCCCCCCCTCAACTTTCGTTTTCAAAAGAAAAAGGTTCCTTGCCCTTTTTCCCAAACCCAGCCGGGGAGAATGAAAAAGGACATCTGGAAAACATGATATGATTTAACCACAAAAAGGATTAACCTTTCTGGGAGACGACCAACATGGTATATCCTCAGGCGAACATCCTGGTTGTCGCGGAAAACCCCAATACACAAGAACAGATTGCAGCTCAGATTTTGAAACCTCTTGGCTATCAGGTTCATACCTCACCTGATGCATCAGAAGGTATTGTCCAGGCAGTGAATACCAATCCTGATATCATTTTTGCAGACATACATTTGTCTGGACTGAGCGTGAAGGACATGCTGGTCGCCCTTTCAGCTCAGGGAGTTGAAGCTCCCGTGATCATCCTGGCAGAAGAGGGGATGGAAAATGAAGCCATACAGGCTTTCCGGTTGGGAGCTGTGGATTATTTAAAACTGCCTTTAAAAGAAACGGAAGTCATTTCAGCTGTAGAACGGGTATTGAAAACAAAAAGGCCCCCCAAAAAGGACGAAATCCCAGCTGCAGAAGCTCAAGAGAAAGTCCACTACCTCGAAGAAAGGATAAAAGACCTCACCAAAGCCATCAGTCTGGCTAAAACACTGACTTCAACCCAAAACCTAAAGGATTTATTTAAAATCATTGTAGATGGCGCTGTATATCTAGCCCATGCTGACCGTGGCTGGTTGATGCTCAGAGAGTATGATGACAAAAAAATGACTCTTAGATATTACAACAATCTCCCAAATTCATTCTCGACGGTTATCAATAAGCCCTGGGATGATGGAATCAGCAGTTTGGTCATTGAGGCAAAAGAAACATTAAACCTGCAAGGTCTTACGCGTCAAAGAAAAGAGATATCAAAATTAGGAAACGCCATCCTTGGTGTTCCCATTTTCGATCGTGGAAAGATATTGGGGGCCATCATCTTAATCAGAAAAGAATCCCAACCCTTTGAGAAAAGCACACAAAAAATCATGGAAACAATTTCTGAATTTGTTTCCATTGCCCTTGTAAACGCTGGGTTTTTCAAGATAATCAAAGAGTGAAGAACACAAGGAGACTTGAAAAGACTCGACATTGGATATACGAGTACGCTTCAGAATCTTCCCCTGATTGAAAAGAGGACTCTGATTAAACACTATGAGTTAAAAGAGAAAGCCCCCGCCAAATCAGTGAGGGCTGATTAGCGGAGGCATTCGCCAAAGGAGGAAACAGTGATAAATTGGGAGTAATTTATCTCCCGTCTCTACACAATATGATAACAATGGATCCCCTTTTTTAGCACGGCACATCCTCACTCAGATCGGGTGATGTTTATCACAAAGGACGCCCACCCCAAAAGGTTTATCGCTTGCTGGGCTTGCATACCAAATCCTAATTGGGAGGGCGTGGAGAAGCTCTACTGCAGGCTGTCTACAGCGAACTTGGTTTCCCGTTTCCAGGCCCTTACCTCACAGAGCGTTTTTCTCTGACCATTGTTTTTTCCTGGGCTTTATTGTAAAATCCTCCCACATGAATGCCTGCCCTCGTAGCTCAGTGGATTAGAGCACTTGCTTGCGGAGTAAGGGGTCGCGTGTTCGAATCACGCCGAGGGTGCTGATTGAGGAGCGGATCAATCCGCTCCTTTTTTGTGATAGGATGGATGAAATATTTCCAATCGGGTCCTTCAGGAGGCCCAACAACCATGAAAAAGGTCAAAGTTCTCACAGATAGCACAGCGTACCTTCCTCAGAACTTCATCGATCAATATCAGATCACGGTCATCCCGCTGGTCCTGATATGGGAAGAAGAAATGTACCGCGATGGTGTGGATATCACACCCGAGGAATTCTACACTCGATTGGCTACCAGTGAATCTCTGCCCAGCACATCTCAACCACCGGTGATGAGTTTCTATCAGGCCTTCGAAAAGATGGTTGATCAGGGACATAATGTAATTGCGATTCTGATTTCCTCCCAGATTTCAGGGACTGTGGACACAGCAATGCAAGCCAAACAAAAACTTAGTAAAGGCAAGATAGAAATTATTGATTCGGAGTCATCGGGGATGGCGATGGGCCTCCAGATACTGGAAGTCGCTCGAGCCGCGTCCCAGGGCGCCAGTTTGGCAGAATGCACATCCATCGCAGCTAAAGCTAAAAAACACTCGGATGTGATCTTTGCGGTTGACACCCTGGAGTTCCTCCACCGGGGAGGCCGGATAGGGGGAGCAAAGCGGTTTTTAGGGTCGATGCTAAATATCAAACCCATCTTGGAAATGAAAGACGGTCGAATTGAAGCCGTCGAACAGGTCCGCACCCAACAAAGGGCAACATCACGCCTCATCCAGCTCATGAAACACAGAGTAAACGAAGAAAAACCCCTCAGAATTGCGGTCATGCATTCCAAAGCTCCCAAAAGGGCAAGGATGCTGCTAGACAGGGTGGAGCGTGAATTCCAAACGGAACAAAGCATTTTAGCAGAATTAAGCCCGGTAATTGGAACCCATGTTGGGCCGGGTACCCTGGCTCTTGCTTGGATTCATGGCCTGTAAATCACTGAACAATCATACTCCCGCCTTTCTGATTTCTAAGAAACTTTCGTAACGAAAAAAAAGAAACTGTGTTTTAGTAGTAGATCATTGACATTCACAGACCAGGGAGTTGACTCATGTCTAAAGTAGCTATTGTCACGGACAGTTCACCCAATATTCCCCAAGAATATATTGATCAATACCAGATTCACATCGTCCCCCTGAACGTAATTTGGGATGATGAAACCTATACAGACGGCGTAGATATCACGGCAAATGAGTTCTACAAGCGCTTGAGTGAAAGCGATACGATGCCCAGCACATCCCAGCCATCAGCTGCCATCTTCAAAGAGACATTCGAAAGGCTTCACAAGGAAGGATATCAAATATTAGCTATATTGATCGCGGATAAATTATCGGGGACCATCGCCTCGGCTATGCAAGCCAGAAAGGAATTAGCAGGGGCAGAGATTGAGATCGTAGACTCCCTGAGCACTTCCATGGCTACCGGCCTTCAAGTGCTTGCTGCCGCAAGAGCGGCCCAAAACGGTCATACCCTCTCGCAGTGCACGAAAATAGCCCGCCAAGCGCGGGACCAATCAGGCGTGATTTTTATCCTGGATACCCTAGAATTCCTCCATCGGGGCGGCCGGATCGGGAGTGCGAAACGCTTTGTGGGCACGCTTTTGGCCGTCAAACCAATCCTGGCCATCGAAGATGGGGAAGTCAAATCGATCGACCAGGTCAGGACCCACAAAAGGGCTTTGGATAAAATCGTGGATATCCTGGCAGAAAGAACAAAAAGCGCTACATCTCTCCGCATAGCTTGCCTGCACGCGAATGACAAAGAAACCGCTTCCAAGATCCTGAAAAAAGCAAAAGAGAGCTTATCCCCCCAACAAACCATCTTTGCGGAGCTCAGCCCTGTGCTAGGGACCCATGCTGGGCCAGGCGCTGTGGGGTTGGCTTACTTAACAGATATGTAATTGCCCGGAAAATAAACCCATTTCCCCCCTTACAAAAAGGTCCGAAAGGTAATTTTTCGGACCTTTTTGTTTTGATAATGGTACACTAAGAAAAGATATCCATGCAGACCTGTCATTGAAATTGGAACCCCATTTCTTATCCATTTACCCAAATAAAAACCCGGGAGAGAATACGCTGAGAGCAAACGCTTTTTATCTTGATGAACAGCTTCCAGATGATCCTGCTAAAAAAGCACACTGGCTGGAGTAATCATCCACCAGCAACATTGAGAAGTCCCTTTTGATCCCACAATGAGAGAATTTCCTTCCGATTTTACAGAACGAATGCAACGCCTTCTGGGGAACGAGTCCCCATCCTTTTGGGATGCGATGCGAAACCAACCCCCGGAGAGAGGACTGCGGGTGAACACCTTAAAAATAAAGGTACAGGATTACAAATCATTAGCAGGCGGTAAGCTTTCACCCTTACCCTGGACAGATCTCGGATTTAAGGTGGTGGATAAAAACCTGGGAAGCCACCCATACCACGCAGCCGGTCTATACTACCTGCAAGAACCGTCAGCGATGGCGGTATCTGAAATCCTCAATCCGCAGCCCGGGGAAACCATCCTTGATATCGCTGCAGCGCCTGGGGGAAAAACCACCCATCTGGCATCGTTGATGAAAAATCAAGGAGCGTTAATCGCTAATGACCCGCACGGTGGAAGGATTCAAGCTTTGGCACGAAACTTGGAACGTTGGGGAGCGCACAACATCGTCTTGACCCAGGAGAGTCCCAAGCGCCTGGCGGAACATTTTGGACCAACTTTTGATCGGGTTCTCGTCGATGCCCCGTGCTCCGGGGAGGGAACCTTTCGGAAAGATCCGAGCGAGATGAAAAACTGGTCAGTGAAATATATCCAGCGCTGTGCCTCCCTCCAAAATGAAATCCTGTGGTACGCAGCTCAACTGGTCCGCCCCGGAGGCCATCTGGTGTATTCCACCTGCACCTTTTCGCCCGAAGAAAACGAGGGCAGCGTGAAACGTTTATTAAACGCCCGGCCTGACTTTAAGGTACTGCCCATCAATGGGATTCCCGGATTCTCACCGGGAAACCCGGATTGGGTTGAAGGACCCCCATCTTTGGAGAACACGGTGCGCATCTGGCCTCATAAAGCCCCCGGAGAAGGCCATTTTATCGCCCATTTAACAAAAATAACCGAAACGGATGCAGATGGATTCAAATCCCACCATTTCCCGGAGCTCTCTCCACGACACAGAAGGATATATCAAAAATTTGTAAATGTGACATTAAAAGTTGAGCACCTCCCCCACCCGGCAGCGCCAGAGAATCAAAACCTGGTGAAATATGGAGATCGGTTGTATGCGGTCCCAAAAGGGGCTCCCGCATTGAAAGGACTACGAGTCCAGCAATGGGGTTGGTGGCTGGGCACCTTCAAACACGATCGGTTCCACCCATCTCATGCTCTCGCTATGGGATTACCTGCGGTATCCTTTAAAAATCGCTTGGATTTCAACCCCCAGGACCCCCAGGTCATGAGATATATCAGGGGATTAACGATAAAATCAAACGGGAAAGGTCGTTGGGTAGGGATCACTGTCAATGGTCATCCGCTTGGTTGGGGTGAAAGGAAGAAGGATATAGTTCATAGTTTGTCACCCCGCTGGTTAAGTCACATCTAAGTCGTTGAAGAAAAGAATTATGAAGAATGATAATCGCAATCCCCCACCAGCTTCAAAATTCATCACGATCCCACTTAGACAGGTATACATTATCCTGGCTCTGACTCTGTTTTTATTAATCTTCCTATCCTGGCCCCGCATACAAAAGGGTCTGCCTTACTTTCACACGCCAACTTCCACCAGCACCCTGACCCACACACCCAGCCCAAGCCCATCACCCACAAGATCCCCTACTGATACACCTGCTCCTTCCTTAACCTCTTCTCCTTCACCCACTTCCACCCCGTATGCCTTTCATTTTGCACCTGATTTTGGCACCTTGATTCTGGCCATTCAAGAAGGATTGGATACGCACCTTTTCGCCTATCAGCCTGTCCTCAAACAAGACAACGATCATTTCAAAGCACTGCCTCTGATCCGGCTGACAAGCGGAAACCACCAAGATATCACTCCTGCCCTTCATCCAGAGGGATCAAAATTGGCCTTTGCGTCCAACCGGAGCGGGGTATGGGATATTTACATCCTCAACCTTAAGGATGGTGAAATCACCCAATTCACAGATTCGGATGCCTATGAAGCTCATCCCACCTGGTCTCCTGATGGGAACTGGCTGGCGTTTGAAGCCTATCAAAATGGCAATCTGGAGATCATCATCCGGGATGCAGGTAAAGAAAAAGCCCCCATCAATCTCACAAATCACCCCGGAACGGATCATTCCCCAAGCTGGTCAGGAGAGGGGAGAAGGATAAGCTTTATCTCCACGCGAAATGGAAAATCTCAAATCTGGGTGGCAGATCTGGACACAACAGAGAATGGGGAAACATTCTCTCCTATAGACAGCTCTGCACAACATGTCAAACATCCCAACTGGTCAGCAGACGGCCGGTATTTAACATGGGGAGCTGTCACACCCACAGGTTTACACCAATTATTCACCTGGGACAGCGAAAATC
>JGI1689J12820_1000047_pt1 | contig 27734 bp, 29 predicted proteins | sample PRCRCaboRojoPR_6_FD_12820 | JGI IMG/M metagenome (IMG submission 12820)
TGGCTGCCGTATGCCTATCTGTTGAGTGGATTTGCGCAGGATTTCTGGTCCCTGATTTCCATGAACTGGGTGGACACCAACCAGTTTGGCTTGTGATGTATCTGAATCGGGTTGCTGGATCAGAAACCGCTCATCATCGACCTTGCACCACGGGGGGCATAAACTGGCGCGCTTTGTCCTGGTTTTGGAAAGAGCTTTGCAATTCGGATATAATGCAGGGAAGCGGCAGATGTGTGAGTGAACTGAAGGGGGCAGGTGGGCGGCAAACATGAAGGGAAAGAGATTTCAGTTGGTGGTGGCAGCAGTGGTGTGTGGGGTGAGTGTATTTGGCTGTCGCCCGGTGATCGCGGTGGGCTGGTCTGAGATCTTGATTCTGGGCTTGATTATCGCCTTTGTGCTTTCCCCCTGGTTGGTGAAAGTGCTGCGATTTTATCTTCGAAATCAAGGGCAGGACAAAGACCAGGGGGAGGACGCAGAGAGCTGAGCTCCCTTTTTATTTTTACCTGACGATGATCAAGGTTTCCCTGCGGTCCAGATGATCGTGGGCTTTGACCTTGCCCGGCGAGACCATTCCTGAGCGGGGAGTGGTGAGTTCATTCCCTCCGCTGCTGGATCTCGGGGTTTTCTTTTTTCCTCAGCTATAACCATTCCAATCTTATCTGCCGTTGTCCTTTCTTTGAAAATAGGCCCTGCTGGCAGGCAGGTTCAGGGTCAGGAGCGCCAGAGCTGCTCCCAGGATCGTGATCCCGAGCAGGAAAGGCCAGCGTGTCTGGAATATTTCGCGGGACTTGACCCAGCGCAGGTCAATCCAAAACCAGAAGCTGTACAGGGCCACCAGGACGAAAGTCCAGGTTCTCGCCCAGGAACGTCCTTTCCAGAGGCCGATGCTCAGGGCGAGAGCAGCTGTGCCCCAGATAAAACCTTGCAGTGCCAGGTAAAGGGGGGAAATGGAGAGGGGCAGCGATTTCAGTAGTTCCCACTGCGCGACCGCCTGGCTCATTCGCAGGAAGTGGGACAGACCAGCGAGCAGGATCAGGATGCAGAACACGGTCACCGGCCAGGGTCGCTTTTTGTTGTCTTTGGATGCTGCCTTTTTTTTATCCACGGGTATATCTTTTCGTGAACGGGTATGTAGAACTCGGGCCGCTTTGCGGTTCGTCTGGACCTTGTCGGTCAGGTAAATCCAGGTTCTTTGTGCGTTATCTTACCTCTTCCTGAATCATCCCGGGGGATATATGGGAGAGGATTTGCCCCTCATTATAGCAGTTTCAGCTCTTAAAAAGGAAATCGAGCAAGATCCGGATTCCTGGCTCTAGAAGGGTGGTGATTGCGTTTGCGGAGAATGGTCAGGGGAAGCGCTGGACTGGATGAAGCGTGGAAGTGCGCGGGATCCTTTGCTGGGAGAAGGGGCTGCATTCAGAAGCGTTTTGTAATGATAAAATAGGGGAGAAATCCGATTTGATCATTTGGAACGAAGGGAACCCATGGAAGAGAAAATAACACCTGATATATTTCAACGTTTGGTGGAATTGGCCGCTTTGGAGCTTTCTGAGAAGGAAGCGGATTACTTGCGGCAGGAGCTCAACAATCAGCTGATTTCCATAGAGATCTTGGAAAGTATCCCCATCGATGCGGAGGTCCAGGCCGCTTCGCACGGCGTGCCGTATCCTCCGGAACGCAGTCCCACTCCCAGGGAGGATGAAGTCATCCCGGACCCTCATAGAGAAGAGATCCTGGGGCAGGCGCCTGAAATGGAAGATGGTTATTATGTCGTCCCGGATATTTCCCATGAGGAACTGGAGTAAGTGATGGATCTGTGTGATTTGCCTGCTTATCAGATTGCTGATTTGGTGCGCACCCGGCAGGTGTCCGCTGTTGAAGTGCTGGACAGCTGCCTGGATCGGGTGCGAGTGGTGGACGGCCGCCCGGGGCGTTTATCGCCCGGTGAGATCACGCCGGAAGATGAAGAGCACATTCACGCCTTCATTTCATGCACCGAGGAAATGGCCCGAACACAGGCGGAAGAGGTGGATAAAAGGGTCGCTCAGGGTCAGAATCCGGGGTCTCTGGCCGGCGTGCCCATCACCGTGAAAGATATATTCACAGTTAAAGGGTCATTGACGACGCCGCTTCCCGGATATTGTCTACTTACAAAGCCCCTTACACAGCTACCCCTGTCCAACGGGCGCTGGATGCCGGGGCTGTGGTCCTCGGGAAAGTGAATTTAGATGAATTTACATATGGCTCCTCGAATGAGTCCTCCGCTTTTCAACCCGCACCGCGGAACCCGTGGGATACCAGCCGGGTAGCAGGAGGGTCTTCCGGCGGAAGCGCGGCTGCAGTGGCGGTGGGAGAAGGGGCTTTGTCGCTGGGCACCGACACAGGGGGATCCGTGCGGCAGCCCGCTTCCTTTTGCGGGACCGTGGGCGTGAAGCCCACGTACGGTCGCGTCTCCAGATACGGCCTGATTGCCTTTGGGTCTTCCCTGGATTGCCCCGGACCGCTGGCCCGCAACGTGACGGATGCTGCCCTCTTCCTGCAGACTATCGCCGGCCGGGATCGGCTGGACAACACAGCAGCCACCGTGCCTGTTCCCAATTTCCTGGCAGAGCTGGAGAAAGACATCCGGGGCATGCGGATCGGCCTGTCCGAGGAGTTTTTCCGGGTCACATTCTTTGATGCCGAAACCGCTGAATTGCACCAGGAGCCCATTCCGGAGGAGATCAAGAACGCGGTCATGTCCGCAGCGGGGAATCTGGCCCAATTGGGGGCGGATATCGTCATGGATGTGCCCCTTCCTCACACGAAATACGGCATTCCTACCTACTTTGTGATCTCCCGGGTGGAAGCTTCCTCCAACCTGCTTCGTTATGACGGGGTGAAATACGGGTACCGCGCTGCGGGGAAGATGGATGATTTAAGGGAACTGTATCGAAAGACGCGCGGCCAGGCGTTCGGGGAACAGCCCAAGCTGCGCATGTTGATGGGCATGTACCTCAGCGCTGCGCAGTTCGAAGAGCAGTATTACCAGAAGGCCCTCCGGGCCCGGGGCCTGATCCGTTCGGATTTTGAAGATATCTTCGCGCCGGGGGGAGATTACGCTCTGGATGCCCTCTTGACGCCGACAACCCCCTCCACCGCCTTTCCGGTTGGAGGGGTCTACGGGGACTCCGTTTTGATGCAGTATTCTGACCAGTTGACGGTGACTGCCAATCACGCGGGCATCCCCGGCCTGTCCATCCCGGCGGGGTTTGATGGGGATGGACTGCCCATCGGCGTGCAGCTGCTCGGCCCGGATTTCTCGGAAGGGAAACTTTTCAGGATAGGTCGAGCGTATGAGCGGGTGACCGAAGAGGAGGAATGGCGCCAGCGCCGCCCGCCCATCCTTGAAGAAATCTCGGGAGGAGAAACACTTTGAGCTCCAATACGTTTCACTGGATTGCGTTTGACGCTGATGATACGCTGTGGCAAAACGAAGCCCTGTATCGCGAGGGCAGGGATCGTTTCCGGGAGATCGTTTCCAAGTACAACCCCCAGGACGGCATTGAAGAGTACTTCCATGAGACGGAAATCCGGAACATCCCTTACTATGGGTACGGTGTGATGAGTTTTGTGCTCTCCATGATCGAGGCCGCCGTCGATTTGACAGAGGGGAGGATCCAGGCTGAAGACATCCAGGCTTTGATCGATCTGTCCAAGGAGATGCTGACCACCGAGGTCACGCTTTTCGAGGGGGTCCCGGACCTGATTTCCTCCCTGAGCGCGGCGTACCCTTTGATGCTGATCACCAAAGGCGATCTCTTTCACCAGCAGCGCAAGGTGGAAGAGTCTGGCCTCGGTCCCTATTTTAAATCCGTCGAAGTGGTCAGCGAGAAAACAGCGGATGTATATCAGGAGATCCTGGACCGGCATGAGGTGGATGTGGACCGTTTTGTGATGGTCGGGAACTCGATCCGCTCTGACATCCAGCCCATCCTGGAGCTGGGAGGGTGGGCGATTCACGTCTCACCGCATCTATCGTGGGACTATGAAGGGGGAGAGATTGAGGGGCCTTTGAGAGAGCGCTTTCGGGAGGTGGAGCGTTTGGAGGAACTCCCGCAGACCATCCGAACCCTGCAGCAGAGAAACCTTTCGCAGTGAGGATCCCTAAAAGTTCAATAACGTCTCTCATCCTTTGGAAAAAATCAATATAAACATATTTGCTCCTGAAGTGTTGTTTCTCTCTTCCCAAGTGGGATGTGAAAGACTGCAAATGCGTGCCCCCAATCCGTGCTGTTGAAAGATCCGGGAACTTTTCCCTTTTGTTCTCCGTCTAAGACATAACTGAAAACAGACATGGGAGGAGAAACATGGATAAGTGGAATACGACCTCAGCGTTTTCACAGGCCCTGGCCTCTGCGTTCCTGGTCATCGCGGCCTTGCTGCTGACCCCTCGCCTGGCTCAGGCTGACGGCGTGATCATCCCCGACCCGCCCCCGGATCCTGTTCCCGGGGAAAACGGTCCGGATTGGCTCACCATCCGCTACCACCACGTCGACGTCATTATCGACGGCCAAATTGCGGTCACGCGTGTCGAGCAGGAATTCATCAATGAAAAGGATTGGGAAGTAGAAGGGACCTATCTCTTTCCCCTGCCCAAAGGGGCAGCTATCTCCGAATTCACCATGTGGGTGGAGGGGGAACGAGTGGAAGGGAAGATCCTGGAGGCGGAGGAAGCCCGGCAGGTTTACGAAGATATTGTCAGGCGACGGCGGGATCCCGCGCTCCTGGAATACGTGGGGAGGGATGCGGTCCAGGTCCGGATTTACCCGATTCCGGCAGGAGGAACCAGAAAGGTTGAGTTAGCGTACACGCAGGTCTTGGAGAATGAGGGCGGGATGGTTGAGTATATCTACCCCTTAAGCACGGAAAAATATTCCGCCCGACCCTTGGAGACCTGCTCCATCCACGTGGAGATCGATGCCGGTCAACCTATACATGCCATATACTCCCCCACGCATCATGACCGCGTTTTCCTTGACAGGACAGAGGGAGACCGGGCGCGGGTCAGTTATGAAGAAACCGGCGTGCTCCCTGAGGAAGATTTTGAATTGATCTACACGGTGGAGGAGCGGGACATCGGACTCCACATCCTTCCTTACATCAATCAGGAAGGAAGCGTCTCAGGTGAGGAGGGATATTTTTTGCTTTTGGCTTCCCCCCAAATGGAGGTTGACCGGGTCATCCCCCGGGATCTGGTTTTCGTGCTTGACACATCCGGATCCATGGAGGGGAAAAAATTATCCCAGGCCAAATCCGCACTCACTTATGTGCTGGAGCATTTAAATGAAGGGGACCGTTTCAACGTGATCGCGTTCTCTTCGGGGATTGAGCGCTTTGCCGATCAGCTGCAGCCCGCTTCCGCTGCGCCCAGCGCCGCGTCTTGGTTGGAAAGCTTAGAAGCCCTGGGCGGCACAGATATAAACTGGGGATTGACGGAAGCGTTTTCTTCTTTAGAGAGGGGAAAGGAAGGTCAGGGAGGGTCGGCTCGTCCGGCGGTCGTCATCTTCCTCACGGATGGCTTGCCCACAGAAGGTGTGACCGATGTTCAGGAAATCCTCGCCAGGGCCCGGAAAGAAGCGGATCCCAGGCTGCGACTGTTCCCCTTTGGCGTGGGGGATGATGTCAACACTATCCTGCTGGACACGTTGGCTGAGGACCATCACGGTTATACAGCGTATGTCCGGCCCCAGGAAAATATCGAGGCAGAAGTTTCCGGGCTGTACGCGAAGATCAAATCCCCTGTCCTGACTGATTTGAAGATCGATTTTGGGGAGATGGTCGCTGAGGACCTTTATCCCAGATCCCTGCCTGACCTTTATGCAGGGACTCAATTGATCCTTGCTGGGCGTTACCGCTTGCCGTCTGGAAGGGATCAAATGACGGAAATCGTCCTCTCAGGGAACGTGGACGGCCGGGAAAAAGAGTACGTCTATCCGGTAAATTTTCCAGGCCAGGGCACGACATGGAGCCAGGTGCGGGAAGCAAGGAGCTATATCCCGCGCCTGTGGGCCACTAGAAAGATCGGATATTTTATGACCCAGATCCGCCTTCATGGGGAGAAGGATGAGTGGGTCCAGGCTGTCGTCGACCTCAGTGTGCGCTACGGGATCATCACGCCTTACACTTCGTTTTTGATTGATGAGGAAGACATTCTCACCCAGAGAGGACAGGAAGAAGCCGCCAGGGAACTTTCAGCTCAACCTTCTCTGCCGGCCTCCGGCAGAGCGGCAGCAGAAAAAGCGGAGATAGAAGGACAAATGCGGGCTGCGGATTCTGTCCCTTCTCAACCAGGAGGGCAGGGGTCATCCGGGGAGGAGGAACGGACCTTGAAATATGCAGGCAGCAAGACCTTCCTCCGGAGCGGGGGTATCTGGACGGACACCACCTTTGATCCTCAGACTATGGAGACGGTGAAAATCGGGTTTGGGACGGAGACTTATTTTCAGATCCTGGCTTCCAGACCGGCCTGGGGAAAATATTTTTCCCTGGGTAAAGAGGTGATCTTCATCGCAGAGGGGAAGGCTTACCAGGTTGTAAAGGGGCCGGGAGAGGACATCGAGGTGCCCACCCATGAGCAGGGGCAGACGCCTTCTGTTCCTGAACCTCCCGTGCAGTCCTTTTCAGATTTCCCGGGTTTCCTCTGCCCCGGGTCCCTGATATGGGGCTTTGTTATCTGGGGGTGGGTGGTGATTAAAAAGCGGTGAGAAGGTGAAGGGCCCTGGTCGTCTGCGGGGTAGTGGATGAACGCGATCAGGGTCCGCTTTGCCTCCGGGCCCAGCGCTCAATTTCTTCCCGGTGGATTTCGTAATCTTTCTGGAGGGCAAGCACGGTGTTGTAGATCGTGATCATCCAATCTCGATAGCGCACGCCGTAGTCTTTTTCCCACTGCTGGGGAGTCAGGGATTCCAGATAAGATTTTAGGTCCTTAAATGAATCCGCGCATTCTGCCAGCAGGTTGACTTTGTTTTTAGAAGCGAATTTCTTTACAGACCTTGCATTGAGGTTGCGGTAATTGTTATCTGCATCCTGAAAATAATCCGGGCGTTCTCCCTGGATGATTTGCCGGCAGCCCTGAATCGTATGTTGATTCCAGCCGATGAGGTGGGCGGTCACATCCCGGGGTGACCAGCCGTTCATGGGTGTTAAGAATAGGTCTTCGGGGAGTTTTTCAATTGTTGAGATATACTCGCTGACTGCTTTTTCTATCTGCCTGATTTGCTCTTTTGGTTCCATGAGGTGTGATCGTCCCTTATTGAAGAAAACGGTTCTCTTATAGTTATCATTCCCATGTTGATTATACAAAAAATTTCCTCATCCCTGAAGATCCCCTGATTTGTTATCATGAGAAAGGGAACTGTTTCTTGATGGGGTGGCCTGATCTATCGGGTAGGGATGGTTGGTGAGAGGGGGATCGCAAAAAAGGAAGGGGTTCAGGGGTTGGCATGACGAGACCTCATAAAGGATGTGGTTATGGACGCAGGAAATATTCCATTTGCTCCGCATTGGTTGTCCGATCAGGCGCCCATTGTCGAGCCTGATGTTTTTTCACGCCAGATTCCGGTCAAGGATGCGCTGCTGTGTTTCTCCGGGGACATCTATTCCTGCCTTGTGGCTGCGTTTGGTTTGGGGGAGGTGGAGGAAAGCCCTCGGCTTCCAGGATCATTGAAAGGCAAAATGAATGAGCAGGTAGCTGTCTTTCAAGCTTGTTTTGGAGGACCTGCTGCAGGTATGCTCATGGAAGCGCTTGTCGCTTCGGGTGTAAAACGGTTCTTGATGGTAGGGCAGGCTGGAGCCATCTCTCCACAGCTGCAGCATCGGAGATCTGTTATTGCCTACTTGGGGAATCCGGGAAGAAGGCACATCGTATCACTATATACCGGCGGATGCCAGCTGCCATGTATCTGCGGTGTTGCTTGAGGAGCTTAAAAACCAGCTGGGCGCCGGCGAGTTTGTGGAAGGCGGCGTATGGACGACGGATGCCCCTTTTCGCGAGACGATGGATAAAGTTCAGCGCTACGCAGAAGAAGGTGCGCTGGCTGTGGAGATGGAGTGCACGGCCTTGATGGCGATTGCCATGTGCCGAGATGTGGACTTCGCTGCTGCCCTCATCATCACAGATGAATTATTCCGGGGGGGATGGAGTCAGGGTTTTGGTACCCCGGAAGTGGCCCGCCAGCAAGATTTTCTGTGTCAGGCATTGGCGAGTTTGTATGGTTTATGAGGGAGGCCCAGTTTGGTGACCATGATCAAAGGTTGCGGCAATAAAAGCCGTGATATATTCTGTATAGTGGAGTAAGATGCTGCATGCAAAATATGGCTATTCAAACAGGAGGCAGAGCATGACAACTGAAGCGCATTTTTACAATACAGCAGCCCAATGGTTGGACCGCTTACTGAAATTGAATCCGACAGCAGCCACCCAGCTGGGAGAGCACCGCTGGGATGATCGCTTGTCGGATTCCACTCCCGAAGCCCTGGAAGCCCAGCACCAGGAAATTAAAGAAGCTCTGGCAGAATTTGAAAGGATGGACACGGAAAGCTTCCAGGTGGATGCGGATATCGATCACGAGTTGATGACACGCATCCTGCAATCATTTATCCGCGGATATGAAAAGGTAGAGAGCCACCATCGAAATCCGGGCAGCTATATTGGGGAAGTGATGGGTGGGGTTTTCATGTTGGTCTTAAAGGACTTTGCCCCCTTATCCGAACGGTTGAATTCAGCTCTGGGGCGGGTCCGGGAAGTGCCCCGTGTCCTGGAAGAGGGAAAGGGAAACCTGGTTCCTGAGAAGGTTCCGCCTGTTTGGGTTGAGGTCGCCCTGGAACAAGCCCGTCAGGCTCCAGCCTTGTTTACGGGATTGCTGCCCGCCCTGGCTGCCCAGGCAGCGCCGGACATCGCGGATGACCTGTCGGAGGCTGGACAGATGGCAGCGCAAGCGATCCAGGATTACAGCGAATTTCTCCAGGATGACCTTCTCCCTCAAGCGCAGGGAGACTTTGCAGCCGGGGAGGATTTGTTCAATGAGAAATTGCGCGAAGAGCATCTGGTGGATTATGACGCGGAGGAATTGTTAGAAATTGGATGGGAACAGTTCCGCCACACACAGGGGGAACTTGAAGCATTGGTGAAAGAGATCGATCCAGGTAAATCTGTGAAAGAATTGTTGGAGGAAGCCAAGGCAGATCATCCCACCGCGGAAGGGCTCCTGGATGCCTACCGGGAGGCGATGGATGCCGCTCGGACGTATGTGATTGATCACCATATTGTCACCATCCCGGAGGATGAGACCCTGCGCATTGTGGAAACGCCTTCCTACCTGCGGCCCATCATCCCTTATGCCGCGTATATGCAGCCCGGCATCCTGGAGGAAGAGCAGGAAGGGATCTTCTTGGTCACGCCGGTAAATCCAGCCGCCCCAAAAGAGGAACGGGAACGGAAATTGAAGGGGCACCACTGGGCCAAGCTGCCCATCACCGCGCTCCATGAAGCGTATCCCGGTCACCATTTGCAGTTGGTGTGGGCCAACCGGCAGGAGCAGGTCGTGCGGCGGATGGGTTCCTTCCTTTCCACGTTATTTATTGAAGGGTGGGCTTTTTACTGTGAGGAGTTGATGGAAGAGTTGGGGTATATCGCAGATCCTTTTCAACGCTTGGGCCGCCTTTCCGATCAATTATGGCGGTCCGCCCGCATTATCCTGGATGTGTCGCTGCACACCAAAGGTATGTCCATAGAGGAAGCGGCGACATTTTTGGTGGAGGAATGCCGTTTGGAACCTGACGATGCCCAGGCGGAGGTGCGCCGCTATACCAGTTCTCCTACCCAACCCCAATCGTATTTGATGGGTAAATTAGCCATCCTGGACTTAGTGGAAGAGTACCGCCGGGCACATCCCCGGGCTGAGCTGTGTGAGATTCACGATGAGATCATGAGCTGCGGATCATTGCCCCCGCGCTTGATGCGCCGCCAGTTGTTTAATACCCCGGAATAATCAGCGGATGCCGGGGGTCCCCCACGTCTGTATGTATAAGGACGGCATAGGGACCTGTCTGGAACCTGGATAAGAAGCCAGGAGCTGAAGAGCAGATGATGAAAGAGGGGGTCAAGAGGAAGGTTTTTCGTCCTCTTCCCCTTCTTCGTCTTCTCTCTTCTCGCTGGAAGCCCTGTGGTATCGGGAAGGTCTTTCGTCTTCTTGAAAACAGGAGATCACGAATAAAGCGTTGGTCACGGTCTTTCCTGGGTTCCGCCATTCGTGGTTTAAGGCGGCAGAGAACAACAGGCAGTCTCCCGCTTCAAGCAGGTAGGTTTCTCCCTCTACTTCATATTCCAATTGTCCCCGTAAGCAAAAGACGAGTTCGTGCCCTGAGTGGTTGATGGGAAAGCGCCCGCTGCTTGCTCCCACTTCCAGGGTCAACATAAAGGGTTCAACCTTGCCTGAAAATTGTTCTCCTCCCAGGTCTTCCCAGACCCCACGATGGAAGGGAATCCGGTTCCGTTGGGAAGCTTTGATGATCACGACTTCATGCTGGGATCGTTGTTTTTGGAAAAAAGCGGTAACCGGGACTTCAAGGGCATCAGCTATCTTATACAACGTGCTCACAGAGGGAGAAGATTTTCCGCGTTCAATGACGCTGAGGGCGTTTGCGGATAACCCGCTGAGACGGCCCACCGCCCGGATGGACAAATCGCGCTCTTTTCTGAGTTCTCGCAGCCTTTCCCCGACGTCAACGGATTCAGCTTCCTGTTTGTAGATGTCCATGGGCCCTCTCTTGGCTTGGTTTCAAGAAATTATATCAAATATTGCCTGGGGTTGGTTATGGATTGATTGCGTCTTTCCTGAGTCGAATGCAGCCAGGGTGGGCCGGGGGATGAAACTTTTTTTGCCTGAAAGCGTATATATAGGTAAAGAAGAAAAAGTTTAATTTGGAGGAAGGAACACGATGAGTGATGCATATAAAAAATTGTACCGGTCCCGAGAGGACCGCATGATTGCCGGGGTGTGTGGTGGACTGGGTGAATATTTCGCGGTCGATCCGACTTTGATCCGGCTGTTATTTGTGTTTGGGACCTTTGCCACCGGAAGCGGATTGCTGTGGGTGTATCTGATCATGATGATCATTGTCCCCGAATATGTCCCTCCATCTGAGGATGTCCTGAAAGGACAGGCCGTGGACGTGGAAGAAGATCGCGGATAACCCCTATTCAGGCACAGAAAAAAAGCCCAGGATATCCTGGGCTTTTTTTGGCTCGGAAATGCGTTCTACTCGATGAAGATCTCAATTTGCTCTTGGTCTTCTTCATCGATGACATCGACGATTTTCCCCTGCATGTTCTCATGCAAGGCTTCTTTGACCGCATCCATCATCTGCTGGTCTTCCATCTCGGGCGCAAATTGAGATGCGATATTCAGGCCTGCGTCCAATAACTTGAGCGGTAGGTTGACGTTGACCTTTGTCTTCCCTTTGGCCATATCTGTGACACGTACTCTCAGCCACTGGGATGAGCCAATTTTGCCTTTGACTTTTTTGGGTTTTTCACTCCCCCCTAAGGATTTGAGGAGCTTGGACCCTTCTTCTGCTGTTATTTTTCCTTCATTGATCATTTTCAATATCTTCATACGCTCTTCTGTGCTTGCCATGATTGGGCTCCTTTTGTTATTCTATTATCCGATGATGACTTTTACTTTCTCACCATGTTCCCCTTCATCGACGTTGATGACCAAAGGTGTGTTTTCATTTGCAGAATCCTTGAGTGCGATGAGGACTTCGTCTAACCCGGTGTCTTCCAGGTTGGGTATCCAGTGCCCGAATGTCCTCAGCGCCCAGGCAGAAACCCGGATGGGGATGGGAAAACTAAAGGCGATCTTTTGCGGCCTTTCCCCGGGCTTCTGCTGGATGCGAATGTGTATCCAGGGGGAATGCCGGCTGCCCCAGGCGAGGGCCACGAGAGCTGTGCCCAACAGAAAAGGGATCCAGGTGAGAAGGAAGAGCACCCCAAACCTGTAAGCGTTCCAGGCTGCGTACATAAGCCCTCCTCCCAGCAGGATGATGGCCATCCCAAACAAGAGGGGGATGATCCACCACCGTTTCCACTTTAAAAGGTCTTCCGGGTCCGGCAAGGCTTCTGTTAAGATCGGAGACTCTTCGACTTCTGGCCCGGGCTCGATGCCGGGGATTGAAGATCCATGCTCAACCTGGGACGTTTCCAGGGCTTGAAGGAGCTGGAGCCCCTCTTCCGCGCTGATGGTGTTGTTTTCAATCATCTCCAGGATTTGGCTGCGCTCGGGTGAGGTAGACATAGCTACTCCTTTCCTTCCAAAGCAGCCAGTAGCTCATCCGCTTGTTGTGCGCTGATTTTCTTCTCTTCCAGCATGTTCAGGATCATCAATCTTTCGTCTTCGGTGACGGATCCTTTTTCTTCGGCACCCTGGGCCAGAAAGTCTTCCAGGTTAAAGGATTTCCTCTCCCGGCGCGCTTTCCGTTGTGCCTTAGCGATCTTGTACTCCAGCTTGGCTTCAGCCTTCTGGGCTGCTTTTTGGGCCTTCTGCGCGGCACGCAAACCAGCTTCTTCAATCTTTGCACGGACCTGTTCCATTTTCTCTTCAGATAAGTCAAAGGATTCCAAGCTCTTTGCCACGTTGGACAGATTTTCTTTGAGGTTTTTTTCCAGAGAGGAAAGTTGGTTTTGGATCTGGACTGTCGTTTGTTGGGAAATTTGTTCTGCCAGTCCTTCGAAATCCGCGTCAAAAGAGAATTCTGGGGACCATTTTTGGGTCTCTGTGCTCACCATCACCTCTCCTCCAGCGGAGAGTAAAACCTGGGTGCCTCCCTCCCCCATCTCAAATTCATATTCTTTTTCTTGAATCGTTTGGCTCTCCCCGTCAATGTTGAGGTGGATGGCCCCTTGATCGCTTTTGATTTTGAAAACCGCATTGGTATCTTCGGGAATCTGGGCATAGATGGATTTTCCTGCTCGAAGATCATATGCCTGCCAGGAGACAGGGGAGAAAATGGCTTGAATATCTCCCCCCGCGGTGGTTTCAATCCCCCCCGCGATCTTGCTGAGATGCAAATCGCCTCCAATACCTTGATCAGCGTATTGCCCATCGACATCATTGACAAGGCAATCTCCGCCTACGTGTTTTATGGTGAGATCGCCCCGGACGTGTTTGGCAAACAGGTCGCCGCCCACATTGCTGATGGCAGCGGTTTTTACGTCCCGCAGGGAAAGGTCTCCGCCCAAATTTTTCACGCTGAGAGGGGAAGGTAAGTTCGCCAGGGAAGCATCTCCTCCCGCGTTATTGACCTCCACGGCCAATTGGTGAGGTGTATAAATGGCCAGGTCCCCTGCAACTTCCAGGATCAATTCCTGGGCGGTTTTCTCCACGCGGTCGTGCTCCCCTACCCCCTGAAGCCGGATTTCTGGGCGTTTCCAGCTTTTTAAGGACAGGTCACCGCCTGCGTTCTGAATCAATATGCGGGATTGTTTCTTAACCGCGATTGTTTTTTGTGTCATGCCTCCAACTCCTCTCCACCCTCAATACGTTGAATGGCTTCTTCATAGCTTATTTTGCCTTCATCCAGGTCGTTGAGAATTTTCTGCCGTTCTTCTTCGGAAAGATCGGTGTCTTCTTCTTCGCCGCCCGGTTCATATCCCAGAGCCCGGATGACTTCATGAAGGCGGTTGCGGATGGTGGGATATGAGAGACCCAGCTCCTTTTCCATGTGGGTGATTTTGCCTTCCAGGCGCACAAATGTTTCCACAAAATCCATTTGCTGAGGCGTGAGCTGGGAAAATGTCCGGGAGGAGAAACGGCCGTCAATGGTCACATCACATTCTCGACAGTGAAGGCGGCTGACGATGATTTCTCCGCCGCAAATTGGGCATTGGGAGGGTAAAGCTTGCATGATGGGTCTCCTTTTTTGATTAAGTGTCTATTTAGGGTTAGTGTTCCCTTTTCAATTTTTGTCCTAATGAGATCATGGTCTCGCCGATGAAGAGGAGTAACCGGCCTAAAAGGGCACTCCTGGGCTGCAGATCAGTATCTGCGCGACCCGGATTCTCTTTGGCTCGGTCCGTTAAGTTGTACTTTCTGTCTCCTTTCATAGGATCCTTCTCCGTTTTTCTTTGAAAAACACAAATCTTGTTTTATTGTATTGAGATTTTATCAATAATTTTTATCTTGTCAAGGGTAAAAGTTTAAATTTATTATATTTAGATTGATAATATGTATATNGAGTTTAATAAATTTTAGGAACCGGGTGACCTTAAATGAAAAAACCCAGGGTGGCCCTGGGCAGAGATGTCTAAAAATCCGGAACGGGTTCTGTCAATTGTCGGCTTTGAGGAAACTTGTAAACTCCGCATTTTCACTGGCAATCACCGTTTCTTGGAAATGCGTCATTGTCCCCTTATATTCCTCTTCCCCGTTGTGAGCGACCCAGCCTCCGAGGTTGAAGGGTATGATCCCCCCGGCGGGGATCCATTCCCCGTTGTATTTTCGGGCCATGTGGATGTGAGTGCCTGTGCTTTCACCGCCTTCACAAGAGGGGTGGCCCAGGGGATCGCCTGTTTCAAGCTGCACGCCGGCGGAGACCCTTTCGGAGCTGCCGATGTGAAGATAGAACAGCACCCAGCCTGTGCGCGGGTCACCGTCTCCGTCTAAATCCAGTTCCACGACCCCATCTTCCGAGCGAGCCACGACGCCGTTAGCGGATGCCACAGCCCACTGTTGGGAGGGCTCGCAGCCTCCGGCCACACCGGGAGGTGCGAAATCGAGCGCAGCCCATGGTTGGCCTTTTCCCCAGCCGGTGTGGGGTCCCCCTGTATAGGCCCATGTTTCGCCATCTTCAAAAGGCAAGCGCAGGCTGGGTTGGGTGAGACTTCCGGGGATGTGGGGTGGTGTATCCCAAGGGTCGGGAAAGTAAGCCAGGAATGTGTCAGCGAAACCTTCCGGGCCGACCGCCTGATCGTAGCTTTCATGGGACATGATCTGGGAAAAGTAGTATTGGAGAGCCACCGTGGCTGCGTTTTGCCAGGGATCAGGATGTTCGATCGTGCCGTCGGGATGTTCCAGGGTTTCCACTTGACCTGTCAGCCAACCGTAATACCCCTGATTGAGTGTATTCGCTGCCCAGACTAACTGGATGTGGAGCCCTTCATATCCTTCTTCTTCGTGCCCCAGGGGGTAGAGGTCGATATTATCTGGGCGCACCGGGTTGGTGAGCGCTTGGGTCTGGTATTCAAGCAGGGTGAGCAAAAGTTGGGGGCTGATGCTGAAATTCTTGGAAATGTATTCCACAATTTCAGCTCCTGATCTGTATCTACCTGCCGCCAATTGGTAGTAATCTTTCAGCCATCCATCTTGGGCGTCGATGAAAGCGGTCGTGTTGAAACCGCGCTGCGCGGGACCGTTGACAAATAAGCTGTTGGGGAGGATTTTGAAGGCTGTCCCCCATAAGGCTTCATAATATATGGGGATCTTCAGGGGCAGGCCAGCCGGCAGTGTGGTCACTTCGGCAGGGATGATAGGGTTGGCGTTCAGGATCTCCTCTTCCGTGGTGTTAAACCGGAAAGCCAGCGTTGGCAAGGTGTCCCCGGTCTGGGCTTCATAATCCACCAATTCCCCTGGAGCGAATGCGGGGCGGGTGGGAATCGGGGTCGGAGAGACGACGGGTGTGGGGGTGGACGTGGGCTGCGGGGTATCCACTGGCGCGGGATCCTGTACCTGACAGGAGGATAGCACAGCGGCAGCAAGGATGAGGATGAAAACTGTAAAGAACTTTTCTTGTTTTACCTGTAACATACTCTGTTATTCTTTTCGCGTAATTTTTCTTCCTGCAGTTTGGACCGGGCTGGCGATCACGGTTTGCCCGTCTTTGATCATGCTTCCTTCGTAGGGCTTCTCTCCGCTTTGGACGGTCCAGCCGCTGAGGACGAAAGGAATGGGACCGTTGGCTTCCATCCACTCCCCGTTGTATTTTCGGGCCAGGTGCACATGGGTCCCGGTGGCAAGCCCCCCTTCACAAGAGGGGTGACCCAGTTTGTCTCCAATCTGGACGTCATCACCTTCCTGGACACGCAGTCCATCTTCCGCAATGTGCAAGTATAACAAAACCCAATCGGTTTGTTCGTTCATATCTCCATCTCTGTCGATGGTCACCACCCCATTCCCGGCACGGACAATTTTACCAGACATGGAGGCGGTCACATAGGCAGAAGATTTTACGCATCCCCCTGAAATACTTGGAGGCCCGAAATCGATAGCGGACCAAGACCCCTCCCGCTCCCAGGCCCCGTGCGGTCCGCCCGTATAGTCCCATGAGGAGCCCACCCGGAACGGCAGCGCCATGGCAGGCTGTTTGAGATTGGGGGGAAAGAGCGGTTCGTATCTCCTTCTGCGGGGCTCAGGATCGCCGAACATCTCCCGGTACTTGGCGGGGAATCCATTCTCGTAATTCACAGCCTGAATCCATTCGCTGCTGTCTTTGACCTGTGAGAAGAAATACTGCAGAGCCACCGTCCCCGCGTTCAATTCAGGGTAGATCCGGGCTGTAATATCCTGGTGCTCTTTTTGGGGACTGGAGAGATGAATCTCCGTCAAACGGCCTTCCCTCCATCCGTAATAGCCGATCGAGAGCTGGTTCACCGCCCAACGAAGCTGGCGGACCAGGCCTTGTTCCTCGTAGTCCACATGCCCGAGGGGGTATTTCAGCTCGCGCAAGTTGGAGGGCTGGCCGAAGACCCAACCGCTCTGGTATTCCAGGAGAGCGAGCAGCAGATAGGGGTTGACGGAATTATTTTCAGCGATTTGGGCCACGATTTCCCCTCCGCTGATCTTGGTCGTCGTCAAATATGCACTGTACGTGCTCAGGTAACCCCCGGCTTGCTCCACATACGCCACAACATCTTCGGGGAAATCTGAGGAGCGGATAATCGCGGGCGAGTAAACGAACTCACTGTCCGGCAGCAAATGTTTTTTGGACGGGAAGTTGATGAACACTCGCGGGATGAATAATATTTGTCCTGGATTGATAAAGGATTCCTGGGGGATCGGTTGTTCGGATTTAATATCCTCTTCCAAAACTCCAAAATGGGTAGCCACGACGGAGAGGGTATCTCCCGCTTGGGCTTTGTAAGTGAAAGGTATTTGGTTCACGCTGGGGGTGGGGACAGGAGTGTTGGTGGGCACCTGGGTTGGCGTGGGGAAGGGTGTGGAGGTGAAGGTGGGGGTGGGGATGCTTGTCTCCGTGGGGATGACTGCTGTGTTTGGGATCGAGGTGGGAGCGGATGTCACGGTGGGAGCTGTGGTGGGTGGACTTGTGGGTGAGGGGCCGAATGTCGGGGTGGCATATGCGGGAGGAGGCAGGAAGGTAGGAGGGCTGTTCCGGGGCAGGTTACAGCCGGAAAAGGGGATGAGTATTAAGAATAAGAAAAGCAAACGGATATGTTTCACGACTACCATGGTTTAATGTTGAATGAGGTTATCTTCTGTTCTTCTGTCTTCCGCTTGAATCATCTGAGAACCCCGGTGGAGTGCCCCTTCGTAAAGGATTCCATACCCTTCTGAAATCCAGCCTCCGAGGTTAAAAGGTATGTCTTGGTCCGCTGGGATCCATTCCCCATTATACCGCCGGGCGATGTGCAGGTGGGTACCTGTTGAAAAGCCGCCCTCGCAGGAGGGGTGACCGATTCTATCCCCGGTTTTAAGCTGCCTGCCGACCTCAACCCGATCCCGGCTTTCGATGTGAAAATATAAGAGGGACCAACCGGTCTGTTCGTAGGCATCGCCGTCCAGGCTTTGCACCACGGCCCCTTCATCCGAATGCACGACACGCCCGTCAGCGGCCGCGACCACCCATTCGTCACTGACCACACATCCCAGATTTCCCGGAGGTGGGGCGAAGTCAAGCGCAGCCCAGGCGGATCCCGAATCCCATCCGCTGTGAGGACCTCCTGTGAAGGCCCAGGTCACGCCGGATTCAAAGGGCAGCGCCAGGGGAGGTTGGGTGAGGTCCTCTGGAATCAGAGGATGATAATCATACCCAAATGGGTAACCAAAAAGGCCACGATATGTGGCAAAGAGACCATCCTCAGAGACCGCGCGGGTCCATGGCTTGTAGGGCATAAGCTGGGAAAATAAGTGCTGGATGCCAGCTGTACCGGCATTAATCGCGGTGTTGATGGGGACGTTCATGTTGTCAGGTAACCGCCAGCTGGCAACTCCCTTCACCCGCCAGAGGTAGTACCCTCGATTGAGTTCGTTCGCAGCCCATGCCGTTTGCCTGTACAGCCCCTCATACCCTAACTCTTCGTATCCCATGGGATAGATCTCATCCCCACCCTGGGTTCCGGTCACCCACTGACTTTGGTGTTCGAGGACAGAAATTAATAGGCGGGGGTTAACAGAGTAATCTCTGGCCACATCAGAAAGGATTTCTGGCCCGGTTAAGGTTTCTCCGTTGACCTCCTCTTCGTATTTCGTGATCGCTCCTCCATATTCCTCGAGGAAAGCTTTGGTATCAAATTGGGCAGCATAGGGCCCATATACTAACTCCGAATTGGGGATGATTTTAAAGCTTGGACCGGGTTCGCTGTAGTTGGGTGGGGGGATGATGAGTTCCTGCCCGACATAGATCAGGTTGGGGTTGGTGATGTTGTTTTCTTGCGCGATCTGTTCGGGGAGGATTTGATATCGATACCCGATTTTTTTAAGTGTATCCCCTGGTTGGACGACGTAGTGTTCTTTTTGAGTTCGAAGTGTGGGTAAGGGCCGGGGCTTATCCGGGGTGGGTGTGAGGAGGGGTTGATTTGGGTCTTGCGTGGGTGGTTGGTAGGGGTTAGGTGTAGGGGAATGCTCCGGTTGGGGCTCAACCTTGGAAAAATTGATGTAGGGGGCAGTGTGGGCGCGTTTTGTGCACCCCGCCGTCAGAACCATTATGGAACAGAAAATGACTTTCTTTAACAGCGACATAACCCAGCTTTTGGACCTTTTTTATGTGAATTATGTATTATTATTACTCTATTATGGAATAGATTGCAAGATTGATGCCGTAGATGGGGACATTAGGCGTGAAAAAGAGTGCATTTGATATGTTCAGATTCCCTTTTTTCCTCGCAGAGCAACCCTTATTTGCTGCCCAGGGCACTTTAGAACAGGTGAAAGAACATTATAATATGGGAAGGTTGCTCGTGAAGAAGTTATGATACTTTTTGTGAAGATTGGATGCCAGGGAAAAGTTCAACACCGGATCTGTTTTGAAGGCAGGGAGCGAAGATGACCATTCTCGTGATTTCTGATATACATGCCAACAGGACAGCCTTAGAAGCTGTCCTTGAGGATGCTGGATCGTTTGATGAGGTTTGGTGTTTAGGCGATGTTGTGGGGTACGGCCCTGATCCTAATTCGTGTGTGGAAATAGTCCGTGATTTACCGGATTTGATTTGTTTAAGAGGTAACCATGACAGCGCGGTGGCGGGTTTAGCGGAGAATACAAAGTTCAACCCAAACGCTCAGAAAGCCCTGGAGTGGACAGAGCGGGAGCTCAACGCGGGGAACACTACATACATCAAAGAGTTGCCAACCCACACGGAAATCGATGAGGTGACCTTGGCCCATGGAAGCCCTCGCGATCCGGTTTGGGAATATATCATGGACCCCTATACTGCGACCGCTAACTTTGATTACTTTTCTACTCCTTTTTGTTTGGTTGGACATTCTCATATCCCATTCTTGTATGTTTTTCAGAACGAGGAAGAGCTCGCAGACAAGCGGGTTTTAGAGTTGGGAGAGGCAATGGAACTTCCCAGCAGGTCCCTTCTCAATCCTGGCTCTGTGGGTCAACCCCGGGATAATGACCCCAGGGCTTCCTACGCTTTATTTGAACCTGAAAAACGAACGTGGATTCTTCACCGGGTTGCTTATGATGTTGAAGCGGTCCAGGCTCGAATGAAAGAGTCAGGCTTACCCCTGACGTATATTCAAAGAATTGCCCACGGGTGGTGAGGGAACTTTTTCAGGGAGCTGTACGTCATAGAAGTAAGATCGGATTCATTACTAAGGAGGGCAAGCCATGTACAAAAGGATCATTCCCATTCTTCTAATTCTTTTTTTGTTTGCAGGTTGTTCCCCTGCCAGGTCAGCCATGCAGCCGGAAGCTGTCATGGAAAAGGGGACAGGGTTGGTGAGCGGCGGAGATAATCGCAGCCAGTCCTTTGATGCATCGGGGCAGCCGGGAAGTGACTCCTCCCTTTCTTCTTACTCGGAAGAGGGATCAGGGCAGAGGCTGGAAAGGATGGTGATTAAAAACGCGAACCTTTCCATTGTCGTAGAGAACCCGTCGGAAAGCATGGATGACATCAGCCAGATGGCCTCGGAGATGGGGGGATATGTGGTATCTTCTAATCTCACTCAGGTCAGAACCGATCGCGGAGTGGAAGTTCCCCAGGCCCGGATCACCATTCGTGTGCCGTCAGAAAATTTGGAGCAAGCCCTGGAAGACATCAAAACAGGGGCCGGTAAGGTGTTGTCGGAAAACGTCTCAGGGGAAGATGTGACCAAGGAGTACACAGACCTGGAATCTCGCCTGCGTCATTTGAACAGCGCGGAGGAGAAATTAAGCCAGATCATGGATGAGGCAGAGGACACAGAGGACGTGCTCCGTGTATATAACCGCCTGGTGGAGGTCCAGGAGGAGATCGAAATGGTCAAAGGGCAGATGCAGTATTATGAACAGTCAGCTGCTCTCTCCGCGATCAGCGTGACCATTCAAGCCAATGAAGCAGTTCAACCGCTGAAGATTGGAAACTGGCAGCCTGTGGGCGTGGCCAAAAAAGCGATCCAGGCCTTGATCAATACCCTGCAGTTCTTTGGAGATGCCGCTATCTGGTTGGGTTTATTTATTCTCCCCGTCCTGCTTATCATTTACTTTCCGATTCGTTTTGCCTGGAAAGGGCTCAAGCGGCTATTTGGATCAAAAAAATCCTCTGAAAAGGACGCTTCAGAACAAGACGAGGGATAACGAGTTTCCGATACGCGTTGAAACCTGGGACCGAGCTCGGTCCCAGGTTTTTTATTTTAAGGAGTTGAAAAACCTGGCTGTGGTTTATAATGTGGGATATGAAAACCTTGATGGAAGAGACCCAAAATCTAATCGGGCTGTCATTGACCCCGTACCAAATCAGCCAGCTTAAACGGTATAGGCAAGAGCTGGAGATATGGAACGAGCGCTACAGCTTGACGGCGATCCATGATCCAGAAAAAGTGCGCGTGAAGCATTTTCTGGATTCTTTTAGTTGTTATTTGGCTATGGAGAACACAGCGATCGAAAACCTGATTGATGTGGGAAGCGGACCGGGATTTCCCGGTATCCCCTTGAAAATATTGCTGCCTGAGCTCAAGGTGACTCTGGTAGATTCAGTAAGAAAGAAAACCGATTTTTGCCAGCATATCATTGATGTTTTAAACTTGGAAGGGATCGTTGTCAAGCGAGAAAGAGCAGAACGCCTGGCGAACGACCCGCGGTACCGGGAGAAATACGACTGGGCTGTGGCGCGGGCGGTAGCACATCTGAGTGAGCTTTCCGAGTATTTGATCCCTTTTGTAAGATTGGGGGGGCGGATGCTGGCCATGAAAGGGGACAGCGGACCGGCAGAGGCACATGAAGCCAGCGAGGCCATTAAACTTCTCGGAGGGGAGTTATCCAGGGTGCGGCATCTCACCCTTCCCGGCGTGGCTGAAAATCGATATCTTGTTGTCGTTGAGAAAAAAGCGTCCACACCGGATCGCTTCCCCCGCCGGGTGGGGATACCTCAAAAACGCCCCCTGTAATCATCTCATTTTAAGCCGACCTTTTTGAATGTGCCAGACCCGGGAGTGCTCCCTGAACGCTTGCGTAAACAGGGAAGCGTCGGCGGTGGTTAAAAACGATTGTTCCGTTTTTGCCAGGCGGTCCAGCAGATCTCCCCGCCGTGTTTCATCGAGTTCGGCTAAGACTTCATCCAGCAGTAAAACAGGCCAGTGGCCGTTTTTTTCTTTGATCCAGCCCACCTCGGCCATTTTCAGGGCAAGGAGGGTGGTCCTGATCTGCCCCCGGGAACCGTAGGTTCCCAGATCGATTCCGTTGCTTAAAAAGAGCACATCATCCCGGTGGGGTCCGATGGTGGTTACGCCGCGATAGATTTCTTTATCACGGAGTTCCAGCAGCGCTTCCCGTAGTCCGCTCTCAATTTCTTCCAAAGATAGGTAGGATCGGTCCACCGGGTCTTGAAGAGGCAGCCCTATCTGGCCGGGTGGGTTGGGCAGCGGTTCGTAAGCTGGCTGATACGCCAGGCGGAGGACCTCTTCACCCCGGGTCAATTCCTGGTGAATGGAGGCTGCTTGTTGTTCTAATTCCTGTAGGAATTGGATCCGGGCGTGCATGATCCTGGAACCGTTTTGGGTGACCAGTTCATCCCAGTAGGCCAGTTGGTCAGGATCCCCCCCGTGTTCGTTGAGCTGTTTTAACAACGCGTTGCGTTGACTGATGGCTTTATTATATTCGGTGAGATAGTCATTGTATCCAGGATGGACCTGGGAAATAGTCAGGTTCAGGTAGCGTCTTCTTTGGCGGGGAGATTCTGTGATCATCTGCAGCATATGGGGCAGAAACAACACTGCGTTGAAGTGGCCGATGACGCGGTTGATCTTCCTTTTCCGGCCGTCCAGAAGGACTTCTTTTCTGACGTATTGGTTTCCGTTGGTGTTTGTATCCTGGATGAGGCGAATCTCTATCTGGTGGTCCCTGTTTGCTTTCCGGAAATCAGCGACAATCCGCGCTACGGCGATTTTTTTTCGTTGGGCGGTGAAGTTAATCAACTCGCTTGAATTTGAGGCCTGAATGGAGTCCATGCTGGAGGCAAAATAGACCGCCTCCAGCAAACTCGTTTTCCCTTGGGCGTTGTCGCCGACGAGGATGAGCGAATTTTTGGGGATGTCTTGATCTAATCTGGAAAAAATCCGGAAATCAGTAAGGGAGAGGTGAGTTAGGTACATGAGGTGTTTAAACTGGATCGTAGGTCTCTTCGGGTTTCCATACCTCCGTGGCCCGGTCGGTGTACAGCACGCCGTTCAGATGGTCAACCTCATGTTGAAAAATCCGCGCGAGCCAACCCTGCGCTTTCATTTTGAATGGATCCCCCTGACGGTTTTTGCCCTCGATGGTGATCGAATAGGGCCGCTCTACTTCCCCCATCAAGCCGGGAATCGAGAGGCATCCTTCCGCCCCGGATACCGTTTCCGGAGAGACCTTTGTGATCCGGGGGTTGATGACGATGTAAAGGGTGGGCGGGGTGGTTTCATTCTCCTCATCCCCAAATTCAACCAGAATCACCCGTTTGGAGACGCCCACTTGAGGGGCGGCAAGACCTGCCCCTGACTCCTCGTGCATGGTTTCTACCATGTCATCGATGAGACCCTGCAGCTCTTCATCAAACGTCGTAATCTTTTCCGCTTTTGTCCTTAAAGTGGGGTGGGGGACACTGATTACCTCTCGGATTGCCATACACCAAAAACTCCCTTCTCCTGATGGGGATGATTACGTTTCGCTGGATTCCTCTTCTGATTGGCCTGTTTCCTGCCTTTGCCTATGATAAGCTGCAAGAAATTCTACCATATCATCCCGATGGCGCTGGGCTTGTTCTTGCTCTTTCCTCTTTAAGGCGGCATTGTAATGTTCGAAGATTTCATTTTGCACTAATTTCGGTTTCGAGACGTTTTCAAAGTCAAGTTGGATGTCGCCCACGTTGATGGCCACAGTGCCGAAATTAAACAGCCGCTGGAGAAGGTTTTTTCGTTCATAATCCAAACTGAGGATGTTTTCGAGAAGGGCAGAACGTTTGGTTTCTTTCCCCAGCGGTTTCCGGTCCACGTCAATGATTTGTCTGGGGGTGAGTTGAAAGCGGTCGTTTGCCCAATCCGCAAAGATGTAAGCCACGATCAGGGTGTTTATGACAAGTAGTGTGGTGATCAAGGGGAGCGAGGGGGAGGTGATCAAATTGACGATCCGGGCGAAGAATGAAACCAGCAATCCAATTAAGGTAATCAAAAGCCACCACGAGCGTTGAAAGAGGACAAATTTATGTTTCCGGTAGGTGATGACATCATCCCATTCATAACGGGCCCGGAAGAGGTTTAGGATTTGTTGAATGAGGCTCATGGACTCAGATGAACGGGGTATAGGTTCTTCTCCGTCCAGCACATGATCTTCAGTCTGGTTGCGAGCGGGTTGTTGGCCTTCCTCCCTGTTTAACCTTTCCCGGAGCGTTTCGTTAATTTTCGCCGCTTCGGTTTGTTTGTGGCGTTCTTGGGCCACGTAATGAGCTTCTTGAATGAGGGCGGATAAAACGGAAGGGTGGCCGGCATTTTTCATGGGCATGTTGCCCGTATAGGTTCTGACGACCACATCTCCGAACCCAATCAAGCGTTGTAATTGATGCGTGGAGATGTTCACTGTGAGCACGGAACCCAGGGGGATTTCACGGCGCTGATCACGAAACCAGATCACTTTTTCCACCCACACGACGCGTTCTGTGGTGACCAGGTAATAATCATTCCCCCAATCAATCCACAGCCAGAGCACCCAGCCTCCGAAGAAGAGAAAAGAGAGAGGGGCGAAAAGCAGAGGGTTAAGGTTGAGGAGGATGATCCCGGCGCTCGTGAGCATGGAGAGCAGCAAGGGCACCACCAACCGGGCGTAAAACGTGAAGACATGCTTGCGATCGACAAAGCGAATATCTTCCTCTTCCCCAAGCCACGGAAAGGTACGAGTGCGGGCCAGGGCGTCACTCTGATTGATGGCGGTCAGCGTGTGTTTTATGGCTGGAAAGGTTTCCAACAGCAAAAGGAAAGCTTTTTCTTGCAGGCTGAGCAGGGTGATTTGACCTTGCGCTCGGGCGCTTGCCATACGGGGTTTCCCCGAGAGTAATGCCTCTTCTCCGAAGTGTTCTCTCCAACCGACATGGACCGTTTTATCCCCCTCAAAATCAAGGACCACATCCCCGGAAACCACGATAAAGAAATTCCTTCCTCTTTGACCTCTGCGGTACAAAACCTCACCCTCTTGCAGGGTGATAGGCTTAAATAAGCGGGTAATTTGTTCCAATTCCTGGTCTTTCAAAGCCTGGAACAAATAGTGATCTTTAAGGAATGTGTAGATTGAGGATGAATCTATGTCCATCATGGAAAGTATTCCCTTTTCTCCCATTCGATTTTAACACAATCCGTCCCCGGGTGAGGTGAGCAGAGGTGTGAGAAAAAGGATATGTGGGTGTGGGCCACTCAGCCTTTCCTCGTTCCACCCTCCCCGTCGGAAAAATCGATGTTAAAATAGGAGCGCAATTACGTCTTGATTAAAGGAGCAAGAAATATGCCCATAAGTTTTGGAACCGATGGCTGGCGAGCTGTGATCTCGGACACATTCACGTTTCACAATTTGCGCCTGGTAACACAGGCTATTGCGGACGCCATCCATTCTGGTCATTGGTACGGGGAAGCATCCCTCAAAAAGACCCCTGATCCAAACCGCATCGTGGTCGGCTTTGATACGCGGTTTTTGTCGGATCGGTACGCCTGGGACGTAGCCCGGGTGTTGACAGCCAACGGCTACACAGTGTATCTAACCCAGGCGGATGCTCCCACCCCTACGATCTCCCATGCTGTGAGAAATCTGGGCGCCATTGGAGGGATTGTGGTCACGGCTTCCCACAACGCCCCCCGCTACAATGGCGTGAAGTTGAAAGCCGCTTACGGCGGTTCGGTCTCTTCCGAGCAGTCCAGAAGGGTGGAAATATACTTGAACGATAACCAGGAGCGGGGCCGGGGTCCGAATCTCATGGATCAGGAACAGGCCCTGGAACAAGGCCTGATCCAGCGGTTTAACCCCATTCCTGAGTATTATCAGCATTTGCGCACTCTGATTGATTTTAACGCTATTGCGGAGAACCCGCCCCAGATCGTTGTGGACTCCATGCATGGCTCGGGTCGGGGGTTGATCAAAGGGATCCTGAAGGGGACAGGTTGTGAGGTGCATGAAATTAGAGGGGAGATGAACCCGGGATTCGGGGGGGCACATCCCGAACCAATTGCCAAGCATCTCAGTCCTTTGGCGGGGGCGATGAGCACGGGGTTGGGGTCCCTGGGGCTGGCCCTGGATGGGGACGGGGACCGGATTGGGGCGATGGATGAAAGGGGAAATTTTGTCGATCCTCACAAGATCATGGCCCTTGCTCTCCGTTACCTGGTGGAAGAACGCGGAATGCAAGGCCCGGTGGTCAGGACGGTGTCCACCACGCGCATGGTTGATCGTCTGGCAAAAGGGTATGGACTTCCGGTCTATGAAACGCCGGTGGGATTTAATTACATTGCTGACCATATGTTGAAGGAAGATATCTTGATCGGAGGAGAGGAATCCGGTGGGATTTCTTTTCAGGGTCATATCCCGGAGGGGGACGGCGTCCTGATTGGCCTTTTACTCGTCGAAATCGTCGCCCAATCGGGCAGCACTCTCTCTGAGTTGGTGGGGGATCTCTTGGAGAGCGTCGGCCCGGCATATTACCACCGCACGGATCAGCGCATCAAGTATCCCATCAAGAAGGAAAACATGGTTCGGGAGCTTCTGGGCCAGGTTCCGGATTCGATTGGAGGGCAGGTNGTGGAAGATGTGGTTTCCATTGATGGGGTTAAGTACGTTCTCGAAGATGATTCCTGGCTGTTAATTCGCCCTTCTGGAACCGAACCTGTGCTGCGAGTCTATGCCGAAGGGAGAAATCAAGAAATGGTGGAATCTCTGTTGAAATACGGCGAAAAGGTGGCGGACCAGTTGACCTGAGTTTTTCCTGGTCTGCAAGAAAAAAACCACAGCAGGTGAGTGAATCAGGCTGCTGTGGTTTCGTTTTTTAGATCCTTGACAGGGGTCCTAAAGAAGTCTACGCTGCGGAGGATCGCAGACGACGGCTGAGGAAGATCACGATCAGAAGTACACCTGCGAGGGCCAGAAGTCCGGGTACGCCAAGATCGTCCGCAAACCCTGTGTCAGGCAAACTTGTGGCGGTCGGTTCTGGTGTGCCATCTTCCCCTTCCTCCGCCTGGGCGGTCAGTAAAGCAGCGACCGTCGCTGTTTCGGGGGACGGTGTATCTGTCTCTAGGACCGGGGTGTCCGTGGGCAGGGGCGTTGAGGTTGCTGTGGGTTCGAGAGTTGAGGTTGCAGTGGGCAGGGGCGTGTTGGTGCTGGTCGGTTCAGCCTGCTTTGCCTCTGCGGTTTGTTCACTGTAGACCACGATGGCTGTGTTGGTGGCGTTGATCGCCGCTACCTGTGTTTGCTGAGCGCCTTCCCTTCCTGGAAGGATAATCACAGCGTAAGCTGCGATGGCGATGAGAGCCAGGAGAAGAATACCGCCTAGAATACCAACCACAATCAGGAAAGTGCGATTTCCTTCTTCCTCGGAGGAAATATCTTCCTCCATATTCATCTCTTCAAAATCTAAATCGTCAAAATCGTTTGTCATGCCCATCGTTTCTCTCCTCTGATTACCCTGTCAAGTGAGTATCAACCAGGATTGTCTTCCTTGATCAAGTTTCTATGATTTCGAGGTTTTTCAAAGGTACCCAGGCCCGCTCATTTCCGTCGAGTGCGATCTCGGCTGCTTGGGCTTGGATACC
>JGI1689J12820_1000048_pt1 | contig 27657 bp, 23 predicted proteins | sample PRCRCaboRojoPR_6_FD_12820 | JGI IMG/M metagenome (IMG submission 12820)
TTATTCCCATCTGATTGGCAGAGGAAAATGGCTGCCCCGAGTCACGGGGAGAATCGAATATTGCCCTGGTTCTTAGCCTTACAGAAGGGTGAAAACCTCCCCCAAAAGGATATCCCCCTTTCACGCTTATGCCCCTGACGGAAAGGGGTCAGCCTTCCTCCGGCCTCCCCGTACCCGGGTAGACCCAGTCATCGCGCTTGCTCATCAGGGACCGCAAGTTCTGGCGCAGATCTTCCACGGTCGGTCGGCCCAGGTACCACCACCCGTTGTAGATCTTGTGAATGGTTCGGTCCTTATCCAGCACAAAGGTGTAGGGGATGTAAATCTCCCCGTGAATGTCATCGGTAGTGTCGACCATCTGCAACTCATGTAGGAGCCGGTGGTCGCTGTCACACAGGAATGTCCAGTGGGCATCCAGGGCGCTGCGGACCTCATTAGTGGTCAGCTGATCATCGACAGAGACCGAGATCAAGTTACAGTAGTTCACGGCCAATTCTGGCTGGAGAGAGCGGGCATAGGTCGTCAACTGACGACGGTCTTTAGGTCAAAAATAACCCCGCCCGAAGATCAGGACCCCAGGGAAGCCGCACAACAAGCGAGAAAGTTTGCGCCTCTCACCCTCCTGGTCAGGCAACTCAAAATCTGGAAAGAGGTTGCCCTCTTTTAAATTGGGGTGCATGGGAAGGTTTTTTGGCATATATTCCTCCTTTGAGTATGGGAACGGATGACATGAAGTCCCTCTTTTTAAGCCTACTATGAAAAAGGCCGCGAGATAGAGATCGCCGGTTACTCTCCCGGCCCAGCTGCAGGGAGCCTCCGCCTCACCCCAGGCCATAACGGGTCCATGCGATTAGAGCAGGCTGGTCCTCTCCCGGTCGTTAAGGCTGAAACTCCTCAATGAAGGTGCCGCTTCCTCAACCCTGTCGGTGATCAGGACATACTTCTGGAAATCTTCTGGCGAAAAAAGAGCTTCCAGCACGGGAACGACCGGGAATTCCTCGGTCCAATACGCTTCCCCCAGCAGGACCATGGGGCTGAAATGACCCTGCGTCCGGTAGAAATTCTGGGCGCTGTCCTGAAATATTTCCTGAAGCGTTCCAGCACGCCCTGCGGTAAAGATGATCCCCTGTGTGGCCAGGGCAGTCAGACCCGCCTCGCGGACGCTGTTCTGGAAGTATTTCGCGATATGGGTGGCGAAAGGCGTGGAGGGCTCGTGCCCGTAGTGCCAGGTGGGGACAGCCAGGCTCTCCGCTGGGGCGCTAATCTTTTCCGCCACCTCATACGCCGGTTGGAACCAGGCATGGGCCTCAGCCGCCTGTTCTCGAACCACTTCTCCTGTGGGGGAGACAATAGCCCCGATCGCCGGCACGACCGGGTGGGAGGCCAGATGGTCCAGGGCCTCTCCCAGGGCGGATTCGGATTCCCCCGCCAGGGCGGCGCCCAGATGGCTGGCTTCCATCACCCCGGGACCACCGCCGGTGCAGACCAGCACCCCGTCCCGGGTCAGCCTCCGTGCCAAGCGAGCTGCCTCAAGGTAGGGCCGGGACCCCCTCGGGATGCGGTGACCACCCATGATTGCCGCCGCTTTGCGGTCCACCAAAAACGCCTCAGTGGCTTGGGTGATGGCGTGATCGTGCAGGGCTTGCATCATGCCCAGATAGGGGTCTGGGGTCGCTTCACGACCGTTCTTCACAAAATGGCGGTAGATGGCAAAATCCGGGGTCTCCGCCCACGAGGCCGGGTCCTCCGGATCATATCCGTCGAAGAGCTCTTCCGGGGTGTATAGGGTCCTTCGGATAGGCTGGTAAGGCAAATCAAAGGCTTTCATGGATTCGTCCTCAAAGCGTGATTCATTGAAACATGGGTGATCCCACCTCATCTCGGAATCATCATCTTCAGTATACTGTTACAATCCGGATTTTGCAGGGGGCTATTTGCTCTGAAGAGGTTGAAAATCCACCCAGGAACCAGCGTCCGATGGCCAGAATAACGGCCAGAGCGACAAGAAACAGGCCCACAAAGGCCTTGGGCGGGTCCCGCGCAGCGAGAGGAGGGATGATAAAAAGTAAGAAAGATGATGGCGATCCATGCCGCTGCGAGAGGAGTGAAATGATCAGGGACAATACGCCATCCGGTACCTGAACCCAACCTCCCAGCGATGAGTTTGAAAAGACACCTGCGACCGGTATCGGTGGAGTCAATATGTCTTGCTCCCCGGCGATGCGCCCGAACACCCTCACGNATCCCTCNAGCCTTGATTGCCGCTCCCCGACCTGGAGTCTGGAGATCCTGATCACGAACAGGAAACGGCTGTTGAAGATTGAACCCGGAGGAATAGATGCAGCGATCAGAAGCTCCAACATATCCGTTTCGCAGTGTTAAGGATGGCGTTGAAGACGGTCATCACGATCACCCCATCCGGTCATATAGGTGATGTAGCAGTACTCATTTGAAAACACGGGCAAACATATTCGAAATGCTAACACAGTCATCAGGGAAAGCGGACAAGGAAACTACCTCCCGCTCACCAAGCCACATCCGCCAGAACAGGCAAATGATCCGATCCACCATCCTCCCCCACCCAGGCCCGCTGGGCACAAACTTCCCCTGCCAAGAACACGAAATCGATGCGCACCAAAGGAAGCCGAACTCCCCCACTCCACCCTTTTTTGGGGTAGGTCAAACCCAGGCCCCACCCCGCAGACCGATGGGCGTCCACGAGACCAGCGCGGGTCAGCACCCGATACCCCTGATTTTGATCCGTGAAATTAAAATCCCCCAGCAGAATCGTCTTCCCCTCGCCAAGAGCCATCTCAGCCAGCGTTTGCATATCCGACCTCCCGGGCGCGTCATGGCTCCCGGGTCCCATCCTCACCACCGGATGGGCCACAAAGACCTTCACAGGTTCGCCCTCCACATCCACCTTTGCGCGCAGGTAAGGCCGCGGTCCACCAAGCCTAAAGGATTCTTCGTCCAGGATGGGATATTGGCTGAGCAAGGCGATACCCGAAAACCCTTTCCCATAAAAAACCTGGTGAGGATAAAGGTCCTTGAGTTTTTCCCGAACGATGTCTGTTTGTCCGGACGGCAGTTCCTGAAGGGCAATTATCTCTGCGCCTGACCGTTCCATGACATCCACCAACGCGGCAGAGGATGCCAGTCCGTGGCTGATGTTATACGTCATCACCCGCAAGCTTACGGATTTGGGGACCTGACAGGCTTTTTGGCCTGATAGTCCAGGCAGAAACAAACCCCCAAATAAAAAAACAAAAGCAGTGCTGTTCACCAGCAGCATTCCCAGCGTACCCCACCGCCGCCTGATGAAGGCCAGCGGCAGGAAGACGAAAGAAAGGAGTAAAAACCAGTGGGCGACCGTGCTGAACAATTCCACGACCCAAAATCGATCCCCGCTTATTAACCGCAAAAATAGATAAGCCACCATGAAAGCCCCATAAAGGTCCACCAGGAGGAGGAGCAGCAGCGGCCGCCATTTTTGGGTCTTATCCACACCAGAAGTATCGCTCAAAATTACCTTCCGTCGCCAGTTCTTTATCCTCCATGCGCAGGTTCTTGATGCATGTAATGATCACGCAGTAGGTTTCAAGGCCCTACTGGTCTAGTTTTCACATTTCCCGGGAGGAAAGCTCACATGAAGCCGGCCTGCGGGAGCCTTCAGCCTCGATATCCAAGGGCGTCGGGAGGAAAAACCCCGCCACCCATTTACTCCCCAGCAGGATGAGAGTCTGGCCCGTCCAGATCGTAAAAAATGGACGAGCCCAATGGGGTGCGTCCTTTTCAGGGGTGATCGCAGGTTCCTGATGAATTGCTTCATGGATTCTTTGCCTACCTCAAGATATTAAATGATGCGACCCCACCTCACCCTAATGGCCAAGAAGCGATTGGATGCATTATAATACTGAACTTTATGATTTTAATGAAATGACTTTTAATTTACCCACTTTTCACGGAGATCATTGTCAGCCCTTCACTTTTCCCCACATGTTTTTGCCATAATCAGGACTCGCCCCACATTTATTGATTAAATCCTTTCTACCTCACGATTTCGTGACCCATCCTGAGCCTCTGCTGCCTTCAGCCCCAAATCCCCTGACTTTCTTTCCACGCCTGGAAAAAGCTGCCCTACAAGACAGACCACAAGCAATAATTCAGCCACGCTCCACAGAATTTGCAGGCCGGGTCGAAGCTGGTGCAGCCCCTTGGCATCCAAACCGGAGTAGGAGACGGCTATCATAAACAAAAAGTTACGAAACCCATGGACAGCGATGGTAGTCAGCGTGTTGTGGGTCCTCCAATAAATGAAGGCAAGCATGAAACCCGGCACAAACATCTTCATGAAATGGAAGAAAGCCATTTGCGGTTCGCAATCAAATTCCAGAAAGGCGGAAGGAAGATGAAGGGAAGCAAACATCAACGCAGAGAGGAGAACGCCTAAGAAACCCCAGGCCTCTTGAAGACGGGTTTGAATGTAGCCCCGGTTGACTATCTCCTCCCACATAGCGAGGATGAACACGGCAATCACAAACTCTTTCAAACATACAAACATCACACCGGTGCTGAAGGGGGGGAAGGAGAAAGAGATGCCAGTGAGCGTGAAAATATGTAAATACCCGAGCACCTTTACAGCTGTCAGGATTATCACCAGGAACGAGGAACGGAGCGGCGGAGGGAAGATCAAGCCCAGGCCTTCCCAGCCTCGATTCTCAATTTTGGTATTGATCAAGCCCACCAGGGGAGGAAAAACTACGACTGGGGGAAGGGGAAACCAACCTAGAATGCTCCCCAGCAACACTGGAAATTGGATCAGGTAGGTGGAAAAAGCGAGCCATAAACCTATTTTCAGCCTGTATGATGGAGAGAGGTCCATGGTTTCACTTCCAGATCCTACCTTTTTTAATATATATCAAGAAAAAGACATCTGCTACCCACCTATTCAGTTCAAACACATCAAATGCGCAAAGGGGAAGCCGCACCCGGAAATCTGGACTGTACAGGATCCAGCTTGTTCTTAGGAGGAGCAAGACCGGGGCGGCATCCCCTAAGTGTGTTATTCCTCCGCCATCATCCAGGTACCCATTGCAGAGGTTATGCACAGGATCAAATGGTGAAATATGATCCAGATGGTCCTCGCCACAACCATCTCTTTTCGAGAAGATTTCTCAAACCTTATTTCCTTGTTTCCCAATCCTTACCCGGGGGTCAACCAAAGCATATATGAAATCGAGGAAAAAGACCGTTGCCGCCAGCAGGTAGGCATAAATCACGTTCACGCCCACAATCACCGGCGTATCATACAAACCGATCGCCTGATAGATGGCTTTGCCCAACCCCGGCCAGTTGAAGACGGTTTCCAGGATCGTAGCGCCCGTCCAAATTTGGATTACCAGCAGCAAAAATTGGGTGATGATGGGCGGCAGGGTGGGGCGCAAAATATAGCGCCGCTCTATGTTGCGCTCCGAAACCCCTTTGGCTTTGGCCATCTCCACGTAATCTTCCTGGGAGTAGATCAAAAAGAACACTCTCCGGTTGAACGTAGAAAGGGCAATGGCGCTGATGAATATCGCGGAGGTGGGCAGGATCAAGTGCTTCAGCACACTGAGCGCGTAGAGCAATTTATTCGGAGGCGGGGGCGCACCCACCAACCCGCCAAATGGCAGGACTTCCAATATGCCAGCAAAGATCAAGATCAGAAATAGACCGTAAAACCAGGCCGGGGCCGAGGAGGTTGGCACCAGAGCGATGACCAATTTGTCCCAAAAACTGCCGTAGTTCCTGGAGAGGTACAGACCCGCAAAGATGGCAAAGAAGAAAAGCAGGATGTTCCCTGATCCCCACAGTATCAACGTCGGCGGCAGCCGCTCCAGGAGGATCAACCGCACCTGCTTGGACCCCTCGTCGCTGACCATATCTTCCGCAAACCCCAGATTGAGCGTGATGGCATTCTTCAAAAACGCGGCGCTTCGGATAATAAAGGGTTTATTCAAACCTCTCCTTTCTTCTTCGATTGCCACCTGGCGATCCACGAGCTCTTTCTTTTCCTCCGCACTCAATTTCTTTATCTCCGGATTTTCGCTCATGTATACCAAGAGGGAGATCTCATTACGAATTTCCCCTTTCCGAATTTCATCCACATAACCACCCATACTGGCAATCAGGACCGTAAGATAAATCCCAATTACAACTGCGATCAAGAGGAGTACCAACCGGAAAGCTGCGTATTTCAGAACCCGAGCTACAGCACCAGTATCTCCTCTTCGAGATCTCTTTTTTACAGCATTTGGGTCTTTTGAAATCATCGCTCCATCCATCGATTTTCTCCCTCCACTCATCGTTCAAACCATCCCGGAAAGAGGATAGAGATCTTTCCGGGATGAGATCATTCAGGACCGATTCAGCTACTCAGCGACCACGAACTCGAATATCTCTTTGACAGGCAGGAGTGCCCGTTTGGAAACCGTGATCACGGCAAGTTTGCTGGAACCGGCTGGTAGGTCAGCGATCGCCTCCGTATCAAGAACAACCTGAAAGGTCCCCTCTTCCACAGGCTCAGCGTCACCTTTCATTGCCAAAGCACCTGTAGCATCAAAAAGAAGATAGGACACCATGTCCAGATCCTGATTAGGGTAAGGTTCACCCTTGAAATCAATGAAGACATCAAAGACAGCTTCTTCACCAGCTTCCACCTCGCCCGGTCCATCTAAGAGAACTTCAGGGATGGGGGCTTCGACAAAACGGCTGTACCTATCAGCCAGGTCCGGATAGTCAGGGTTGCGCTGCATGATGATCGTGCCCTCAATCGGGAAGGCTTTCTGGATATAAAGCGCGCCCGTCCCGAGGTAGATGTGACCGGTACGTTCGATCCAGGCCTGGAGGTTTTCATAGCGGGCCATTGCTTCTTCAACGGTGATGTACTCTCCCAAGGTGGGTTCGTAGGGGATGATGCCGTCGGCCAAAGCTGTCTCAAGGTAGCCTTTCATGACCTCCAGCGTCGGTCCCGCCAGGAAGTTCGTTTGATCGACTTCAAGTTTTTCAGCTTTGCTGTCGCTAAAGGCTATTTCGCCGTTGGCCTCACTAAGCCAGGCCAAGACCATATTGTGCCAGGCTGCTCCACCTTGGTCGTACAATCCGCCCTCATTGGGGAACGCGGCCCGGAAGTTACTGACGTTGTTTTCAGCGTCTAATTGGTATGCATCTGTGTAGTACTCTACGGTGACTGGATCCAGGGATGTGATCCTCCACCCTTTAAAGGTCGCCATGAAAGCTTCATAGTCCGGCACATAGGCTTCATCGTAGATAGAGCTGGCTTCTTTAGCGCGATCAAATCTCATGATCATAGCGAAGATCATATCCTCCACACCAAAGGGGCTCCCATCATGCCATGAAATATTTTCAGGAAAATCCTCCTCGTAGGTCATGACCACTCTGGTCTTAACAGTGGGAAGTGTGTCATACATCTCAGCGGCGGTAATGAAGGTCTGACTTTCCGCATCCCAGTCCACCCAGGCGTCCTCCGGAACTGTGATCTCGTCCACGAATTCCAGACTGACCCAGTCATACGACCTGCCGATCGGCAAACCTTCCTGAGCGTAGACCGTGGCGCTTCCAAGCCGGTTAGGAATGTACAAGCCAGTATATGGATCGTACAGCACTGCCTGGCTTTCCGCGCCGCGCATGGGCATCATGTCATAGACCCAGTTCGATCCTGCGACAGGATTCCAGGCTTGGGTCATCATGCTGGGCATGCCAATGGTCACCTCACCACCGACCCGCTCCTTAAACCGCAGTGTGTGGGGCCAGAGCTCAGCCCCATAGATGGAGCCAGAGAGGTCAGCTGCCACCTCAAGCTCAGATCTCAACGGAGCGATACCAATGGAATCTGTCAGCCAAACGCGGACCGAATTCTCCAAAGATAGAGGAATGACATCCCTCATCATCTGGTTGCGCTCTTCCATGGAGCCAAAATTACTGTCCGCTAAATCAGCTGTGACTCCAAAAAAATCTTCACCCGGTTCATAGGCCTGCCACAGCGGCCAACTGCTGATGCCGTACTCTTGGGTATAGAAAAACCCAACATCACCAGCGGTGTCCCGAGCGATGGATGTGGAAACCCATCCTCCGGTGTAAAAGCTGAAGCAACCCGTCGAGGGTTTCGAGCTTATCCAACAGGTACTGGCTTCAGCTGAGGTCTTGTAGTCACGAATGACTGTAAAGCCGATATCCTCAAGCTGATTGGCGACGTAGTCACCGATTTCTTTACGCTCGTCTTCAGTGCGGATGAGGCCGATAATCTCCACCGGGCTGCCTTCGTACTGCCATATGCCGTCCACCATCTCAGCGCCGAGAGCTTCCATGCGCTCCGTGATGACTTCATTCGCTCTCTCTTTGTCATGGGCATATTTGAGCTCCATCTGGGCGATCACATCCGCCACACGGGCGGTGTCCGCGGAGGCAAAGTTAATGAACGTAAATCGGGGGCGCGCCATGCCGCCCTGAATTTCTTGCGCGATGTAATCCCGATCAATCAGCCAGTTCATGGCCTCCCGAATTTTCTGATCCCCAAAGGGATTCAAGGTGCCGTCGTCAAACTCCGCTACAGGATTGAAGGTCAGCTCATTGTAGCTTCCATAAGATGTATAGTAATCCAATTCATCTGAGTCATAGATGCGCTCTGCAATGGGGCCCTCCGCGATGCTGAAAGCATAGACATCGATATCGCCAGTTTCCAGGCGGGTGACCGCGGTGTCCGAGGAAGGTTCCTCAACAAAGACAACTGTGTCCACCCAGGCTCCCCTTCGTGTCACGGGCTCAGGCGTGGGTTCCACGACGACCTCTTTCTCAACCTCGATGGTTTCTATAACTGTTTCACCTTCTTTTTCAACGATGACCGTTTCGACAACCATCTCAGGGGTAGCCACCGGTTGACAGGCGGACAACATGAACACCAACATCAACCAAAGAATACCTGCAAATGCTGGCCAATTTATTCTTTTCATCTTATTCTCCTCACTCTGATACATGGCTTTGGTTCATATATATACATATGGCTGATTGCTGAAAATCACCTCCTCAATTTGATTTCGAACAACGACGTTACAGCGCACCCAGTCCAAACCAGATCTCTGTTTTTCACTGCGCCCAATACCCGGGGAAGCTATTGGGCGCAGTGTGCGGTCATTGTAGCAATGGACTATTTTTCACACATCGGTTATATCCCTGCATTTAAGGTAGGGAAACCTTCATCGAAATCTGGGGGTCCTTAAGGGATTTCCCCAAGTTAAAAATAAAAAATATACCAACATCGGCAGCCTATCGTCTTTGATACAATCAACATACAGGAGGACATATCTCTGATGGGCTCAACGACAGCAGAGGACAATCGAGAAAGGGAACAAAACGAAAGAGAAGACATATCTCGCGGCGATGGCGATGAATTGGCCCTCATCAGTGAAATCAGCGCACAGATCAGCGCCAGCCTCGATCTGGAAGACACATTGCATGCCATCGCCATCGCCTCCGCCCGGCTCGTTCCTTGCTCACTGGCAGAGGTCAGCCTGTGGGATGAAAAGTCAAATACGCTCACCACACAGGCTATTGAATGTGAACCTGACCGCAGTTATCCAGTTGGCCAGTCCTATCCCCCGGGAGAGGGGTATACGGGGTGGGTGGTGCGCCACCGGGTCCCCCTGGTCATACCCGATGTAGAGTCGCGAGAGGATATCCAACCTCACATACTCCCGGGCGAAAAACCCTTTAAAGCTTATGCCGGGTACCCATTATTGGCAGGGGACAAATTTCTGGGTGCCCTGGTCCTGGTCGCTGATGAGGTAGGAGTCTTCAGCAAAAATAGCCAACGTCTGCTTCAGACGTTGGCAGATCAAGCAGCAATAGCCATCCAGAACGCTCGTGTTTACGAAGAACTCACCGCCAGAAACAGGGAATTATCTGCCCTTTTCCAGATTTCGGACACAGCCAACCGGACGCATCATCTGGAGGAAATGCTGCAAGGGGTCCTTGAAAAGGTCGTCGAGGTCACGAACGCTGATGGCGGGGGGATCCGGCTATACAAACCCCAGGAAGACAAAATCGTCCTCGTCGCCCATCATGGGCTTTCCGAATCCTATATCAAAAACGCCAGGGTTTTCCCGATCTCCGAGGAAATTGTGGGGTGGGTCGCCCGTACAGGAAAACCCACCCTATCCAACGATATGTGGATTGACGGGCGTGTGAGTCCGGAAATTCGCGAATTGCTCGACGAGGTAGGTCATCGATCTTTAGCCCAGGTCCCATTACAAGCACAAAATGAGTTGTTAGGCACGCTGGGTGTGACTGCGGACACCTCCCATTTTTTTTCTGAGGAAGACCTTAAACTCCTTACAGCGATCGGACAGCAGGTGGGGGTTGCAATCGCCAATTTCAGGCTGCGCCAGGAACGGATCATAGAAGAGCGCCAAGCAGCTGTGGGGCGGGTTGCAGCCAGTGTAGCTCACGATTTGCGGAGCCCCCTAGGAGGGATTCATCGCAGCGCAGAACTTCTGGCACGACCGGAGTTAAAGCCGGAGACCCGGCAAAAATTAAGCCAGGCTATCGCATCCCTCGCTCAGCGCTTGACGAACAGCACCCAAGAGATTTTGGACTATGTCCGGGGAAGCAAACTCTCGTTTGATCTCGAGGAAGTACCGCTCCCCGAGTACTTGAATGAAACACTTACATTGATGGAAGTGGATTTCAGCGACCGGGGCATTGAGGTCATTAAAAACTACAGCTACCAAGGTCCAGTGGAACTGGATCCTCAACGTATGGCACAGGTAATTATCAATATCGCCACCAATGCACGGGATGCCATGCCCAACGGGGGTAAATTCATCGTCGCGACTCAAAAAAACGACAGCAGGGTGGAAATCCGGTTGGCGGACACCGGGCCCGGTGTCGCTGAAGAGATCAAAGACAGCATTTTTGAACCGTTCTTTTCCAGGGGAAAACGGGAAGGGGCCGGGTTAGGATTGGCCATCGCTCACCGGATCGTTGAAGAACATCAGGGCGAATTACGCCTTGAAAGCAGCGGGGATGAAGGAGCAACATTTCTGGTGACTTTACCTCTGCCGGAAGGAAATTAATCTAGGGAAATCCACCCTTTTTTCTGGGCCAACATCGCGGCCTCAGTACGGGAACCCACCTCAAGTTTCTTGTAGGTGTGCGTCAAATGCGCCTCTACTGTCCGGGGGCTAAGGTGAAGCTGGTTCGCGATTTGTTTGTTTGTCGAGCCTCTGGCAACCAAAGTTAATATTTCTTTTTCTCGCGGCGTCAGTATTTCCTCATCCTTTCTATCTAACTTGCCCGCCAGATGCTGGACGACAACCGAAGCAACAGAAGGGGATAATACAGACTCACCCCGGTTCGTTTCCCTGATCGCTTCCAGCAGGTCATTTAATCCGACCGTCTTGGGTAAATAGCTGGTTGCCCCTTCCGCCAGTAGGGTCAGGACATAATCTACATCTTGATGTGCAGATAAGACCATAATCTTTGTTTCCGGACACTCCGCAATGATACGCTGGGTGGCTTCAATGCCGTCCATACGAGGCATGGCAATATCAAGAATGATTAAATCCGGTTGGAGCTCTCTGGTAAGGGCAATTGTTTCCTCCCCCGTGCCCGCCTGGGCGATGACTTCCATATCAGATTGGTTATCAATCAACTCCGCAGTCGCTTCCCGGAGAATTGTATGGTCATCAGCCAGAAGGATCTTAATCTTCGTACTCATGGATGCTCGAACCTCTTGATAAGAGATCGCCTCTATCCATTTTACTATTCGCGAATACCCCCTCTATTCTCTGACCGCGAATGTCATCATCATTATACTCCCTGTTCCCCCTGTCCAAAGTTCTTTGAGAATATTTCAAATTCTCATTCTAGAATTACGAAAAAAATATTCTCAAAAAATGCTGGCCAAGCTCATCTCTGAGCCTGGGCATCTTGGAGACCGAATCCGTCTTCAGGGGACGGTTTCCCTGGAAACGGTGGAGCAGCTGTTCTGGTGTTCCCCCATCAGGTCCTCAAAGGCTTGAAAATCCTCGACATACCTCTGGTAGAGGCGTTTATAGTCCTCATAAAGGGTGTTGTATTCTTTGACCAGGTCGTTATATCTGGTTTGCAGCGCTTCCACCTCATCATATGCATTGACGCACTGATTATATTTGTCTTCAGGCAGGGTTCCCTCACAACCCATGGATTCATACTCAGCGACCGCTGCTTCCAGTTGATTTGAGGCTTCTTCCAGAGAGGTTGACAATCCATCGAGTTCCTCTTCATACTCATTCAATTTATACTCATGATTTTGAATGTCCTTGTACGTTGATATTTCCTGGCAGCCTGCAAGCTGGAGAATATATTCGCCATACACCTTAACCTCAGTTTCCATGGTTTCCGTAAGGTCGATCATCTTCCGGAATGATCTACCTTCCGCTATGGGGACGATCTGGGGGCTTTCCGTGAAGTCTTCCCCACCGAGAATACTGGGTTTTACCCCAATCCTGAACGGGCCAGTGGTCTCGATGTAACAGTATCCTATCCCGCCGTGGAGGTAGGTAGCTGTCTCGACCGGGCACCTGATCCCCAGGGCCATATGGTTGGTTTGTTCATAGAGCAAGAATGCGGCCCCGTATCCCGTTTCCTGAAGCATCTTCCCCAACAGGATCGAAGTGTCCCCACAGACGCCTTTCTGGTCATAAAGCGTCTCATAAGGAAAATTGGTTTGATAATCGTGGTCTTCCAGATTTTCGTAGCTGAACAATTTATCACAATCATATTCAATGTTTTGCACAAAGCTCGTCAAGGCCAGGACCAGGCTGTCATCATCTTCAACCTCCAGCGCGTTCCTTAACTCATCGATCATCCTGGCAATCATCTCGTCGCCTTCCACCTCCCGCAGGAAATTCTTGTAATACCCCTCCTGCCAGTTATCTGGAAGTTTACCCGTATACGAATATGATCTATCCTCAGCAGCATACGAATCCATAACTTTCTCAAAAAAGGGTAGGTCCAATACATACTGTCTGCAGGCATATTCAAATGGGAAAGATTGATAGGTGGGACCCGCATGAGCCGCTGAAACACGGATATGAAAGGGGTCCGCGAAAACAGTCGGCGTGAGAGGTGTGGCTTCTGGGAAGTATGTCTGCGTGGCTGCCAAACCAAAAACAGATCCCTGGCTTTCACCCCTATTAACCACTGCGACATCCTGGATATCTCCCTGCAGCGCCAGGTACTCCAGAGAAACCCAACCAGTACGCTCCTCAATGGCGATGACAGCCCATGCGGCATTTGCGTTACGCCCTACAACCAAGACACAATCACCATCCTGAAGTCCCCCTATGATCTCAAAATCTGTGCCAGGACCGCTCCGGACATTGAGCGCCTTTACCTCCACACACCCTTCCAGGTGGACCGGTGTGGGCGACAAGGCCGGCTCCGGCGTGCGGGCCTTCGTTTTTGTAGGCGGGAGAAAAGTGGCTGAGGGCGGCAGAGAGGGCAGAGTACCTGTGGGGTTGGAATCAAGGATGCCGGGGAGAGCAGAAGGACGGCAGGATAGAGAAAGCCCACCGATAAGGAGCAGCGTGAGCCATAACTTAATCCCCTGTTTTTGACCTTTTCCTCCACGCAAGTACATGCCATCCTCTCCAACTTTACACCGCTATTATAGCCACCTTTGCCCCTCTTTGGATATACAGGCTTGTTAGGATATGTTTCCTTTTCTTTCATGCATGTTGCCAAGATGATAAGCATGGTTAACACCTTGTAAAGGCCGTCGTATGGAGATTGACTTCTCCATCACAGCGGATAGAATGGAGGCAGATGAAGACAGGACAACTTAAATTCCTTCTTTCTCCTTAGGGGTAAGTTTAGATCTTCTTCATTTTTCTTCAGGAGCGCCTCTCTGTACGGATGGGCGCTCCAATCCATTTAAATGCTCAGCCCGGCATGTGGATCATGAGCTCGATAACTCAGCCAGAGGGAGCGGATCAACTCTTCGCGCCCTTTTCCTTTTCTGTCCCGTACTGTATAATTTTCCCAGCAAACATCGAAACCCAACGGTGCGCGCGGAGCTTCCCCTCCGCCTCCCCATCCTCTAAGACGGGGACACCGCTTCCGGAGGGGCGCCAGGGATGCCTGACATCTCAGGCGCCGTAAGGGAGCCGGGCCGGGCCGTTACCCCCGTTGAAAGAGACCGCGATCCCGCGGTGAAAGCAGGTGGCACCACGAACGCCCCCTCGTCCTGCTGGCGAGGGGGCGACTACGTTTACTGAACAGGAGGTGCTGTCATGCTGGATATCAACCTATTTCGAGAAAACCCAGACCTGATCCGGGAGGGGATGGAAAAGCGGGGGTTAGATCCATCTTCTGTCGACAAGGTCATCGCCCTGGATGCGAGGCGAAGGGACATCCTCCAGGAGGTGGAAAGCCTGCGCGCGAAGCGCAACCAGGGTTCAAAAGAAATCCCGAACATCGAAGACCCGGAGAAACGCCAGGAGAAGATCGAAGAACTGCGCGCCGTCGGAGATCAGATTGACACCCTGGATGAGGAACTATCCGAGGTGGAAGAAAGTCTGCATGGGGAGATGGCCATCATTCCCAACATCCCCGATAAAAGCACTCCGGTCGGCGAGGACGAGTCAGACAATGTGGTGCTCCGGGCCCACGGCGACATCCCTGAGTACGACTTCGAACCCCAGCCGCACTGGGAGCTGGGCCCGGCTTTGGGCATCCTGGATTTTGAGCGCGGTGTGAAACTGTCCGGGTCCCGCTTTTATGTGCTCAATGGGGCCGGGGCGCGCCTGCAGCGGGCTTTGATCGCTTTCATGCTCGACACGCTTCAAGAACAAGGCTACGCTGAACGCTACACGCCTTTCATGGTCCAGGAGGAAGTGGTCTTCGCCTCCGGACAGCTGCCCAAATTTGAGGATAACTTATACCACGACCACGAAGAGGACTTCTGGTGGGTGCCCACTGCCGAGGTCCCCCTCACCGGGCTGCACAAAGACGAGATCTTGAACGTCGAAGACTTACCCCTTGAATACATGGCGTACACGCCCTGCTTCCGCCGCGAGAAGATGAGCGCGGGCCGGGATGTGCGGGGCATCAAGCGCGGCCACCAGTTTGACAAGGTGGAGATGTATATCTACTGCCAGCCGGAGGAATCGGAGGCAAAATTCGAGCAGATGATGGCGGATGCGGAACATGTCTGCCAGAAACTGAAGCTTCCCTACCGCGTCAACCAGCTCTGCACTGGCGACATGGGATTTGCGGCAGCCATCACCTACGATATTGAGGTCTGGGCTGCCGGCTGCGGGGAATGGTTGGAGGTGTCCTCGGTGTCCAACACGCGCGACTTCCAGGCCCGGCGGGCGGCCATCCGCTACCGGCCAAAAGAGGGAGCTGGGACAGAATACGTGCACACCCTGAACGGATCCGCGCTGGGCGTGCCCCGGGTTTTGATCGCGGTGTTGGAGAATTACCAGCGGGAAGACGGTTCAGTGGAGATCCCGGACATGCTGCGGCCTTATATGGGCGGGATGGAGGTGATTCAGGCGCCATAATCGCGCTTGAGCTCATAAAATGGACCAACCATTAAACATCTCTTTGCTGACCTACGGCTCCCGGGGAGACGTAGAACCCTTTTTAGCATTGGCTGATGGCCTGACCGCAGCCGGCCACCGCGTGACATTGGCTGCGCCGGAGCGGTATCAAACATTCCTGGAAAACGATCACGTTCTGTACCAGGGCCTTCCCGGCGATCCAGGTTCATTGGCCGATGACCTCAGGGAACGGGCCGGTAAAAACCCCCTTAAACTCGTCACTGCCATGACCCGGCACGTGATGCCCATCGCTGTGGACGTTTTCCGTGAAGCCCAAAAAGCAAGCCGCGGTGCGGATATCATCCTGCATTCCTTTGCCATGACGGACGGCGGGCACACTCTGGCCCGCCAGGAACGAGCCCGGGATATCTCAGTGCAGTTCTTTCCCGTCTTCCAACCCACCTCACAATTCCCTTCTATCGTCTTCCCGGATCTACCCTTAGGGGATACCTACCGCCGCCTGACCCATCACCTCAATACGCTTGTTTTTCGGTGGGGTGGACGCTTCATGTATGCGTTCTTGCGCCGCAAACATCGATCTCTCCCCCGTCTGGCAGAGTGGCCCTTTGCAAAGAAAGCCCCGGAAATCGTCCCCACCTTTTTCGCATTCAGTGAACATGTCATACCCAAACCCCCTGATTGGCCTGAGCAGGTTCTAATCACCGGCTACTGGCACAGGCAGAGAGCGGAAGGTTGGCAACCCCCAGAGAGGCTAACACGTTTTCTCAAGCGACACCCCCAACCTGTGTATATCAGTCTGGGAAGCATGGTCCCCCAACCGGAAAAGCGTTTGATGGAGCTTTTCATCGACGTCCTTGAAGAAGTGGATTCCCCGGGTTTAATCTCCCTGGGACATCCCAAAGAATACGCATGGGCTGCCAGAGAGAACGTTTTCATAACAGGTCCTATGCCCCATGACTGGATCTTTCCCCGGACCAAGGCTGTCCTTCACCACGGCGGGGCGGGGACGACCGGAGCTGTAATGCGGTCTGGTGTGCCTGGGGTCGTGCTCCCCGTCAGCGCTGACCAGTTCTTCTGGGGAAAAAGGGCTCAGGCACTCCAGGTAAGCCCGAAACCAATCCCTTTCAGGGAACGATCGAGAGAAAACATATCGGATGCGCTCAAGCAGGTGATTAATGATCCGAGCTTCAACCATCAAGCCCAAAACCTCGGTCGTAAATTAAGGAAAGAAAACGGCGTTGAACAGGCTATCAAGGAGATGGAACGCCTGTACTGGGGAAGAAGGGCCCAAGGTTGACAGGGAATTTTTTGAATAGGCTGTGAATCCTTAAAAAGGAGATGCCTAAACCGGAGATGCCGAACTGGTTGAACATCCCCCTCCAAATCTTGATTTACCTGATCATGTTCGTCGGCCTGGTGGGCATGGTCATCCCCATCTACCCCGGGGTGATCATCATCTGGGCCGCGGCGCTGGCTCACGGTCTGGCGACCGGATTCAACAACCTGGAGATTTGGGTCATCATCCTTCTCACTCTGCTGGCGATCCTGGGCTCTCTGGTCGACAACCTGCTCATGGGCGGCAAAGCCCGCCGAGCCGGCGCCTCCTGGTTATCCATCGGCTTGGCACTGGCTGCTGGGCTGGTGGCCACATTTCTTTTCCCACCGTTCGGCGGGATCATCGCGGCTCCTTTGGCCCTCTTCCTGTCAGAATACCTCCGGAACCGCAATCACCGGATTTCCTGGTACGTGACGAAAAATCTCCTCACCGGCTGGGGGCTGGCTTTCCTGGCTCGCTTTGGCATCGGACTGACTATGATCGTGATCTGGGCCTTGTGGGGCAGCCGCTAAAATCACGGAAAAGTGAAAACGTGAAATGGAAATCAAGGACGCGAATATGACTGAAGATAAACTGCTCATCACAGGGATCAACGGGCGGATCGGGAGCCTGATCCGCGATCCTTTTCAAGATCGTTATCAAGTGTATGGTTGTGACATTACTGGGCTATTTACTAAACGAGTCTTTAAAGTGGATATCTCCCGCGAAGAAGAAGTCCAGGGTTTATTTGAGGAGCATGGACCCTTTCCCTTCCTGGTCCATCTGGCGGCTACCCCGGACGTGGACGCGCCCTGGGATAACGTGCTGCGGGCAAACATCATCGGCACCCATAACATATATCATGCTGCCCGTGAGTCCGGCACCCGGCGGGTGGTTTTCGCCAGCTCCAACCACGTAACCGGCGCCTACGAAGGGTTTCCTCCCCGCCTTCATACAACCGATGACCCCGGCCAGATTTCAGCCTCGGATCCCATCCGGCCTGACAGTGATTACGGCGTCAGTAAGGTATTTGGGGAAGCGCTGGCCCGGTATCATTACGAGCGCTGGGGACTGGCATCCATTTGCCTGCGCCTCGGGAGCGTATTGGAAGATGACGACCCCACCCGACATCCACGCCATAAGAAAACGTGGCTCAGCCACCGCGATCTGATTCAACTGGTGAAAAAAAGTTTATCTGCCGGGACCGGGTTTGGAATCTATTACGGGGTGTCCGACAATACAGGCCGTTTCTGGGACTTAACCAACGCCACAGAGGACCTCGGTTACCGACCGCAGGATAACGCAGAAGAGGTGAAATGAGAGGAACAAATCCAGTGCAAACGGTAAAAAAGTTCAACCAGTGCATTAATGAAGGGGATCTGGAGGGGCTCACCTCCCTGATGACCAAAGGGCATACCTTCATCGACAGCCAGGGGGACATCATCCAGGGGAAAGTGAACATGAAGTCCGTCTGGGGGCAGTTCTTTACGGCGTATCCCGATTATGAAAACACCTTTGAGCGCGTGGGGGAATTGGGCAACACCGTCGTCATGCACGGCTATTCCACCTGTTCCAGTGAACCCGCCCTGGAAGGCCCAGCGATCTGGACCGCCAAAGTTCAGGGAGGGTTGGTTGCAGAATGGCGCGTGTATGAGGACACGGAAAAAAACCAGAAAAGGTTGGGCCTGATTTAAAAAACACAGAGGAGACCGCTTGGCCTCCTCTGCTACGTTTACCCTTTGTTTATCCCCCTCTCATNTCAGAAAGAAACTGGTTCACAAACAAACGCCCTTAACGCTTGATCCACTCTCCACGCCACTGGCTGGGTGATATACCGACGACAGAACGGTGGGCGCAGATCAAATCAATGTCCCATTTTTCGTGTTGGTCTTCAGAGCGGAAATCAGCATATACCCACCACCGTCCGTCATACATGTAGGTATAAACCCTGATGATATCCCCGTCACCACCCTCTTTAACCTCGCCGCTGATGGCATGCATCCCCGCCACGCCGCAGGCGTATTCACTACTGCTGATGTTCGTGCGATATGCGCCAGCTGAGACGTCAAAAATATCCAGATGGGTCAGGGAATCATCGTAATCTAGGATTTTCTCCTGGTTATCGTAGAAACACATCATCTGGACCAGCCAGTTCTCCTCCCCCCCTTCCTCCATATAATCCGCTGTGACCTCCCATTCCCCATCTTCATTTTTACGGGTGAAGACCTGGATGATATCTCCGGCGGAATCATCCTCCACATTGACATTCTTGATGTCGAATCCAGCGATGGTGCAGGTGTGGTTCTCGGGAATGGGATATGCGGTGGGATCGAGGGTGACGGTCATACTTTCCGGGGGTCGAATGTAAATACTCGAATAAAACGTGGATAATCCTTTCTCCACACACATCAACCCGATACTCCAGTCCTCCTGGTCATTATGGGTCCTGAAATTGGCGTCTATCTGCCAATAGGTGCCGGTCCGAGACAGCCAGAGTTTAAACACATTCCCCACTTTATGCTCCTGAATATCCCCATCCAGACCCGCTAAACTGACCACGCCGCAGTTGTATTGATCTGTACGGATATCCGTCGTGAATGGCTCTCCCGCCGGGATGTCGGTATAGTTTCGAAAGATGATGTTTCGGGTATACGATGGAGTGGCGGTGGGAAACAGGACGGGTTCAAGCACAATGATAGGTTTAATAATAATAGGCTCATCTGGTTCGTCAATATAGATGGATTTCTCAACCTCGTCTTCACCCCATTCGTTCTCCACATACAACTTGACGGTGTAGTTCCCTTCTTCAATGAACTCGTGAGTGAGTTCCTGTCCCCCGCCCAACTGGCTGGCGTTCCCGCCTTCGGGGATGATATACCAGGCATTGAATGTGGGGTCTCCTGAAGACTCATCCAGGAAATGGATTTCCAAAGGCGCTTTTCCGGTGCTGGGATTCATGGAAAACGCCGCACTGGGCGGATCCAAAGGCAGGGAAGACGCCGCGCCCACCGGGACCTCATTTCTGGTCACGACGCTGTCCGGGAGCCAACCCGCGTCCCCTTCAAAATCGATCTGCCACCAGGATTGACTTCCGTTATGACCGGTGACCCTATATACCGCCCCGAGGGCCGCTTTCCCCAGTGAGAAGTATTTATTTCCTGGGCCTATCCTGACTTCTATCCCAGCAGCATCGACCGTTAGCTCAGGTTTGACCTCCACGGTCGGCGTGGGTTCTTCGGATGGAAGGACCATGGCCATGGCAAAGAAAGACCCCGATTGAGGCCATTCGAAAACCACCCGGGACCTGGTGGGGACATCGCTGAAGTCGATATCCTGCAGGTTGACCTGGATCTGGTAAGGGCTGTTGAGGAAAGGATAGAGTTCCACAGATTCAACAGGATCCCCCTTTTCATCCACCACAAAAGCGTCGGGCTTGTTTTCTTCCACGAAATTGTAGCCGCTGATCCGGACGACCGCATTATCAAAGACAAACTCGTCCCCGATCTTATCCAGAGAGATCTGGTCCGGTACCATCTGGCAGACCATGGGCACAGGGATCTCATCTTCTTCTTCCGGCTCTTCGCCGGAAACGATCCCCTGCAGCCTGCCGACCAGCGAGCGCCCAATGAATTGGTCCACTGTATCCCCGGCCCGGGTGCTCATGAAATCCACATTGCAGCGGAACTCCGCACCCATCGAGGCTGAGAGCTGCTGGGTATTGACTCTGGCGTCCACCATCAATCTTTCCACCTCATCCGCCATCTGATCCGCCACCCGCGATGTCGAACCCTCCAGGGTGTGGATGATTTCGGTCATGGTGTTTTCCCACTGCCCGGGTTGGTCATCCAGGGTCTCGATGAGGTTGTTCACGGTCCGGTTGGTCTCCACATCCAGGCCTGCTTTGATTCCCACCCCTTGCTCGACCATACCCAACAGGACATCCACCCGCCGCAGGGTGTCCTCCGTGAAACCAAATTCCAACCCCTCTTCAACGGTCTTATTCAATTCCTCGATCGTAGCCCGGGTTTCCGGTCCGATTTCTATCCCGGTAGCTATGGTATCGTTGAGATCGTCAATCCGATCCAGCGTGTTCGGACCAAATTCAGAACTTGTTTCGATTTCAAATTTACTCGGAACCAGCTTTTTACAGCCAGAAAAGCTGACCAGAGAAAGGACCAGTAAGAAAATAAAAAACGCCTTCTGCCTCTTCATGTCTCACCTCCATGACAGGGGAACCTGAGAAAACAGGAAGTTAATATCCTATTAAATTGTTTTCAATATATCATTCGAAAAGATGATTCGGAAACCGGCAAGAATTGCCTTAAATCCACAAATGCTGCCACCCATAAAAATATACTTTTAGTGTATATGAATCAAGCCCGGGTGTCAATTCTTTCAAGAAGAACTCTACAAACCGGAAAAGAGATCAAAACAAGCGTTTTCAAAATTATGACCCTCCTCTGAAAAATACATTAAACATTCTTGGGGAGGGTTTTTGTCCGCCCCGAACCCCCAGGAGTAGAAATTGGCATAAGCATACCATTTATACTCCTCCCGATCGACAAAGGTGTAGGATTCACGAGATTGTTGCTCACATTGCCTTCAATGGTGCCATTTACCCCTCTATCCCTTTGAAAACTCACCTCAGGGAAGATAGAATACAATCAACAGCATTTTCATCGAAAAAGCCTTTTGAAGGAGCAAAGTGTGAGCGGCACTTATCATGTGGTTGGGGTGGACCTTTCCGGGCCGACCAACGTCAAAGACACGGTCTTCCTTGGGTTTGAAGTGCTGGGACCGGAAATCCGTCTCAGCCAGGCTATCCGGGGAGCGAAAGACCATGACATCCATGCGGCTGCAGAGGAACTCCTCTCAGGGGGGAAAGTTGTGGTGGGATTAGACGCTCCTTTATCTTACAACCCCGGTGGGGGCGATCGTCCCGGGGATAAAACCCTGCGTGAAAAGGTCATCCGCGCCGGGCTTCACCCGGGTTCTGTGATGACCCCCACGATGACGCGAATGGCCTACCTGACCCTGCGCGGGACCGCCATCGCCCGGATCCTGAGTTCCTTTCCAGAACCCAAACCCGAGATCGTGGAAGTCCATCCCGGGGCGGCCATGGCCTTGCGAGGCGCGCCTATCGCGGACCTCCGCGCTTACAAAATGGACCCCCCGGCCCAGCAAAGATTAATAGGCTGGCTCAAGGGACAGGGCCTGGACATCAAAGATTTACATAAAACCCTGGACAGCCATCATGTCGATGCCTGTGCTGCCGCCCTGGCCGCATGGAAATGGCATCAAGGGGAGGCAGTCTGGGTGGAACCCGCGTCCCCTCCCCACCATCCATTTGATTACGCTTGTTAGCTGCGTCTCCTGGCGAGGGAGATCAACCAGGGTCACTAAACAGATGTGCCGCTTCGTGATGTTCTTCCGCAGCGTCCATTTCCCCTCTGCCCACTCTGGCTGATCTCGTCCCCTGACAAATAAAAAAACAGCCTGTGTTTCCACAAGCTGTTCGTTAATTTAAAAATCTGGCATTTAATCTCACGCTTCCGGTGGGGGAACCGGCAAGTCTTCCTGGTCGGTATCCACCCACTTATCCCCCTCATCGATCAACATCACCGGGATGTCATCCCGGATGGGATATTTGCGGCCGCACTCCTGGCAAACCAACCATGCTTCCTGGAAATATTCAAGCGTGCCCTCCCTGGTTTGAACGCAGGCCGGGCAGCGCAGGATTTCTAACAACTCTTCACTTACCATCACACCCTCCTTGATGAGACAACATTCGCTGACCCTTATTATAAACCTATGTATCCCGCTTACAAGGATTGTCAGGATCGGGATCTTCGGGAGGCATCCCTTTCGTACCCGGCCCGTACTGGCAGACAGCTGCCCAGGGCATGTACTTGGTCTGAAAGTATTCCCTCCAGGCCAACTCCCCATCTTGAAAGACTTCCCGGAGGATGGTCACGTTCGCCCCTTTTGCTGACCAATCCACTTGTTTAATCTGCCCTTTCCTAAGATCCTCGTTCTCCTCATAAATGGGATCAGGCGGATCTTGAACGTTTTTCAAACCAGAGGTGTCCCACTTCACAGTCCGTCCCACCCCGGTGCTGTAAAACTTCCAGGTCAACCGCTTGGCTCCCACATTGACGTATGTTTCCATCAGCAGCCAGTGGTCGGTGTCGTTTTTGAACTTAAAATCCACCACGGGGAAGTACACTGTGGCGTCCAGTCCCGCCAAACGATCTTTATAACCAACAGCTGTCTGCTCGTAATATTTTACCCGGTAGGCATGCGGGTGGCGCTCCACCACTGGATAACCGCCGAAAAAGACCGTCCGGAAAAGCGTGGTGCTCACCTGGCAGACCCCGCCGCCTACTCCCTTAATAGTGCGGTCTCCATAGATGATCCAGGCTTCCTCGTAGCCCTTATCCAGGCTGACGTCGCCCAGCTGCTCGCCCATGGAGAAGGTTTCGCCCGGGGCGATAAAGATACCATGGAACTGGGCTGCCGCGGTTTTGATATTCTGGATCCGCGCTGCACTTGAAAACCGGAAATAGGTGCTCTCCTGGCTGACCAGTTCCGTGATCCCCAGCTCTTCCGCGGTGGTGGCTTCCGTGATAGGGGGACGGGTGTACTCCAGGACGACCGGGATCTGGTGCCGGTCTTCCTTCAACCCTTCTTGGATGGCCTGGATGGTCTTTTCGATATGCAAGCTTCTCCCCACGACCTCCCGCTCCATCAGATCCAGCTCACGGGTGTCGTCGTTGAAGATCATCCGCGCGTTCCTGGGCGCCTGTTCAACTTTTCCCGCGACACCTTCTAAATATCCCTCCAGGTTTTCGGGGTCCAGGGCAATCCGGTACGTCCCCTGTTCTCCTTCGGAAACGCGCTCAATGGACAACATCTGCACCAGGATTTCTGGCTCCAGAACCCAGGGGCCGGGATCAGATTCAGCAGGATCGGGCACGGTGAGTGTCAGAGGCTGGCTCAGGATCTGGCGCGCAAATTCTGCCTCCGCGCTGACATCCAGGATGTCCGGGGGCTCCTCATCTACGACCAGCGGCACAACCCCGTCCTCTAAAGATTTTACCTGCGCTTCCACCGCCTCCAAAGTCGCTGGGATGTCCAGCGAGCGCCCAATCTGACCGGGCTGGACGACCACATCCAAACCATCCAGGCGCAGGGAGGCTTCGACAGCTGGCTTATTGATCTCTTCCGCGACCCCGGATAAATACTCGTAGCCGACTCTTTCATCCATCACAAAACGCGGCGTCAGCGTGACTCCGTAGCGCATAATTTGGATTTGGGAGAGCAGGCGCTCCCCGAGGCTGCCCTCTCTGCCGTATTCAAATGCGACTTCTGCGTTATGATTATGGCTGAAAAACAGGCCCAATTCAGCGGGGGTCGCAAACCAACCCTTATCCTCATACTGAAGCAGGATGGTACCTTTTTGGGGATACGCGTACTTTTCCGCCAGCAGAGAAGCCGCTTGCTGGGGAGTTTCTCCCCCGACATTGACGCGACCCACGTTTACACCCGGGAAAACCCGGTCCTGATATTGGGTATGCAAAGCTGTCATGCCTACCCCGATCACCAGGAAAAAGAGCAAGAAGCCGCCAAAAAGCGCAGCTGTAGCGTGCCAGACCGATTGAGGGCGGAGAATTGTCTTATTCATCGCTTTCCATTTTATCAGAGAGAGACAGAAGGGGAAGGTGCTTTTTTCATCTCTAGTCTGACATTAATCAAATGTGTATACTGCATGGGGTAAATCATGGAACAAGCACCGATCTGCTCAGTTGTGACCCGAGCCCCAGAAAAAACTGTGAAGGCGCACCAGGTAGGTTACAATGAGAAAGAGCTCTAAGAAAGAATTTTAGGAGTTTGACAACAAAGATGGCAATTCAACAACCTGAGAAAGATCATAAACCCTCCTCCATGGGCGGCATTGCTGTAATACTCGTCTCCGCTTACATCGGCGCCCAGATTATCGCTGACATCAGCAGCTTAAAAATTGGTGTGGTGTGGGGGCTGGCGGTGGACATGGGGACATTCATATACCCGATCACCTTCACCCTGCGGGATCTGGTCCACAAAGCCTTAGGTAAGAAGAACGCCCAGATCCTGGTCATCACCGCTGGGGCGATAAACTTGCTCATGGCGCTTTATTTTCGATGGATCGCCATTGTGCCCGGCGACCCCAGTTGGGGATTGGGGCTTGAATTCGCAGCTGTCCTCAACCCGGTGTGGAGGATCGTTTTGGCCTCCATCGCCGCTGAGGTGATCAGCGAATTGGTCGACACCGAGGTTTATCACCTGTTTGTCACCCATGTGAGTAAGCGCTTTCAATGGGCCCGGGTTCTCATTAGTAACAGCCTGAGCATCCCCGTGGACAATCTGATCTTCACACTGGGCGCTTTCTATGGCATCCTCCCCGGACCTGTTCTGTGGCAAATTTTCCTGGTCAATTTCATAATGAAATTTGGGATCTCCATCCTCAGCCTGCCATCAATTTACATAGCCCCCGCTAAAAAGAGATCCAAATCATAAAGTAGGCAAAGAGGAACGGAGAGGATTTGGTTAATTTGAAAACGGCTGCACAGCTATCTCCGCTAAGATCCCTCCCAGCGGATCCCGATTGGCTCCCTGTCCCGGATCAAAGGCCAATGAAAGCGCTTCCTCTTCCAAAATGACATCGGAGATCACAGCCTCCCGGCCTAAGCGCTTTGCAGCATGCCGCAAAAATAAGCCGTGCTGGGTCCGGTGACAGGTGGCTGCCCGGATCTTTTGTTCCCGCACAGGGGTGATATCAAGCACCCAATCCGCCTTTTCGCTCTCATTCGCCAATCTCGGTCTAGGCGCATTCTCATAGAAGGGAGCAACGGTATAAACCGCCGGCTTTTTCCCTTGAAACGATCGGACTGCTGCCATCATTGCCCGGTGGGACAAAATGTGCGCCGGGTGGCCGTATTCCCCGTCTGCCCCATGGGTGATCACCACATCGGGAACCAGTTCCCCCAGAACAGCTTCCAGGGCACGAACCACCTCGGCCTCATCCTCTGCAAAGGCGTAAAGGTTCCCTTCAGACCCGATCACCGGGTCCTGGAACCCCAGGAAAGTCAGGCTGCTTCCCCCCAGGGCCTGCACCGCACACCTCAACTCGGAACCCCTTACACCCCCCAATTCTTTTTGGGTGCAAAGCGGGGGGTCCCCTCTCTCGCCCCCTTCCCCCCGGGTCGCGCACAGATAGTGGACATCAGCCCCCTGCTTGGCGAGATACGCCAGCGTACCTCCACCGAACACGGTTTCATCATCGGGATGTGCAAAGAATGCCAGAATGTCAAGAACCATAATTCCTCTATAAATTGATCCGCATAATACTTTACCAGATGGTTATTAAAAAACTATATGAAAAAGAAGGTAAGAACCAGACAGACACAAGAGAGGATATAATGAGGGCGAAAGACTGTTAGAAAACTCACTGTCTGAAGGAGAAAAAAGAATGCAAATCACCGTTTTAGTATCAGGGTTAGCCGCATTTTCCTGGCTGGCCGTGATCGCCTTTATCGTACTTACCGTGCTGCGAGCGAGGAAAAACAAGCCCACCCAGGGAGCGGTCACAGGCGTCATCCTCGCCGTGGTTTTAGCTCTCCTCCTTAACACGGTCAGCGCCGGGTTGGTCTTCATCCAACCCCAGGAGCGCGGCGTGGTCATTTCCGCCATCGCGCCCGATGGGTTCCGGGACACCATCCTCCAGCCCGGGCTGCACTGGGTCATCCCCTACGCAGAACATGTCAAAACGTATTCCATCTCCAAAAGCACCTACACCATGTCCATCGCCCAGCATGAAGGGCCTATCAAAGGCGACGATTCCATCGCCGCCCGCACCGCGGATGGGCAGGAGGTATATATCGACTCTTCGATCATTTTCGCCCTGGACCCGGAAAAAATCCTGGACGTCCATATCGCCTGGCAGGATCGCTATGTGGACGGGTTGGTCCGACCCACCGTGCGGGGCGTGATCCGCGACGCGGTCTCCCAGTTCCGGGTCAATGAAGTCTACAGCACGAAAAGGGATCAGCTCCTGGAGATGATGACGTCGGACCTCAGGGAAGCCCTGGAGAGAAATGGCCTCTTGCTGTCGGATTTCGTGCTCCGAAACATCACTTTCACGGACGAGTACGCTGCGTCCATCGAGCAGAAGCAGATCGCGGAGCAGAGAGCGCAGGAGGCGGAGTACGTCGTGGAACAGCGCAAACAGGAGGCCGAACAGGCCCGCCAGGTGGCCCGCGGACAAAAGGACGCTGCCATTATCGAGGCCGAAGGCCGGGCGGAATCCAAGGTTATCGAAGCTGAGGCTGAACAGGAAGCCCTGCAGTTGATTGCCGAGGTCATCAATGATAACCCGGAACTGCTCAATTATCGCTATATCGAAAAGCTGTCCCAAAACATCGATGTCATGCTTCTGCCCAACGACAACCCTTACCTGCTGCCGCTGCCCGAGCTGGACAACCTGCGTTCCGGAGGTGAAACCCCTGCTCCCACACCCACTCCAGGTGAGTAAAATTTAGGTTTTTCAAGACGAGTGAAAAACCAAAGGCAGGCCTGAACAGGCCTGCCTTTTTTCATCCGTTAGTTATCTAGCTATTTCAGAGATGCGGCCCCTTCCCCCCTCCTAGATCGGAAAAACTTGGATGTCAGCAGCGTCCCAGGCCAGCCCCACCCGCT
>JGI1689J12820_1000052_pt1 | contig 25349 bp, 22 predicted proteins | sample PRCRCaboRojoPR_6_FD_12820 | JGI IMG/M metagenome (IMG submission 12820)
ACAACTACTTACCTCTTCGAGAGTGTAGTGCCCAATTGAGTGCGGGATGCGGTTTTATCGAACAATTACCAGAGGAGGCAACCTACAATGACCGGTCGTTTTTATTCTTATTACGGTTAGTCCCAAAAAGCCCGGATGTCATGGCTAAGCTTTCGTTTTGAGAAAACAAAGGCGTAATTAATCCTAACTTCCCTCGGCAAGGATTTTAGCGTGGTTGCCGACGGTAGTTCGAATATTGCCGGCAGGCAACTTGATTTCGGCTTTTGAACCGACCAGGGAGTCCGTTATTTCGGTCTTCTCTATTTTAGTTCCACTCATGATAATGGAATTTTCCACCTTCGATCCCTGCAAATCAACGTTCTCTCCAATCGAGGCATCCGGCCCGACGGTAGAATTGACGATCCGGGCTCCTTCCTCCACGTGAACCGGGCCTCGGAGCACGCTATTCTCGATCTGGCTATCGCCGGCCACGACAATTTCCGAACGGTTGGTCAATTCCGAATCCCGGACTTTCCCTTTGACCGAACCATCTATCTCTCCGAGCAGGACCCTGTTTGCCTTTAAGGCGTCGGCGGGTCGGCCCACGTCGAGCCACCAGCCTTCCAGTCGAGACGGAGTTACGTTTTTGCCCTCGCTTATCAGGAGAGCAATTGCGTCCGTTATCTCCAGTTCTCCCCGGTTGGAAGGCTCTATTCGATCGATTGCCGAGAATATTTCCCTGTTGAAAAGGTACGCCCCGACTATCGCGAGGTCACTTGGCGGATCGTCCGGCTTCTCGACGAGGTCAACGACTTTACCGTCCTCGATCTCGGCAACTCCGAACCTTTCGGGATCGTCGACCGAAGCGAGAAGAATCGATGCGGCCGGGCTTTCTTGCTTGAAACCGTCAACCATTCCGGTAAGTCCTGAATGCAGCAGGTTATCTCCCAGATAGACGAGAAAAGGATCGTCCCCTACGAAGTCGCGAGCGCAGTCAACCGCGTGGGCGAGACCCCTTGGGTTCTCCTGGTGTATGTAAGTTATCGACGCCCCCCACTTCGAGGTCCCGAGCGTCTCTCGATAAAGTGATTCCATCTCCGGTGATACTACGAGTCCTACTTCCGTTATGCCTGCGTCAATTACTTTTTCTACGTTGTACTGAAGTATCGGCTTGTTTGCCAGCGGGATAAGATGTTTTGGAGTAGAGTAACTTATCGGGCGCATTCTCGTACCTTTTCCCGCGCAGAGGAAGACACCCTTCAAGATAATCACCTCGGTTAATAATGATGGTTAGAAAGCTGGAATTCGAACTCGACCTTTCAAAATATAATGGACGGAAGCGGTATTTTTTTCAACTGCTCGTTTTCTCCCGTCCTAAGTATTCCGGGCGTCCGGGGGCGGGGTCAAATCCGGCGGAGTGTTTCGTCTATTGTTTTTAGATCCCCCTCTCTTAAAATTTCACCAGGTAAACTCCAATCAAGAGGAGGAAAAGAACATGACTGCGCTACCGGTCGTAACGATATTTGGAAATTCGGATTCCGGTAAGACGGGTTTGGTTGAAGAGCTCATAAAAGATTTCTCGGAAGACGGACTTGAAGTGTGTACCGTAAAGCATAGCCCGGCCGATATTAGCCTGGACGAAGAAGGAAAGGATACGTGGCGTCACAAGAAAGCCGGCTCTAGGCTGACGGCTTTTTCTACCGAGACCGAGACTTCGTTTCTCGTCCCCCGGAAGATGGAGCTGGAGGAAATAGTGGAAAAAATCGGAAAGATAATTGATCCCGATCTGGTTATCGCCGAGGGCTATAAGGACGCGGACGTGCCGAAAGTCGCCGTTGGTGAGATAGAACCCCGAGACAATACGCTACACCGGTACGAAGGCGATATAGACGAACTCAAACGGGAAATCCGCGACCTGATAGAAGTTAGTCGGCTCGAAAACGAACTTCCCGGTCTCGATTGTGCGAGATGTGGTTACGAAAACTGCAACGAGCTCGCCAGAGCAATATACGAGGGCGAGAAGGAGCTCTCGGACTGCGAGGTTAGAGAACAACGTACGGTCGATCTTAAGGTCAACGGGGAAGACGTCCCGCTCGAGCATTTCCCGGCCCAGTTCGTCGAAGGCGGGTTAAAGGGGATGCTGAGAGCTCTCAAGGGCGTGGACGAAGATATCAACGAAATTTCGCTTAAAATTCGGGACTAATTTTGAACCCCAAATGTGAGTTCGGCCCGGACGATGTCGAAGTTAGTGCTTGCCAAATTTGATCTATTTACCGCCCGGGTTCTGGAGCGGGACAGCAGGGTAACGGTCCGGGCTACCGACGGGGATGAGAAGTTCAGGGCCCATTTAAGAAATACCGGACGGCTCGAGAATTTGGTATACCCGGGAGCGGCCATTTCCTGCGAGTGGAAGGAGGCCGGGAAAACCGATGCAAGGGTGATCGGGGCGGTCGACGACGGGTCCCGCGTGCTTCTCGATACTTACGTTCAGGAGAAGGCCTTTGGAAAAGTACTGGAAAGTGGTGTCCTGGACTGGTTCCCTCCGGAGCTGGAGGTTTCCAGTCAGGTCTCTTACAAGGGTAAGAGGTTCGACTTCGGGTTTGAAACGGGGGGCCGTACGGGGTTCATAGAGTTAAAATCCGCGGTCAGTTGTGAAAACGGATGGGCAAGTTATCCCGATGCTCCGTCCGAACGGGGACTGGAACACGTAAAGGTGCTGAAAAAGATGGCCGAAGAGGGGGTTCCGGCTTTTATCGTATTTATCTTAACTCATCCGGATTGTGGCAGGTTTAAGCCGAACGATAAGATTCAGCCCGAGATGGCCAGGGGGTTAAGGGTAGCCGAGAAAGCGGGGGTAAATATCCTGGGGCTGAAGATGTTGCTGGCGAAATCCGGCGAGGTGTTGCTGGAGGACTCGGAAGTTCCGGTAAATCTTGAACACTAGATCTGGACTTCTATCCGGAATCAGCGGGGCTTTTACCTTCCAAACCACTAAAGTATAATTAAAGGTTAACCATGAAAAAGATTTCTATCAAAGGTGCAGGCGAGCACAATCTAAAAGACATAGATCTGGAAATTCCCCGGGACAAGCTGATTGTAATATCCGGGCTGAGCGGGTCGGGTAAATCATCTCTGGCGTTCGACACCATATACGCCGAAGGTCGGAGGAGGTATCTCGAGTCGCTCTCAGCTTACGCCCGTCGCTTTCTCGGTCAGATGGAGAAGCCCGACGTGGACTTTATCGAGGGGCTCTCCCCTTCCATTTCGATCGATCAGAAGACGACCGGCCATAATCCCCGGTCCACAGTCGGAACCGCGACGGAAATATACGACTACCTCCGATTGCTTTATGCCCACGTCGGGGTACCCCACTGTCCGAACTGTGGCAAAGAGCTGTCCACTCAGACGGCGGAAAGAATAATCGATCAGGTGATGGAGCTTGAAGAGGAATCAAAGATCTACGTTCTGGCTCCGGTGGTCCGGGGCAGGAAAGGGGAATACCAGGACCTGTTCGAACAGTTAAGCAATCAGGGTTATCTCAGGGTTCGCGTGGACGGGCGAATAAGGGAACTGGAAGAGGATATCGAGCTGGAAAAGTACGTGAAGCACGACATCGAAGTCGTGGTCGATCGGTTGATGGTGAAGAGCAGTATTCGCTCCCGGGTTGCCGACTCGGTGGAGACCGCCCTCGAACTCGCGGACGGTAACTTGATAATAAAGGTGAAAAACGGCGAGGAACTCTCTTTCAGCGAAAAACAGGCCTGTTCCGACTGTGGAATCAGCGTGCCCGAGCTAACCCCGCGGATGTTCTCCTTTAACAGCCCTTACGGGGCATGCCAGGAGTGTGACGGTCTGGGAAAGAAAGCGGAGGTAGATCCCGACCTGGTCCTGGACAGATCCCTTTCGATCGAGGACGGAGCTATACTCCCGTGGCGGAAAAATCCGGGTAAGTGGCGAAAAGCAATACTTTCGGCGTTCTGCAAGAAACACGATATTCCCAAAAATACCCCCCTGGAAGACCTGTCGGGGGAGAAGATTGACCTGCTTCTTTACGGTGACGAGGAGAAGGTGAGCTTTCTCTATACTAACCGAAAGGGTCAGACGAAAAGACACAAGCGAAGGTTCAAAGGCGTGATTAACGAGCTCGAGAAGAAGTACAGGGACTCCAGCTCCAACAGCAGCAGAAAGAGGATAGAAGAATACATGGCGAAGCTTCCCTGTCCCGAGTGTGGCGGCGGGCGGTTAAACCCGAAAAGCATGGCAGTAACCGTCAGCGGCAGGAATATCAAAGAAGTAACCGGTCTTTCGATAGACAGGGCTTACGAGTTCTTCAACTCCCTGGAGCTGAGCAGCAACGAGCAATTGATCGCCGGAGAAATTCTTGACGAGATCAAGGCCAGATTGGGGTTTCTCCTCGACGTAGGGTTGGACTATCTGACCCTTGACCGGGAGGCAGGGACCCTCTCCGGAGGAGAAGCCCATCGAATAAAGCTGGCCACACAGATCGGCTCGGGATTGACGGGAGTTCTGTACATTCTGGACGAACCCACCGTAGGGCTGCATCAGCACGACGTCGATCGACTCCTGGATACGCTCAAAGACCTGCGAGATATGGACAATACGGTAATTGTGGTCGAGCACGACAGAAAAACCATAATGGAGTCGGACTGGGTAATAGAGCTTGGACCGAAAGCCGGCGTCAACGGGGGAGAAGTCATTCATCAGGGACCGCCAAAAGGGTTGATGTCCGACGAGGAGTCGCTGACGGGTCAGTACCTCAGGGGGGAAAAGGAGATCCCGATACCGAGGAAACGGAGGCACTCGCCCGGAAAGAAACTATGGATTCGGGGAGCCCGGGAGCACAACCTTCAGGACATCGACGTAGGAATACCGCTTGGTCTTTTCAATTGTGTTACCGGCGTCTCGGGATCGGGGAAATCAACGCTGATAAACGACATACTGTTCCGTCAGCTCGAACGAGAACTCCACAACAGCGGGGCCAAGCCGGGCGATCACGACGAGATAGACGGGGTGGAGCACCTCGACAAAGTTATCGAAATAGACCAGTCTCCCATAGGCCGGACCCCCAGATCGAACCCGGCGACGTACATAAAAGTATTCAGGTATATCCGGGAACTGTTTGCCGAAACCCCTGAAGCCAGAACCAGGGGATATGAAAAAGGGAGGTTCTCCTTCAACCGAAAGGGAGGCCGCTGCGAGGAGTGCAAGGGCCGGGGGGACAAGGAAATCGAAATGCACTTCCTGCCCGACGTATCTGTGCCCTGTGAGGACTGTAACGGCAAGCGGTACAACAAGGAGACCCTGCAGATCACCTACAAGGGCAAAACAATTGCCGACATACTGGAGATGACCGTCGAGGAGGCGATGCACTTCTTTTCCAACCACGGGAAGATAAAAAACAAGCTGGAGACTTTGATGGATATTGGCCTGGGTTACATTAAACTGGGCCAGCCGTCTACGACCCTCTCCGGGGGCGAGGCCCAGCGGATAAAACTTGCCCGGGAGCTGTCCCGGAGGCGAAAGGGCCACACTCTCTACCTGTTTGATGAGCCGACCACCGGGCTTCATGCGGAGGATATCCGAAAACTTCTCGAGGTACTGCACCGGCTGGTGGACGACGATAATACGGTCGTGGTAATCGAGCACAACCCCCACGTCATAAAGACGGCTGACTGGATAGTCGACCTCGGGCCCCGTGGAGGCAAGCACGGGGGAAGGTTAATTGCCGAGGGGACGCCCGAACGGATAAGCGATTCCGATGAGTCGTTTACCGGGGACGTGCTGGAAGGTATTTTCTCGGAAAAGAGAAAAGAACTGCTGACCAAATGCAACTGAAGGAAGAAGTAAAGAACTTTCCGGAAAAGCCGGGGGTTTATATAATTCGGTCGGAAGGAAAGGTAATCTACGTGGGAAAATCCGCTTCACTCCGGGACCGGGTCAGGAGTTACTTCAACGAGGGAAAAGCCGGTTCGGTCAAGACGAAGAGTCTGAGGCAGGAAGCGGATGAAGTGGATTACATAGTCACCGATTCGGAAGTCGAAGCACTCATACTGGAAGAGAACCTGATAAAGGAATACCGACCGAAGTACAACGTGCTCCTCAAGGACAACAAGCGCTATCCCTACATAAAACTCACCGACGAGAAGTTTCCCCAGCTCGAAGTCTCGCGGAAGCGGGGCGACGAATCGGGCGAACTTTTCGGGCCCTATATAGATTCGGGAGCGATGAGAAAAACCCTGGATACGATCGAGAAGATATTTCCGGTCCGGGACTGCAGCTGGAAGCCCGAGGACGGTCACCGCAGGCCCTGTCTGCGATACCACATAGATCTGTGCCCCGCGCCCTGCGCGGGTAAAGCGGACAGAGAAAGTTACATGGAGTCGATCGACAAGATACGGGACCTCCTGAAGGGCAAGATCGGCGAAGTCGCCGAGGAGCTGAAGAAGAAGATGGAGCTTGCTTCGGATAATAAAGATTTCGAGAAAGCCGCCGAGTGGCGGGATAAACTGGAGGCGCTGAAAAAGATAACCCGTGATCAGAACGTAAGGCTTTCGGACGAACTGGACCGGGACTTTATCGCCCTTTCGGTGGAAAAAGAATCCGGAGGAGGCGACGGTGTCAGGGGAACGATCCAGGTTTTTTTCGTCCGGACGGGCCGGATAACGGGTCAGGATAGTTTCGAGATCGAGTTTCCCTCTGAAGACGAGCCTTCCGCCATATTGAACGGGTTCATCAAGAAGTTCTATTCGAACCGCAGGGTAATTCCCGCCGAGATCTACGTCGAGGAACAACCCGACGATGCTGCTACGATAGAGGAATGGCTGGAAGATGCCAGATCGGGAAAGGTCGAGATAAAGGTACCCGAACGGGGCCAGAAGAAGAAAATCCTCGATATGGCGAGCCGAAATGCGAGGTTTGGACGGGGCAAGGTAAAAGAGATGGGTTCGCGGGCCGGCGAGTCTTCCCAGGATAGAGGGGCTGAAGAACTTCAGGAAGTCCTGAATCTTCCCGCAGCTCCCCACAGAATAGAGGGCTACGACGTTTCGAATATTTCCGGTACGGACTCGGTCGGGTCAATGGTGGTCTTCGAGGGCGGCACCTCTACGAACCGAAAATACAGAAGGTTTAAAATTAAAGGAGCAGACGGACCGGACGACTACGAGATGCTCAAACAGGTACTCCGGAGACGGTTTATGCACGGGCTCGACGACGACAACGGGGAGGGTGAAGGTGAAGCGGACGAGAGTTTCTCCCGATTCCCCGACCTGATACTGATCGACGGCGGTAAGGGTCAGTTGAGCGCGGCGACGGAAGTTCTGGAATCGTTGAGCATGGCGAATATTCCGATAGTCGGACTGGCAAAAGAATACGAAGAAGTCTTTAAGCCGGAGTCCACAACACCGGTTGACTTTGAACGCGATTCGGACGGGCTCAAGCTGCTTCAGAGGGTTCGTGACGAAGCACACAGGTTTGCCGTTGACTATCACAGAAGGTTGAGGCAGAAGCGTACAGTCAGGTCCTCGCTCGATTCGATCAAGGGCGTGGGGCCAAAGCGGAAAAAGGCTTTACTGAAAGCGTTTAACTCCGTGGAAAGAATACGGAAGGCTTCTCTGGAAGAGATAAAGTCGGTCCCCGAAATCCCCGAGGTAGTAGCGGAAAGGGTGGCGGAATTCTTTGCGGAAAGCCCCGAAGGTTAATCGAAATAAGCCAGGATCCCGTCAACGATCTTTTCCGAGGCTTCTCCCGTCCCGAAGGGGTTTACCCGGTTAGCCATCTCTTCGTAACTATCCCGGTTGCTCAGCAGGTTACTTGCCTCCGATACTATCCGCTCGGTATCAGTGCCAACCAGCTTTGCAGTTCCCGCCTCAATAGCCTCCGGTCGTTCCGTTCTCTCGCGGGCGACGAGTACCGGAACGCCGAGAGAGGGAGCCTCCTCCTGTATGCCCCCGGAATCGGTGACAATTAAGTCCGCGACCCTCATCAGGCCGATAAAGGTCAGGTAGTCGACCGGCTCGACCAGCGTTACTCCTTCTTCGTTCTCCAGTATTTCGTGAACTACTTCCTGGACTCTGGGGTTGAGGTGAACCGGAAAGACGACCTCCAGCTCAGGAAATCCGTGGACAAGTTGTTTGATTGCCCGGGCGATCCTGGTAATACCGCCGTCGAGGCTTTCCCGTCTGTGAGCTGTTACTAGCAATAATTTCCTTTTTTCGTCGTCAAATTGCGTTACGTCTATGGGGTAATCCGGTCGAAGATCGCCCCGGTCTATCGCTCCGTCTATCCTGAGCAGGGCGTCTATAACCGTATTTCCGGTAACAGAGATCGAGGTTTCGGGAAAGTCCTCTCGTTCCAGGTTGACTTTTGCTCCTTCGGTCGGGGCGAACAGGAGGTCGGAGAGCGAATCGGCAAGCCTTCGGTTTATCTCCTCCGGAAACGGGTTTGACCTGTCCCCGCTGCGGAGGCCGGCTTCCACGTGTCCGACTGTAGTTCGGTTGTAAAAACCTGCCAGTGCACCGACGAAAGCCGTGGTAGTGTCACCCTGGACCAGAACCAGGTCGGGGTTTTCAGCTTCGATCTTCTGGCTTATCCCTCTAATTGCCCTGGCGGTTAGTCCGGAAAGGCTCTGAGATTCTTCCATGAGTCCGAGGTCGTAATCGACCTCTACGTCAAATACCTCGAGCGCCCCGGTAAGCATTTCCAGGTGCTGACCCGAGGAACAGAGGACGGACCTAATTCCTTGCCGCCGGGACAGTTCGTCCAGTACCGGCGCAAGTTTTATCGCTTCCGGTCTCGTGCCGAGAACTGTCATTACCTTTATCATAACATTCGTAAAGCTTATTGGATCGAGCTTTATCGTTCAATTTGAGCCTCGAGTTTGGCTCTGATCAGAAGATTCGTTTGAGATCAGTTATGCGTCGCCGGATCCGATTACGGCAACCAGTCCCTTCGATTTTCGAACCGAGATATTTACAACTATCGTGATTTTTCTCAAAATAAGGTGTTATGAATCGTAAGTCCTCGCACTCGCGATACGGGTTGGCAGGCCTGCTGGCGCTGGTGTTGATCTTAGCTTCCTATATCACCTGTCCCGCGGAAGTTACAGTTACACCCCTGCTGGATACCCCTGATAACCGGATCTACTACGACAAACTGTTGAATTCTTTCCGGAATGCCGAATCCTCGATTAGCGTTATGATGGCTACTGCGGACTACTACCCCGAATATCCGGACGGGCTACAAAGCGGGTTATACGACTCGTTAATTAGGGCCGATAAAAGGGGTGTAGAGGTAAGGGTAATCCTCGACGAAAGCGACTGGTCCGAGGAAGTAACCAAAGCCAATAAAAAAACGGCGGAATATCTGCGCGACAGGGGACTCGAAGTAAAGTTCGACGACCCGAAGGTGACCACCCACGCGAAGACCGTAATCGTGGACGAGGAAGTGGTATTTCTGGGTTCCAGCAACTGGAATTATCCGACCTATGCCGAGACCTACCAGACCAACGTCAAGCTGGTTTCCAAAAAGGTCGGACGGTTCTACGGACGGTTTTTCGACGCCGTCTGGCGGGGGAAAATACCGAGTCGGGTCGAGGTGCCCGAGTTAGTTTCAGGAAAGACAATAGTGCCCCTGGTCAGTACGGAGGAGAGTAGAGTTTACTTCAGGGCCGCAAAAGAACTGATAAGAGAAGCGGAAAAATCGGTCGACCTCGTCGTCTTCAAGATTACTAGATACGGGAATTTTGGAAGGAGTAAGTCCAACCTGCTGACGGAGGAACTGGTGAAAGCCCGGGAACGAGGGGTCGAAATCAGGGTCGTCCTGGACGTCAATACCTGGTCCGAAGAAATAAACCAGTCGAATCGAGAGACCGCCCTGTGGCTGCTCGGTCAGGGTGTTCGGAGCGTGAAGTTCGACAGCAGGGAGGTTACGACACACAGTAAAGCCCTTATAGTCGACGGGAAGTCGGTGCTTGTAGGTTCAAGCAACTGGTCCTATTATTCCCTCGCAAAAAACGTCGAAATCGACCTGGTAATTAACGACGTACCCTCAGTGGCCGAAGCGTTCGAAGTCTATTTCGAGGAGATCTGGCAGAGGGCCGATATACCATCCCGGGAAGAGCTCAGCGGAACCCCCTAAAACCTGCCCACGGGTGTTTTCTCGAGCTGATAGGAAATAATTTTCCTGATATCGTCGAAATTCAGTCTCTTTCCCCCGGTGTAAGGCACCGGTCTGTCTTCAACCCAGAGCTCTATTGCTTTTTTGGACTGAGATTTGGAAATGTAGTTGTCCATCTCCATGTCTAGCTTACCCGTNTCGGTATTCCAGCGAGAAATTACGGCTTCTATTGGAAGTACGGTGGTAAGTTCCAGCGAATCGTCCCCACCCATCCCGTAGGANCTTCCCGACCAGCTTTCGNNTAAAACCCCCGATACCCTGAAGGTCCCGGTGGCTTCATCAAGGGGAACTCTGACCGTATATGATACCGTGAATTTTTCGCCCGGGAGAATCGGTCGTGTTATCACCCATTGGTTCGTCGAAGGTTTGTAAGCCAGGCCCTCGCTTCTTTTCGGCTTTACCTCCCAGCCCTCGGGAAGTTCCTCTTCCAGCCCCACGCCCATCAGGGTCCTGCCCCCGGGTTTTACCTCTATCTCGACTTCGAACTCGACTGCATCCTCCGCTTCGACGTACTGGGGGCTTTCGGGGTCGAGGAACAGGAGATCTTCTGGTAATCCGGTCCTGATATTTCTAAATACGTGTGGATCCCCACCTTTTACCTGACTGAACTCGGCATCCGGATTGATCCCCTTCTGGTGATAGACCAGGGCTTTCTTGATAAAATTGAAGCCGATATCTTCGGTAATTCCAGGTAGGCTCTCCCCCGTTTGCCAGGATCTGACGGCTGCCCCTATCTGGTCGTCGGATATCCGACCGGGTAGGCTGAAATCTAGTTCTTTATCATTGACGTCGTAGTGGGAAAGAGCGACGATAGGGTCTATCGATCGAGTCAGGGTTAGGTTGGAATCTCCACGTATCCGGCCGTTAAACTCGGGATTTGCGCTGCTGATCTCTCCCGAAAGGTCCAGTTCACGATCGAGGTCCCCGTCATTTAGCTGGTGGGGCGATGGAGATTCCAGGTTGAAGCTTATCCGTCTCGTTTCCCCCGGACGTAACATTTCCGGCAGCAGCCATTGGTTGGTGGAAGATTTAAATACAGCCCGATTTTCTTGCCGGGGGTTGACTTTCCAGCCGTCGGGAATTGACTCTTCCACCCCCACTCCGGATACCCTGGCCTTTGCCTTAACGTCTATTGCGCATCTTACCGATTCGCCGGGTGGTATTTTACTGGAGGATAACTTCCTTCGCGCTTCGAGTGGAGCTTCGGACGCGACTACCTTTTTTTCTTTTACGGCGCTGTTTCCACTGTTATCCGTGACTCTTAGAGTTACGCTATGGTTACCCGCTTCCGAAAACGAGTGGTTGGCTACGGGTTTCTGGGAGGCGTAACCAAAATGACCGTCCCCGTCAAAGTCCCATTCATACTGGATGATTTTCCCCGTTCTTGCCGTTGCTTCCGTGGCGTCGAATGTAAGTTTCTGTCCGACGTCTACGTATCCCCCAATCGAGAACTGCGGTAACGGCCTCAAGTCCTCCCTTATCCCCCGCAGGTTGACTTTCGTATCGGGGTTCAGGCTGAGAACGTGGGGATTCTCGGGTTCTCCCGTCAATATTCTTATCTCTTCCACGTTGTCGAGGGATTCGAAATCCAGGGACAAGTCGGGACTTTCAGCCAGGTCTCTAATAATAGCTCCGTCGGCGAAACCGGCTCCCCAAACCCAGTTGAAGCGGGCGACGGGAGGGTTGAAGTGGTATTCGTCGTCCTGATCGAGATTGGGAGGGTCGTCCTTTAGTAAGAGTTGGGCGCTTTCCGATAAGCCGGAAATCGTCAGTTTCCCCGCCCCTTCCGTATAAGAACCCGGGTCGCCCATAATTACGATAAGACTAGACCGGCCGGACGGCGCTCTGTACGGTATTAGGAGACAGCTCTGCGGGCTTTCGTAGCCGGTATTTGGTCTGGACTTGTAATAGTTGTAGAAGTCACCGACCGGAATATTTCCCCGAAAGTATTCCAGTCTGGTTCTATCGAACCGGCCCTGCCGGCCCTCGACCAGTATGTACTTTTCAGCCATGGCCGACCGGGTCGTGATTGGAGTTAGGAAAAGTATGATTAGTCCCGATATAAGCAGTAAGGATAGAGATATTCGCGGTTTATTACGGCGATTATAGGGCACATTGCCTCCCTGAAGGACTCGATTTCTATAGTATTATTATTTATTTTAGTTTACAGAAAAGCCCGAGTTTTCGTCAAGTATTTATCGGCCCGTTTCCAGTCAAGTTGGCAAGATTCCACTGACCCCGCGACCTATTTAGACCGTGCGGACCAGGTCTTTGGACCATACTCCGTACCCTGGCAACCCGTTATGTATATTGGTATAATTTGTCTATATTGGTATACATAATGGAGACGAATAAATATTAGTTTACCTTCTTACTAAGTAAAAAAGAGGTGAAAGAATGTACAGCAGAAAGGTACAGATTACTGGCGGGTCAACGTTTATGGTTACTTTACCCAAAGCCTGGGCCGAGGGGATAGGGCTCGAGCCGGGGACAGAAGTGAACATGGTGAGTATTAAGCCCAATACGATGGTTATGCAGCCCCAAACTCAGCTCGAAGAGGAAGACAAGGTAGGAAAACTCGAGATCGACGACAAGGAGGGATCGGTTCTTACCAGAAGCATAATTTCCCTCTATATAGCCGGTTACGAAGTGATTAGAATAGAAGGAAAACAGATAAGTTCCAGCCAGCGGGGCACGATAAGAAAGACCACACAGTCGCTTATCGGTCCGGAAATAGTCGAGGAATCCTCGAATCAGATAATAATTCGGAACCTTTCAGACCTTTCGGAACTCTCGATAAACGAGACCCTGTCGAGGATCTATCAGATATCCAGGACGATGTTCGAGGATACCGTTCACGCCATGCTGGAGGGGGATAACGAACTCGCCAGAGACGTCGAAGACAGGGACGACGACGTAGACAGGCTTTTCCTGGCTCTTTCCAGGAGGTTCCGGGTCATGTTGTACACCATAGTCGAGCGGAACGGAAAGGAAGTAAATAGAGCCAGGTATTTCGACTATCAGACGGCGGCAAAACAGCTGGAAAGGATAGCCGACCACGCAAAGAAGATCGCCAGTATTTCTCCCGCGCTGGAAGAGGATCTACCCGAAGAGGTCAGCGAGGCCTTCAACAAGACGGCAATTGAGGCGTTATCAATAGTTGACAAGGCGGTTAAATCGCTCACTCAGCGGGATATCGAACTCGCCAACGAGGCATTGACTCAGGGTGATGTAATAGAGGAAAACCTGTTCAGCCTGGATAAATCTCTGAGAAAGCTCGATCCTCAGACAGCTCAACTTCTGGGAATAGTTTCGGACAGCATAGACAGGGTAAAGGAATACGGAAACAACATAGCGGAAACTGCACTGAACTCCTCCTGTCCGTTGCCTGGCGAGGGTGCGGGCTGGGAAGCGTAAGCCCCCTGTAAGGTGGTTTGCTGTTGCATTGTTCGGTCTCTATATCTTACTTTTAATTACATTCAATAACTTGGAGGTTAATATATGAACGAAGAAGACGAAAAGAGAGAAGAAAAAGCGGAGAACGAGGAGCCAGAAGAAAAAGATCTAGAAGCTAAGATGAACGAAATGTCCGGTGGAATGGGCGGAGGAATGGGTGGATTAGGACAAATTATGAGCCAGATGGGTGGAATGGGCGGAGGAATGGGTGGAAGATCGGGCCCTGATCCGCAGATGATGAAATCGATCCAGGAACTACAGAAGAAAATGGAAGATCTAGAAGAAAAAATCGACGAGATAAACGAGAAACTTTAGGACCTGGTGGAGATGAGCGGACTCGAACCGCCGACCTCCGCGTTGCGAACGCGGCGCTCTCCCGGCTGAGCTACATCCCCGTTATTTCTAAACTATTATAAAAGAAGTCGTAATATCCCTCAAGAGAAGCTCGTTCCGGAAATCCGGCCTATTTACCCGTATTGATTAAACTGGACCATAATAGTATAGTTTTGTAGGAGGTAGAATATGAACGAACTGGTCTATATGGACAATGCAGCAACTACGCCGGTCGCAAAGTCCGTAAAGGAAAAGATGTCAGGTTTTTTCCGGGACAAGTTCGGTAACCCTTCGAGTCTTTATTCGGCGGCCAATACCGCCAGGAGGGAGGGGCTGGAGGAAAGTCGGGAAACTATTGCTGATTTCCTTGAAGTGAAGCCGGAAGAGATATTTTTTACTTCCGGGGCTACGGAATCCGACAACCTCGCGATTAAAGGTGTTGCCTTCGCGCAGGACGAGTCCGCTCATTTTATTACTTCAAAAATCGAACACCACGCCGTCCTCCACGCCTTCGAATGGCTGGAAGAGCGGGGCCACGAGGTAACTTATCTCGACGTGGACGAGGACGGGCTGGTAAATCCGGACGACCTGAAGGATTCTCTCCGCGACGATACGGCTCTGGTCTCGATTATGTACGCTAACAACGAGATAGGGACCATAGAACCGATAGGGGAACTGGCAAGGATAACGGAAGAGAACGGATCGTTATTTCACACGGACGCTGTCCAGGCTTACGGGAAATTCCAGCTCGATCTCGAGCACGTGGATTTGCTTTCGGCTTCAGGGCACAAGATTTACGGCCCGAAAGGAGTAGGGTTTCTGTATCGGCGCAGGGGAGTAAGCCTTGAGCCATTGATCCACGGAGGAGGGCACGAAAACGGACTGAGAAGCGGAACCGAAAACGTTCCGGGCATAGTCGGACTGGCAGAAGCAACGAAACTGATGCGTGAAGAGCAGGATAGGGAAATGGCCAGGCAAAAAGAGTTAAGGGACGGGATAATCGAGGAGGTCCTGGAGATACCCGACACGAAATTGAACGGATCAAGGGAAAACAGGCTAGCGAACAACGCGAACTTCAGCTTTAAAGGAATTGAAGGGGAATCAATTGTAATGAAGCTCGACAACCGAAATATTGCGGCCAGTACGGGTTCGGCCTGTTCTTCTCCGAGCCTCGAGGCGAGCCACGTGCTTCTTGCCATAGGACTTCCTCTTTCCCTGGCACACGGGAGCTTGAGACTATCACTGGGCCGGGAAACCAAGGAGGAGGAAGTTGATTATCTACTTAAGGAGTTGCCGGAAGTCGTGAAAGAACTCAGGCGGGCTTCTCCTCTGTCTCATTAACCCAGAAAGAACGCTTAGAGGTGGTAATGGTGTATACAGAAAAAGTAATGGAACACTTCAACGAACCCCACAACCAGAGAAAGATGGAAGATCCCGACGCCATTGGGAAGGTTGGTAACGCTCTCTGCGGTGACGTGATGTGGATATACGTCAAGATAGATCAAAACGAGGAAGGAAAAGAAGTTATTGAAGATATTTCCTGGGAGACGTTTGGCTGTACCGCGGCCATTGCGACCTCCTCGATGGTAACCGACATGGCAAAAGGGAAGACTCTTGAGGAGGCGCTCAATATAACAAACGAAAAAGTCGCCGAGGAACTGGACGGGCTTCCTCCGGTAAAAATGCACTGCTCGAACCTGGCTGCCGACGGTTTGGTGGAAGCAATCTACAACTATCTGGACTCGAGCGAGAAAGAGATTCCGGATGAGCTACGAAAGAGACACGAACAGATAGAGAAGCACATGGAGAAGGTTGAAGAGGAGTACGGAGATTACGTAGAGATGGAAGAGGAAATGCACAGGACAAGTTAACCCCCTTACGTAGAAGGGTTTAATTTTGTCTCTAAGGTTTTAGCCNTCCACAGGGATTGTAGTCCCGATCAAAAAGGAGGATCATGGATTTAGTATTTTCCGAAGAAGCACTGCAGTACCGTTCAGCCGGCCATCCCGAGAGCCCGGAACGGGTCAAAGTGGCGCTTGGTTATCTAAAGGAAAATTACGAGATATATGAACCCGGCCAGGCTTCGGTCGACGACCTGCTTCTGGTTCATAGCGAGGACTTTGTCGAAAAAGTCAGGGAAGGCAGGTTTTCCGATCCCGATTGTCCAAAGTACGATGACCTGTTTTTTTACGCCACCCTCTCCGCGGGCGGTGCCTTAAAGGCCCAGGAGGAAGGGGCTCTGTCCATGATGCGACCGCCGGGACACCACGCGGGCAGGAACTTTCTGGGTGGGTTTTGTTACTTTAACAACCTCGCCATAGCGGTTGAGAAGTCGGGCCTGAAAACCCTAATCGTTGATTTTGACGCCCATCACGGCAACGGAACCGAAGACATATTCCTGGGGCATGAGGACGTAACTTACCTGTCTCTTCACCGCTCACCAGGATTTCCCGGGACGGGAAACGAGACCCGAAAGAACGTCATCAATCACCCGATTTCTGCCACCACAGGTGACCAGAAGTATCTGAATTTGCTCGGCGACGAACTGGATCGGTTGCAGGGAGAAGGGTTCGAGCAGTTAGCGCTCTCCGCGGGATTTGACGGACATAAGAACGACCCCCTGGCTTCGGTCGGACTTTCCACGTCGGCCTTCGGAGAAATAGGAGAGATGCTGGGCGACATGGACTTACACACTTTCGCCGTTCTGGAGGGAGGATACGTCGGTGAGGATCTGGGGAAAAACATAGATGCTTTCTTGAGAGGCTTTAACACCCAGAGTTGAAGGTCGCTAAATGAAAATACTTGCCTATTCCAAAGCGCTTTATTCCAGCTGGCTCTACTACAGCCCGGACAGACTTCTCTTCGACGCCGGCGAAAGCGTTAGCAGTATAATGGGGAACAAGTCGTTTGCCGTTGAGAGGGTCTTTCTCTCCCACGGCCATACGGATCACATAGCGGGGCTGGTCAGCCTGGTCAATATCAGAAACAACGCAATGGGGGACAAGCAAAAACCGCTGACCGTCTACTATCCCCGCAACAATTTTCACATATCGGAACTGATAAACTACCTGAGTCGGACCAATAACAACGTTAAATACCCCCTTCAGTGGGTTCCCATGGAAGCCGGTGAAGAGATCCAGGTCTACGGAGAGGACGGTTCCAGAAACCCTCGGTTCGTTCGGGCCTTTTCGACCGAACATTCCCGAAGCGAAGCCTCGCTTGGTTACAATATCATAGAGGAACGCCAGCAGCTAAAGGACGAATACAGCGAATACTCTCAGGAGGAGATAAAAAAGCTGGCCCAAACCAGGGGAAGAGACGGTCTGGTCGAGACTTACAGACAAAGAATATTCACTTACGGGGGCGATTCGGTCCCGCTTGATCCCGACAAGATAAAAAATACCGAGATTCTGTGTCACGACTGCACGTTTCTCGTCGAGGAAGATAGAAAAATGTTTAAACATGCCACTCTCAAGGAGGCAGTTGAGGTGGCAAAAGAGGCGGAAGTGAAGAAGAAAATGATCGGACTTCACATTTCTTCTCGGTACAAGGACAGGATCGACGAGCTTAAGGAAGAAGTCATTGCCAATGAAAACCTCCNCTTTGACGTGGAGTTAATCCCCCCGGGTAGAATTTACCGAGAAGACTGATCGGTCACGAGCAGGACCAAAAGCCGGGCCGACCATCATCCCCTTAAACCCAATTATCGGCCTGCTCCTATCCCGGAGGCAGGACGTAGAAATAGATGGCGTAGAAGTGGCTTACGCTCCCGCCCATTACGAATAAGTGCCAGATCATGTGATTGTAAGGAAGGCTGTGCCAGCCCAGAAAGATCAAACCCAGAAGGTAAATCAGGCTACCGATTAGAACCCAGAGGAATCCCATCAGCGGGAGCCCCAGGTAGAGCTGCTTCATCACCAGCACGGACAACGAACCCATTATCACGTAAGTGCTTGCTTCAAATTTTGGATACCTGTTTATGAAGAAAACCTTGAATACTATTCCGCCCAGCGCGAAGCCCCAGACCAGGGCAAACATACTCCAGCCGAGCGCGGACCGGAGCGTGACGAGCAACAGCGGCGTAAAAGTTCCCGCTACCAGGAAGTATATCGAACTATGGTCGACGAACTGAAGTATCTTCTTGAAGCTCTTTTCGGAGACGCTGTGGTAGAGGGTTGAAGAGAGGTGGGCGAGAATCATTGTCGTCCCGAATATTACCACGCTGGCAACGCTGAGCCGGTCGTTAAGCGGCAAGGTCCGCATTATCATGAGGATCAACCCCACCACGCTTAGGGCTGTTCCAAGACCGTGAGAAATACCGTTGGCTATTTCTTCCCGTCTGGTGTGAAGTAACCGGAATTCCGCGCCCTGGGGCCGATCGTCGAAGATCATCTTATTCTAGCTTATCCTCCAGTTTTTCGAGCATGTCCTCGACCATCGAATCCAGTCCGTAATCGGGCTCCCAGCCCCACTCTTCTCTCGCAGGTGTGTCATTCATTGAATTGGGCCAGGAATCCGCGATCTCCTGTCGTTCATCCGGCTCAAAATCGTAGGTAAAATCGGGGATATGGTCCTTGATTTTCCGTGCCAGCTCCCCGGCGGTAAAGCTCATCGAGGATACGTTGAAGTCACAGTGATGTTCGAGCTGTTCGAGGTCCGCTTCGGCCAGCTCGATCAGTGATTTGACGCAGTCCGGCATGTACATCAGCGGCAACCTCGTGTCCTCGCGGACGAAAAACGTGTAGTGTCCTTCGCGGATAGCTTCGTAGAAAACTTCCACGGCGTAATCCGTGGTTCCGCCTCCGGGCAGTGTCTTTGAACTTACTATCCCCGGAAGTCTCAGGCCCCTTACGTCGAGCCCAAACTTTTTGAAGTAGTAATTACCAAGCAGTTCACCGGTAACCTTTGTTATTCCGTACATTGATGTCGGACGGAGTACCGTCTCGTTCGGGGCGTTGTCGCTCGGGACCCCGGGTCCAAAAACCCCGATCGAGCTCGGGATAATTATCCTGGTTAGATCGAACTTTCGCCCCAATTCCAGCAGGTCGAAAAAACCCAGGACGTTTACCCGGAACGCCCTCGCGGGGTTCTCTTCGCCTTTTGCCGAAAGTATCGCCGCAAGGTTGAAGACGGAATCGATATCGTAATCTTCAATAATTTGCGCGGTTCTTTGTTTGTCTAAAATGTTTAACTTCTCGAGCGGTCCCCTGGACAGGTCTTTATCCGGTTTTTCCGTGGAGTAATAGGTGGCGACTACGGAATTGTCGCCGTATTTCTCCCTGAGTGCCGGTGTTAGTTCAGAGCCTATCTGGCCCGTGGCGCCAATAACGAGAATCTTATTCATCTCTTTTCCCATTTTATCGAACCCCCGGATGAGTTTTATCAATTATAGAAACAAAAAATCCAGCGGACAACTACCTATACGGTCGGGAGGGTCACGGGCTGGTTTGAGGCTGACCGTATGGTTAATGGCTACCACGGTCCTTTCGACAGCTGACTTTTCAATTGAAGCCTCTACGGCGCTTCGGTATCCTTATCATGTGAAATTACCGCCTGTAATTAGGACTTAAGCCGGTTCAGGGAAAACGCCATACTTGCGTGTGACTGGGTCCCGGGCCCAGTTCAGCCGAGGACTGACGATTAAATTGATTGATAACTATAAGACAGTAGACTGCGGCTTGACCCGCTACCGAGAGAATTACAAGCTACAGAAAGATCTTTTTTCCGCGAGGATGGAGGGGGACGGCAGGGATACGCTGCTAGTTACCCGCCACGAACCCACTGTCACCATGGGCAAGTCCGGCCGGAATGAGGACTTGCTGGTGAGCAGGAACCACCTTGCCGAGTACGGTGTGGATTTCGTGGAACTGGATCGCGGCGGAGGAATAACGTACCACGGTCCGGGACAGGTGGTGCTTTATCCCATATTTGATCTCCGAAACTACGGAAAGGACCTGAGGGAATTTGTTCGAAGGCTGGGCCGTGTGGCAAGGAAGACGGTTGGAGCTTTCGGTCTGAATTCGGAGTTTCGCGAGGGTGATGAAATCGGTCTCTGGGTCGAGGGCGAGGAGGCAAAAAAGCTTGCCTCCCTGGGCCTTCGGGTGAAAAAGTGGTATACCATGCACGGACTGGCTTTAAACGTATCGCTGGACGGGGAAAAACCAAAGTTGATAAGGCCCTGTGGTATCGGCGGAGCCGATTTGGCGTCGATAACCGACTACGCAGACGTTACGCTGGACGAAGTTAAGGACGAGTTGCTGTCTAGATTTGACGTTGAATTTGCTCGAGGGGGTAAACGATGAATGCCAGACCGGATTGGATAAAAGCAAATGCCCCGGGACCGGCAAGCAAGGAGAAGGTCGGGGATAAACTCGACGAGCTCGGCATAAATACGGTTTGTCGGGAGGCCAATTGTCCCAATCAGGGAGAATGCTGGGGTAACGGAACGGCGACCTTCATGCTAATGGGAGATACCTGTACGAGAAACTGCCGGTTCTGCGACGTTAGAACCGGGAATCCCGGTGGGTATCTGGACGGGGACGAACCGAAACGGTTGAAGGAGATAGTGGACGAGCTCGGCCTCGACTACGTTGTTTTGACTTCCGTGGACAGGGACGATCTCCGGGACGGGGGTGCGAAGCACTTCGGAAAGGCCGTAAAAGCGATAAAGGAAATTCCGGACGCCCCGCTCGTCGAGGGGTTGATCCCCGATTTTTCCGGAGAAACAGGGTCTATCGAACTCGTAGCCCGAAGCGGGTTGGAAGTTTTGGGCCATAACATAGAGACGGTCGAGAGGCTGAGTCCTGAGGTCAGAGATCCCAGAGCAGACTACAGTCAATCGCTATCGGTCCTCGATCGCGTAAAGGAAATCAGACCCGACCTGGTGACCAAATCTTCCCTGATGTTAGGGCTGGGTGAAAAGAAAGTAGAAGTCGTAAAATCCCTGAAGGACCTCTACCGGGTGGGAGTTGATATCGTGACCATCGGCCAGTACCTGAGACCGACGAAGGACCAGCTTCCCGTGCAGGAGTTTTTGGACAGTTCGGAATTCAAAGATCTCGAAAGGGTTGGGGAGGAAATTGGATTTACCAGCGTGGTTGCAGGACCTTTTGTCAGAAGCTCCTACAGGGCAAAGGAGACGTATCTCAAAGCCCAGAAATCGAATCGGAGTTAACTCCTGGACGGCTTCTGGAAGGTTGCAAGTTAGGACCTCGGGGTTTCTCCGACCGGAGGATAGATACGGTGTTAGCGTCGGGTTGTAGCGAATTTTCTGTTCCCCGGGGCGTACTGGGGAACCTCGACAAATTTTAGAATAAGGTAATGAGGAGTTCCGGGTGATCTGCGTGAGAAAAGACGCCGATAGCGGGGACGAGCTGTCGGTCTCCGCGGCGGAATTGAGAATAATTGAGGATCTCGATCTCAGAGAGCCGGCGATTAATATCGGCCTGGAAGAGGCTATCGCGGAGGCTGTTTACGACGGCCGATCGCCCCCTACCATAAGGTTCTGGAGGAATACCCGTTCCGCCATTATAGGCAGATCTCAGGAAGCGGAGGTCGAGCTGGACCTGGGGAATTGTGATAGAGCGGGTATCACCGTAGTTAGAAGGCCAACCGGGGGAGGGGCAGTGCTTCACCACCCGGATAACTTAAATTATTCCCTATACCTTCCCAAGTCTTCTTCGTCCAGCGTGGAGGAGGAATCCATTGAGATGTCGAAACCGGTGGCTTCCGGACTTTCCGGGCTCGGCCTCGACGTCGAGGTCCGGGCCAACGGTCTCTTTTTAGGTGAAAAGAAAATTGGTGGAACGGCACAGTCCCGCCGTAAGGGCCTTCTGCACCACGGGACGTTGCTGGTAAGTAAGGATAGTATTATGGAGGAGATGAATTCCTTCCTTAAAGCGGGAAGGCCAGAGTACTCCAGAACTGTATCCCGCGTTGGCTCCAAACCCGACGGGGTCTCAAACCTGACCGATCTCGTTAAGGGGAGGCTGCTCTTGCCCAACCTCGTAGGAACCCTGGTTAACGAGTGGTCTAGAGTCCTGGATATGCGCCCGGTTCGAGGAACAATTTCAAAAGAGGAGTGGAAGATCGGGTCCTATCTCGCCAAGACGAAGTACCGATCCCCGGACTGGAATTTCAGGTTTAGCCAGGGCCGGAACGACCGAGAATCTTCAGCTAAGATAGAAAGCGGAGGTGCCGGATGAAAAAGTCAAAGTTGCAGGGATTGACAATAGCTGTATTGGGGTTATTAATTATTTTTTCTTCTGTTGCTGTGGTTCAGCTGAACGCGTCTTCCCGCCAGGAAGCCAGGCTGGGCGGCGCGCTTGGCGAGGTGATGTTAAACTGGAAGCTGATGGTTCTTAACGGACCGTCCTTTGCCAGAGACAGCGGTCTTGAGGCTTCTCTGGATTCTCTCGAGAACACTCTGGAGGAAGTTGATTCTCCTCCGTCGCTCGTCGATAGAGTCCCCCCTCTGAGGGCGAAGCTGGAAAGAGCAAAGGCCGAGGACGTTTGGTCCTTTCAGTTCGGATTCTGGAATTTTGCCCGAGAGGACGCTTCGGTATCTCTGGAGGGAGCGGAAAAGGGCGAAGATATTTTGGTTGATAAAAGCAACCAGGAGGGGTCCAGCTCTAAAAGTTTGGGGTTCCGATACCTCAACTTCCCGAACGGAGAAGCAACGGCGGTAGTTCGCGTGGAGGAGAGGCTCCGGGGGCCGTTGACGGAAAGTTTTACCCTGGAATTCTGGATGCGCGCCGACGAAAAATCGAGAGGAAGCGTCGTTAAATCGGACAACTGGGCCCTGAATCTCGATGACGGAAGACTGGCTTTAACTGACTCTTTGGGGAACAGGATCCTGGAAGCCGGAGAAGTTCCGATGGAGGACTGGGTTCACGTTTCTCTTACCTGGGACGGAAAAGAAGCGGGGCTCTACCTGAACGGTAACGAAATGAAGGGAAGAGACGTTCCGGGTTCGCTGCGAATCTCCGAGCAGGTGACGTTTGGTGGAGGTCTGGTGGGAGATATTGACGAACTGAGGATAAAAGAAAAGAGACTGGAAAGAGAATATCTCAATTACGATCGTCCGGTTGACTACCTGATCGGTTTTCCCGTTTTAAACTGGGTTCAGGCCAGTTTCGGGCCTGAAGAGCTCTGGCGGTTCTACGCCGGTTTATTGATTTCCAATATTTCGCTGAAACAGAAAAGCGAGGAGTACTCCGTCAGCAGCGATAACTTGAGCCAGGTGGGAGGTTTCCTGCTCGGGGAGGGCGAAAAGCGTGAGATACCCTCCGACCTTTCCGAGGGCTTCCTAGAGGACATCAGGAAAATGAAGGAACTGGGGGCGGACGGAGAGATTTCGGAGGACGACGCAAAAGAACTGAGCCGGATTATTGATAGCCTTTCCGGTTATCTTCAGCTCAACTAGGGTCGGCTTTTTCCCACCAGCCGATCAGGTCTTCCAGGTCACCTTCTCGTTCTTTCCGGTCGAGAAAGTCGCCGATTTGTTTGCCCGAATCGGTTTCAAGGTAGGTTAGAGTGTTGTTAAACCACTTGAGCGCCAGGGGGTTCCCCCGGTGGGCGATCTCAACTGCCTGAAAAAGTAGATCCAGGAGATCGGCATCCCTGGCGACTTTCTCGAACTTTTCAGATTTATTCGAATCATCGAAAAGTTCGTCGATAGCGGACTTTAACTCGGCGGGAAGATCTTCCGTCTGATCGGCCACGACATCGGACGATAGGTAGTCCTCCTTTTCTAAGTATTTCTGAGCGAGCCAGTCGAGATCGAGAGTTCTGGTTTCCGCTATGTCGTGAAACAGGCAGTAGCCCGCAACTTTATAGGGGTCTTCACCCTCTAATTTCCCTAACAAAAAACCGATAACTCCGGTCCGAAAGGAGTGGTCCGCTACCGATTCGGGGTTTTTTACTCCCAGTTTTTGCCAGCCGGAACGCGGTGTGCGCTTTAGCTGGCCCAGCTCAAATATAAACCTGGTGAAGTCCGAAAGATTCTGGTCCTCCATGTCCATCCTCCTGTAGAGATCCGATAAATATTCCTAACATCTCCCAGCTTAATCGTTAACGACCTACTAAATATAACCGACTCCGGCAAATATTAAACCCCGATAAAGCCCGCACGCTGCTATTTTCGGAGGTCGTTCCTATTTGTTGTGAAAAACCGAGACGGATTTTAGGTTGCCTGGTGACAGCTTTCCTTGTAGATAAACCCCTGCCGGACCAACATTAGTTCTAACGATAATGCGTAAAACTTCTCCGTCAGACATGGTTAGACTGGCTAAAGTCCTCGCCGGGGCTATCATCGTCCTGGTATTTGTGGGGCTTACCCCTACGAGCATCGGCCAGAGGACTTTCGTAAATATTACCACTCCCGTGGGGCGGGAGACCCAGGGCGAAACCAGAACCATTAAAGGCGTATATCTCCACGCGGGGTCGATCTCGACCGAAAACGTCGACGGCTGGATCCAGGACCTCAAGTCTCACCGGTTTAACGCCGTCGTTATCGACGTAAAAAACGTTTCCGGCGAGGTTACCTACTCTTCAGACGTGGAACTTGCCTCCGAGATCGGTGCCGTTAGCGGCCGGCTGGATATTGAGAATATCATATCTCGGCTACACGAGAAAGGGATTTACGTTATAGCCAGACTGACCTGCTTTAAAGATCAATTGATGGCTGCCAGGTGCTGTGGGGGAGGTGAGTGGGCCGATCCCGAAGATCCGATCGCCCAGGAATACAATATAAAGTTAGCTCGAGAAGTCTCCACTCTGGGGTTCGACGAAATCCAGCTCGACTACATCCGCTATTCGGACGGCCCGGGGAAGATAGGCGGCGATTACAGAGATAGAAGCGAAGTAATTTCCGAGTTCGTCAAGCGGGTAAAACGGGCTATTGAACCTCACGTTAAGCTTTCGGCCGACGTATACGGACGAACCGTCTGGAACTGGAATAGCAGGAATATCGATCCGATAGGTCAGAACCTTGACTACCTGGAGGAAAGCCTGGACGTACTTTCTCCGATGATTTATCCTTCCCATTACCAGAATCCGGACCTGGTATATAATCCCAGAAAGCTGGTCGATCTCGCCATGAGGACCGGCAAGAACCGTCTTACGACCGAGATACGGCCGTTTATTCAGGGTTTCGATCGGGCGATGCCAAGCGGCATGGATTTGGTTACCTATATTCAGGAAGAGTTACGGGCGCTAGAGGCCCACGAAGGGACCGGATTTCTCGTCTGGAACCCGTCCTCAAATTACGAGTCCCTCTGGAGGGCCGTAGAAGGGATGAATCCTGTCGGGTAGTCAAGAACCCCGCCCCAAAGGACGGGGCTTGTAGAACAGCAGATTTAAGGACAGACCGTGTTCTTTTACAAAAG
>JGI1689J12820_1000055_pt1 | contig 24361 bp, 21 predicted proteins | sample PRCRCaboRojoPR_6_FD_12820 | JGI IMG/M metagenome (IMG submission 12820)
CCGCTGTGAGGAAGTTACCAGGGCAGAGATCGAGGAAGCCATAGAAAGAGGTGCGGATACTCTGGACGGAATTAAATTCAGGACTAGATCGCGTATGGGGAGCTGCCAGGGCGGCTTTTGCACCCCGCGTTTGGTTGAGATATTGTCGGATGAACTTGGGGTCTCGCCTAAAGACGTTACGAAGAAAGGTGACGGTTCCTATTTGCTGGATGGAGAAACTAAAGAGGGTTAAGGCATGAATAAACGAATTAAAAAAACAAAGAAGGATATCGTCGTTATCGGTGGAGGTCCGGCCGGAATGGCCGCTGCCATCAGGGGTGCCGAGGAAGGCGCCGATGTGATGCTTGTTGAAAGGGATATCGAGCTTGGAGGTATTCTTAATCAGTGCATCCACAATGGCTTTGGCGTCGAGATNTACGGAGAAGAGCTTACGGGGCCTGAATACGCTGAAAGATTTACCAGGAGAATCGGGGAGAGCAGGGTCGATGTTAGGTTAAACAGTTTCGTTCTATCGCTCCGCCCGGACAAAACCATGAGTTTACTAACTCCGAACGGCGTCCTGGAGGTGGAGGCCAGCGCCGTAGTGCTTGCCACCGGGGCAAGGGAGAAATCACGAGGGGAAATTCAGATACCCGGAGATCGACCGTCAGGCGTGATGCCAGCCGGAACGGCGCAGAAATTCATCAATAAAAAAGGATTTATGCCCGGCAAAAAGGTCTTCGTTCTGGGTTCGGGAGATATCGGTTTGATAATATCGCGCAGGCTGACCTGGGAAGGGGCTGAAGTGGTTGGGGTAGCAGAAATCATGGATTATCCGACCGGTCTAAACAGGAACGTGGTCCAGTGTCTGCACGACTACGATATTCCTCTACATCTCAGCCATACGGTCACTGATATTTACGGCAAGGACAGGTTGGAAGGTATAGAGCTATCGAGAGTTGACGAAGACTTTCAGCCAATCGAGGGGTCGTCAAAAGACATCGACGTCGATCTCCTGTTGCTCTCCGTAGGCCTGGTACCCGAGAACGACTTCTTCAAAGAAGCGGGTGTAAGTCTGAGTGAGAAGACACAGGGTGCTCTGGTTGACGAGTGGTTTCAAACTGATGTTCCCGGTATTTTTGGCTGTGGTAACGCCGTACATATAGAGGACCTGGTGGACTGGGTCACCATGGACGGATTCAGAGCAGGCGACGGTGCTGTTGCTTACGCCGGAAACGATAGTCTCCCCAGTGCTGATAAAGATGTGGTTGCGGGAGATAACGTAAACTACGTGGTGCCGCACGAGGTCAGCGGAGAAGACGAATTCCGGTTTGCTCTTAGAGTAACTGAACCCATGGAGAACGTGGATATTTCTATAAAAGGTACTGATATTTCATACTTCAAACAAATCGTTACGCCGGGAGAGATGGAAGTGGAGGAAGTCTCCGAGGAGGATCTGCCCGAACTGGAAGGTATGAGCCAGCTGGAGATAGAGGTCACGAGGAGGTAACCATGCCGACAAAAGAGTATACATGTACGGCCTGCCCCAAAGGCTGTACAGTAGAAGTGGAGTTTGAAGGAGAGGAGATAAAAGACATTTCCGGCTATTCCTGTCTGAAAGGACAAGAGTACGTAAAGGACGAGTTTCATGATCCCCGGAGGATACTGACGACCACGGTCAAAATTAGAGGTGCAAGGTATCCGAGAATACCGGTTAGGACAGAAACCGGGGTGCCAAAAGACGAGCTGGATTGTTGTCTGGAGAAGCTAAAAGAAGTAGAGCTGGAGGCTCCCGTCGAAGTCGGAGCGGTAGTTATCGAGGATATTTGCTCCACGGATATTTCAGTAGTTACAAGTAGATCACTGGAAGGAGTTAGCGAAAAAGAAAAAGACGGAGCCCGGCTATAATTCGTAAAAGTTAACTGGTATTAAATTCAGAAGGCTTAAAGGTTCANTTTTTTAATAAAAATATTTTTTTGGAGGTGAGGATCGTTAGTACGAAGAAATACGTTGGGGCAATTGATCAGGGTACGACGGGCACCAGGTTTATCATTTTTGACAACAATGGCGAGCAGGTTAGTGCGGCCTACAGGGAACACGAACAGATTTACCCCGAACCGGGCTGGATCGAACACGACCCGGAAGAAATATGGGAAAATTTACAGTTGATTACGGCGGAGGCGCTGGAAAAAGCCGGACTTGATTCCGATGATCTGGCTTCCGTGGGTATTACGAATCAGCGGGAGACGGCTTTTGTCTGGGACGACCGAGGCAAACCACTTCATAACGGGATCGTCTGGCAGGACCGTCGTACGGCCGACCGCTGTGAAGAACTCGAAGGGACGGAGATAGAAGGAATCGTGAAGGCGAGGACGGGGCTCAGGCTGGATCCTTACTTTTCCGGGACGAAGATCGAGTGGTTGCTGGAGAACGTCGAGGGGTTAAAAGAGCGTGCGGGAAAGGGAGAGGCTTATTTTGGTACCGTTGAAAGCTGGCTAATCTGGATGCTGACGGGCGGTGAAGTGTACGTTACCGACCATACGAACGCATCCCGGACGATGCTATTCGATATCGAAAAAATGGACTGGCATGGCGAGCTGCTGGATTACTTCGGGGTCCCGAGAAAAAGCCTTCCCGACCCGGTGGAGAACGTGAAAGAATACGGAAAAATCACCGGTCTTGATTCTCTGGAGGGAGTACCGATTGGTGCCGCCCTCGGAGATCAACAGGCGGCCCTGTTCGGTCAGGGCTGTTACAGTCCGGGAGAGGGGAAGAATACCTATGGAACCGGGTCTTTTCTGCTGGTGAACGTGGGAAAGGAGCCGTCCTTTGGCGAAGACCTGCTTACGACTATCGGGTTTTCGTTTGGCGGGGATACTCGTTACGCGCTTGAAGGTTCGGTTTATTCGACCGGAGCGACAATTCAGTGGTTGCGTGATGGCTTGGGTATCATAGACGAAGCCGCGGAGAGCGAAGGCCTGGCGGAAAGCCTGGACGGGAACGACGGCGTGTATCTGGTACCCGCTTTTGCCGGACTCGGGGCTCCGCACTGGGATTCTTCCGCTCGGGGGACCATAGTGGGGCTAACCAGGGGAAGCGACAGGCGTCATATGGCCCGGGCGGGACTGGAGTCAATCGCCTATCAGGTAGAAGACGTCTTGCGTGCAATGAGAGAAGAGGCGAATCAGGACCTGGAGGAACTCAGAGTAGACGGGGGAGCGGCTGAGAACAATTTCCTCTGTCAGTTTCAGAGCGACGTATCGTCAATTCCCGTACTCAGAACCGGTATTTTCGAATCCTCTGCTCTCGGAGCAGCTTACGGAGCGGGTCTGGCGGTAGGAGTCTGGAGCGATCTGGATGAGTTAAAGGAGTTAATTCGATCCAAGAAAGACAGGAAGTTCGAACCCGGTATGGAGCTCGAAGAAAGGGAGGAACTTTACGGCTGCTGGCAGGAAGCCGTAAAACGAGCGAAAGACTGGAGGTTGTGATCGAATTATCACTATTATTTATGAAAACTTTCGATTTTCTTGACAAAGTTTTATTTTTATGTTACATTAAGTTTTAGCTTTGATTGTTATTCTCTCTAAATCAGCTATGGAGTTTCGTAGATTTGTTACTCAATGGTCCAATTAATACCGTTAAACTAAAATATCTTAAGAAATATCTTTGGAAAGTTCATCGCAAAGTTCATCGCCAATAATTTGAACTTTTCCTTTCGTGTGAATACTAAGATTAATGCTGTTATTATTTTATCGGTGTGTTACAAACAAGTCCGTTGACTCAGTGAGCGGTATCAGGGGGTGGTAGTAGAAGTCTAAACTATTGGGCTCCGACGTAAAGTATTGGCTTATTTAAGTCAATATAAGTAGTGTTTGTTGAAACAAGTGTTTTTTTAAACAGGAGGTCAATATGTTTAAAAATAAGAGCTTGGTAGTATTTGTATTGGTTTTCACTTTGGTATTTAGCGTCACGCTCTCCGGATTGGCCCAGGACGACGTTATAGAGTTAAAGTTCTGGCACGCAATGAGCGGAGCAAGGCTTGAACCAGTTAATACGTTGGTCGAAAGGTTTAACGAATCTCATCCGAATATCAACGTCGACGCTACTTTTACCGGTAGTTACGAAGAAACTTTGAACAAAGCCATTACTGCCTCCAAAGGCGGCAATCCACCAAATATTATTCAAACCTACGAAGTCGGGACCCAGATGATGTGGGATAGCCCCTACGTAGTACCCATTCAGGATATTGCCGAACCCGGTGAGGTAGACTGGGGGGACTTCTTAAACGTCGTACGGAGATACTACACAAACAGGGAGGGCAAGCTGGTTTCAATGCCCTTTAACTCCTCGACCGCAATTCTCTATTACAACAAGGACAAGTTCGAAGAAGCAGGTCTTGACCCAAACAGTCCTCCTTCTACCTACGAGGAAGTAGAGGAAGTAGGTATGCAACTGGTCGATTCGGGAGTAGTAAGGGACGCCATGACGTTTGGATGGCCTACCTGGATATTCGAGCAGAGCCACTACTGGACGGATAGCCTGTACGTAAATAACGGAAACGGTAGAGAAGCCAGAGCCACCGAGGTCCTGTTTAACCGTGAGCCCGGAATGAAGATAATGAAGTCTTGGGCTGACTGGGAGGACGAGGATATACTGGTATACGGTGGACGGGAGTACGAGCCCGATTCCGCCTTCCTGTCCCAGCAGGTAGCCATGCTGGCTCAATCTACCTCGCACGCAAAGGACATAGTAGAAACAGCCCCGTTCGAGGTTGGCACAACGTTCCTGCCTCGACCCGGCTGGGCGGACCGTGGTGGAACTACAATAGGTGGCGCTTCTCTGTACATCTTTGAGGATAGCCAGGAAAAGATGGATGCGGCCTGGGAGTTCGTTAAATTCATCAGCAGCACTGAGAGTGCAGTTTACTGGCACAAGCAGACGGGCTACTTCCCGATCAGGTACAGCGCTCTCAGGAAGTTGATGAACGAAGGCTGGTTCGCGGACAACCCGAACTTCCTTACGGCGTTTCTCCAGGTATTAACGGCAAAACGTAGCCCGGCCACTTCCGGTGCTATCGTTGGTCGGTTCCCACAGATCAGGGATATCGTCGACGAAGCCGTTACCAGCATATTTGCCGACAGGAAGACCGTCGAAGAGGCGCTAAACGAAGCGGCTAAAAAGGCGAATCGGGTAGTCGAACGGTATAACGAGTCTCAGTAACCAGAAGGGTAACGTAAGATAATATACCAATATAGGTGAACGATTGGGGGAGTTAGAGTTTAAACTGTCTTTAACTCCCCCCTTAATTTATACCTAACGGAGCAGTGAAGTATGAAAAGCTATTTTCCCGAAAAGGTATTGCCCTACCTTCTTGTCGCGCCGTCGATAATCATAATAATAATATTTCTGGTTTATCCTTTTGTTCAGGCAATCTGGGGGAGTCTGATAAGAGGGGGAGCCTGGGGAGTGAACACCAGGTTTGTCGGGCTACAGAACTATATAGAGTTATTTACCTCACCGGATTATCTCTGGACCCTTGGCAGGACTTTCGTCTTTGCCACCTGTGCCACTCTGGGGGGCATGGCTTTTTCTCTGGGGCTTGCGGTATTGCTGAACCAGAAGATAAAAGGCCGAATCTTTTTCCGTACCGCCGTTATATGGCCTTATGCCCTTTCGCCGGTAATTGCAGGCGTGCTCTGGGCGCTGTTGTTTGACCCTTCTTCCGGTCTATTCACCTACCTGGCGAGAGTGATGTTCGGGCTGGAGCTAAACTGGCGTACGGACGGGACGCTCGCGTTCATAATAATTACGATAGCCGCAGCCTGGAAAAATATTGGCTACAATGTGGTTTTCTTTCTCGCCGGATTGCAGAACATACCCGAGCAGGTCCTCGAATCGGCGGAAGTAGATGGAGCAAGCTCATTTCAGCGGTTCTGGAAGATTTCGATCCCTCTGATATCACCGACGATCTTCTTTTTGCTTATCATGAACTACCTCTACGCGTTCTTCCGGACCTTCGGTCTTGTCGACGTGGCAACTCAGGGGGGACCGGGAAAGTCGACCGAGATACTGACTTATAAGCTATATCAGGACGCCTTTGTCTTTTTCGACGGCGGGTCGGCAAACGCGCAGTCGGTACTGCTCTTCGTATTTATAGTCGGGTTTACCTATCTCCAGTTCCGCTACGCTCAGCGAGGTGTCTTCTATGGGAGTTAGCAGGGAAAAGTGGGAGTTATTCAAGCGGTTCGCGCTTTACGTCACGATAATCGTTGCGATAATTATCGTCTGCTTCCCGATTATCTACGCTGTGGTTATGAGTACCCGTGATCTCCAGGGAACTTTCCGCTATCCTCCCGATCTCATGCCGGGAAATAGCATGCTGAGTACCTATGCTCAAGCCTGGAACACCGTTAACCTGGGCCGGTTGATGTTAAATTCGGGAATCGTGGCAATCACAACAAGTATCGTGAAGATCGGGCTTGCCATGCTTGCGGCCTTTGCAATCGTGTTTTTCGACTTCAAGTGGAAATACCTGGCGTTCGGGGCGACTTTCCTGACCCAACTACTGCCGGTTCCGGTGAAAATTGTCCCGACGTTTGAACTGATGAAGAACTTCGGCTGGATAGATTCGTATTACGCTCTGACGTTCCCGTACTTTGCTACTGCCACCGGTACTTTCCTTTTTCGACAGTTCTTTTTGTCGGTTCCGGAAGACCTTGTCGACGCCGCCAGGGTCGATGGGTGTAAACCGATGAAGTTTCTGAAAGACATTTTAATTCCTCTATCCTGGAACAATATCGGGGCGCTGTTTCTGGTAGAATTCGTCTACATGTGGAATAGATACCTCTGGCCTCTGGTCGTGACGGAATCGGAATCGATGAGGGTGTCGCAGATCGGAATCAAGATGTTGATGACCACGGGCTCGATAAACAAGTGGAATATCATTATGGCCGGAGCAATTATTGTTTTATTGCCTCCGCTCGTGGTTCTATTNTTCCTNCAGAAGACGTTTATCGAGGGGTTTGTTATGAGGACCGGCAAGTGAGTTCCTGTAAATGGTTTTAAAGCTCCTGGATCTACTGAAAGTTTAAGTTAGTTATATCCTGACCTGAATAAAGAGGACGACACGTCAATTCTCTATGTTAGAAGACGTCGATGGAATTATCTCTGATCTTGACGGAACGATTTTCTTAAGCGACGAGCTACTCCCTGGAGCAAGCCGAGTCGTGGAGGCCGTCAGAGCCGAGGGAAAGGAAATAGTGTTTCTCTCGAACAAGGCTCTTCAGAGGAGAAAGGTCTACGCCGAAAAGCTTTCTCGGCTGGGTATACCGGTCAACGAGAGCGAGATCATAAACTCCTCCCTGGTTACAGCCAGGTTTCTCGTCGAGAACGACCCCGAAGCCGTCGCTTACGTGGTCGGCGAACCCCCACTGGTGGAAGAGCTTGAGAGCCACGGCGTCAGAATATCTTCGGATCCGGCCGAGATAGATTACGTAGTGGCGAGTTTTGACCGGGACTTTCACTACGACAAATTGAGGATTGCCTACGAAGCGATAAAAAACGGAGCGAAGTTCATAGCGACCAACTCGGATCGGACCTGTCCGGTAAAAGGGGGAGAACTGCCGGATGCGGCGGGAATGATCGGCGCTATTGAGGGAGTAACCGGCAAGAATGTAGAGATGGTGGCGGGCAAGCCGTCGAGATATATGCTCCAATCCGCCCTCGACATCCTCGGGGTGGAGAACGACAGGTGCCTCATGGTTGGGGACAGGCTCGAGACCGATATGAAGATGGCCCTGGAAAACGGGATAACGGCCGTTCTCGTTCTTACCGGAGTAACCAGTAAGAAGGAAGTCGAGAGCAGCGATATCAAACCGGATTTCGTAGTTCAAAATATCGGAGAACTGGGGTCTCTATTAGGTTTAACACCATCAGGCTGATTTTGGCTTCTGGTTTTGAGTACGATCTCCCTATATTAAAACCCTCAACACTTTGTAAAGGAGAAAAGCGAACAAAGCCGCAACAGTTGGTGTTGCTACCCAGCCGATCGCTATTTCAGTAATTTTGCCAACGCTTACCGTGCTTGTTCCTTTTACCAGCCCAACTCCAACTATTGCCCCTACGACGGCCTGGGATGTAGAAACGGGAATTCCTATAATCGAAAAGAACTGGACGGCCATTGCGGCGGACGTCTGAGCGGCAACGGCGGATAACGGGCCCAGCGGCGTAATCCCCTTGCCTATGGTTTCTGTAACTCTCCTTCCGTAAGTAATAACTCCGATGGAAAGTGCCACTCCTCCCAGTAGGGCCAGCCAGGTTTTATTGATTCCCAGTACTGTTAAGGGCCCGACTGAATTGCCGACGTTGTTTGCCCCCAGCGAAAATGCCATATAAGCCCCCGAAATTATTACCAGATAGCTTAACAGCTTGTCCCAGAAGGTCACCATTTTTACTCGCCTAAGAAAAAATGCAAGGATGTGGTACAGAGTAAAACTTATGAGAGCGGTAAGCGGGGGAGATATCACCCAGACTTCTCCAATTGTAGCTACTTTCGCAAGGTTGACGCCACTTCCCATAGAAAACCCCGCTCCTACGACTCCACCGACTATAGCCTGAGAGGTAGAAACCGGTACTTTGAAAAAAGTTGCCATGGTGACAAAGACTCCTGCGGAAATCATGGCGGTAAGTACGGCTGTGAGATTGAGAGGGTTGTGCACCACTCCCTCTCCGATAGTCGTCATTACGTTGTGGCTTTGTAGAAGGGCTCCCAGGACGCTGAAAAAGGCCACAACGTAGATCATCTTCCGGTAAGATATGACACCGGAACCCACAGATGTCCCAATACAGTTGGCCGTATCGTTAGCTCCTATGTTCCAGCCAACGTAGAATCCAGCTACTATCAATAAGGCGATCATGTCTATTCAGGAAAGTGAGGTTCTATTATCTATTTGTCATAATTCTTATAAAGTTAGCCGCGTTTTCTATGTGGTCCAGAATATTGTTGGCCTTGAGGGCAATCTGAATCAGGTGGTATTTCTCTATGTCCCGCATTTCTTCTTCTCGATAAACTGATTTTACTGCTTTCCTGGTTGATTTATCCGCTCGGTGTTCTAGTTGGTTAATTTCTTCAATAGAATTCCAGACCTCTTCTATCTTGTCCTGGCCGCTGCTGGTGCCTTTGATAATTGCTCCGGCTTTTTTTACTAGCTCTTTATATTCTTCAACTGAATCTTTCAGTATTTTAGCTAATTCATCTATCGATTCCCGATAATCTTCCGGTAAACCGGCTTTTAACTTAAGCAGCGGTAATAGTTCAGCTACGTCCTGCGAGTTGTCCGCGATCTCGTCCTGATGCCATAGTAAGGAGAGCAGGTCCGATCTGGCAACAGGCATTAAAAGGTCGCTTCTAGGCAACTCCCTTCTGATTTCTTGTTTTTTCTGATCCGCCTCAAATTCGTATTCGGAGACTGCTTCCCCGCTAATCTCCTCTCCGGCAGTATAACCCTGTAGTTCCTCCACAAGAGCGAGCACGGTTTTGCGCACCTTTTCCACGTGCAGGGTTAACTGCTCGAACGGCGAGGTTTCTGTTAATACTCCAGTAAAAAACTTCTTGAGGTTAAATGGTTTCATTTTTCTCCTAGTAAAGTTAAATCTTTAAAATGTTACTATTTATAAATATATAGTTTAGTTACCTATACCATCCTAGTATAGCCAGTCAAATCTTTCAAGTGGATTATTGTAGTATCTAGACTATTTGATTCTATTATTTCGAAAAAATTTGATATTGTGTATTTTAGCTTACTTTACCAAATCAGCCTATCCACCCCCAGATGGTGACCCGGATGGTTTCCAGCTATTATTGGTAAAGCATTTCTTAAACGACAGATTGCCTTTTCGAAAACTGGATTTCCATCCTTCAGCAAGTAACTTCTTTGTATGAAGTATTATGATTTACTTGAAAATGCCCTTTTTTCTTGTTATGTTATCTTTTGATTATGACTGATATTCTTGCTGAAGAAAGAAGAAGGAAGATTCTGGACCAGCTGGAGACGGAAGGCACCGTAAAGACTTCTCAGCTTGCCAAACTTTTCTCGGTTTCTGAAGTTACTATTCGCCGGGATCTCGAGGCTCTTAAGGAAGACGGAAAGTTAAAAAAGGTCCACGGCGGAGCAGTAGCTAAGGAGAAAGACTTCAAATCGTCCTACCACGGAGACACAATAACTTTTGAACCGTCCTTTCAGGAGAAAGCAGAAGTAAACAGGGAGGAAAAAGAAAGAATAGGAGAAAAGGCAGCTTCTCTGATAAAGGACGGAAGTTCCGTGTTTATCGGTACCGGGACCACAACCATGCAGATCGTGAGGAAGCTGGACGACAAAACAGCCCTAACGGTCGTGACAAACTCGTTGAACCACGGGTTGGAGCTGTCCAGAACCCCGAAAGTCGAAGTATTGATGACCGGGGGACAGCTCAGGGCGGATACGTCCGCGCTGGTGGGACCTATCGCGAAACGTTCACTCGAAGAGATCTACGTGGATACGCTGTTTCTCGGCGTGAACGGGGTATCGATCGATCAGGGCTACACGGTTCCCTCGCTGAGAGAGGCTGATATGGCTCGCCGGGTTACGAGAATGGCGAACGAGGTTATCATAGTTGCCGACTATTCCAAATTCGGCAAGGTCAGTCACGCAAAAGTGGCGGAGATCGATGGTGCGCATAAAATAATCACGGACGAACAGGTCGACAAATCTTACAGGGAGGCTCTTTCCGATATTGGCGTTGAACTCCTGCTGGCTTAGAGGGGTGAAGTCGAGGCCGGTTTGGTCTATATTTTTTATTGTCTGACTTATCGTTTCACCTGATACCTGCTATCATCGGGGAGATACTATGACCGATTATTTAGACAGTATAAAAATTGAGCGAGAGTCCATAAGCAGAAAGATCATTCGGCGAATATTGAAACACATAAAAAAAGTCGGCCTGCAACCGGGAGATAAGCTCCCCTCTGAAAAGGAGCTAATGGAGAAGATGGAGGTTGGGCGTTCCTCTATCAGGGAGGCGTTACATGCCCTGGTCACGGTAGATATTCTCGAGACGAAGCCGGGCAAAGGTTACTACGTGAAGAGGAAGTCGAATATATTCTGTCTTCCCGGGGGTAGCGAATTAGCGGAAGTTCTGGTCGAAGAACAGGATTTTATGGCGCTTATCGAGGTAAGGAAGTTCCTTGAAAAGAAGACCGCGGCCCTCGCGTGCCGGCGCGCGACTGAAGATGACATCGAGAAGGTTAAGGGTATAATGGAGGAGATAAGGGAGGCCGGTGAGCGGGAAGAGAACATATCGGACGTTACGGTCAAGCTCCACCTGGCTCTGGCGGAATCGACAAAAAACCCGATTATGGTGCAGCTTATGAATCAGATAGTTCCGTTAATAATAACAAAAGCAAGGTTGATGGAACTACCGCCCGAGAAGGACGTGGAAATTCATACCGGGGTCGCACAGGCTCTAGAAGAGAGAGATGAGGAAGAGTTAAAGTCCTGGGTGGATGAGCACCTGGATTACTTAAAAGAAAGGTTCCTCGGTCATTTGGAAAACCAGAAGGAGGGAGAAAGGGCTGACTATCAAAACCAAGACTGACGGGGGTGGTAATTGGTCTGTAAATTCGGGCTTTGCCCGTAATTGCATCGTGGTCGACTTATTGACCGTATACTCGATCGACTTAACAACAACAAGTCTCTATGAGGTGAGATAATGCATAAGAAAATTGGAATTTTATTAATGGTGGTATCGTTTTTATTTGTTGGCTTGCTGGCTCCACAGACGTCGGTTGAAGCTCAGGCGCAGGAGCCGGTAAAAGCATTGATGATTCCGGCCGGAAGTCTGACTCCTGGATTTTTAAACTCCAATACCAGTGGAAACATAGCAAGTGCCGTTTACGACTACCTCTTCAGGATAAACGAAGAAGGAGATACCGTACCTTCTCTCGCCAAGTCCTTTGAAATATCGGATGATTCCACGGTATGGACAATCGAAATTCACGAAGGCGTTACTTTTCACGACGGCAGCAAGCTTACGGCCGAGGACGTAGTTTACACGTTCGAGCGACTTATCGACGAAGACGTCGGTACCGCCCTGCTCGGGACCTACGGGTCACTAATAGATAGCATTGAGGCTCTGGACGATCACACCGTTCAGTTCAACCTTAGCCGACCCGACGCAGGCTTTGACAAGAAGCTAACCGACTATAACGCCGCAGTTATCTCTTCGGAATACAACTACTCGGAACTCGGCGATACGAAGCCGATGGGAAGCGGGGCATTTGAAGTTGACAACGTAGTTCCCCGCGAACGCGTCGTCTGTTCCGCCAACGAGGACTACTGGGTGGACGGTGCGCCGAAGATTGATAAGCTGACCTTCCTGATGATACCGGAAAAAGAGACCGCCGTTAGAATGATTTCTTCCGGTCAGGGCGACATCATCTCGGACTTAAGCCCCAACCAGTACCTCCGACTTCAGGCGCAGGGCAACGTTAACGCCCTTAACGAACAGTACGCCGCGCCGATCATGATCGATCTTAATACGGAGAAAGAGCCGTTCAAGAACAAGAAAGTTAGAAAAGCACTCGCTTACTCGATAGATAGGCAGTCGTTGCTGGAATCAGCCGGTTACGGCCTGGGTACGGTAGGAAACGACACTCCCATCCCGACCTGGCACGAGTACTATGACGCCCCGGGAGGCATAAGGGAAAGGGACATCGAGAAAGCAAAACAGCTTCTGGAAGAAGCTGGCTATTCGGACGGAGTGGACGTAACGCTTTACTGCGGTTCGAATATTCCGCCGGTACTTTCCGTAGTTCTGACCGTTCAGGAAATGGCTCGTCCGGCCGGAATTAACATCGAACTTCACACTCTGCCCCGAGACATGTACTATTCCAAGTACTGGCTCAAGGTACCGATGTCCGCTACGCTCTGGGGTCACAGAGAGGACGTAACTCAGATGCTGGGGACCTCGTTGACCTGTGACGCTTCCTGGAACGCGAGTCATTACTGCAACGAAGACCTTGATAAATACGTCGAACTCGCGAGCGGAACAAACGATCCCCAGGAGAAACAGGAATACTTCTCCAAGATTCAGGAAATACTCCGCGAGGACGTACCCGCAGTAGTTCCGATGTTTAAGGACTATCTTGGCGCGACCTCGGACAGGATAGAAGGCTTCTACTTGACTCAGAACTGGATCAACGACTACAGGTTCATCGAACTTAAGGGTTAAATCCAAACTAGACACCCGATAGTCAATAACAGGGTGCCCTTCAGACCTGGAGGGCACCCTGCTTTATCTAGATTAGAACAGTAGGGGGGAAGGTGTTGAGAGGATGACTAAGTTCATCGGTAAACGGTTGGTTAACGTAGTTATCACGCTGTTTATTGCTTCCATCATAATATTTACCCTGACGGAAGTAATGCCGGGTGACGTAGCGCAGATGATTCTGGGCCAGTACGCGACGCCGGAGTCGCTCGAAGCACTGAGAGCCCAGCTGGGGCTGGACAAGTCTCCTGTGTTGAGGTACAGAGATTGGATCTGGGGGGTAATGCACGGTGATCTGGGGACCTCGTTGAGCATGAAGGGCGTGTCGATATCAAACCTGTTGATTAGGCGGGGAAGGAACTCCCTGTTCCTCGCCGTATGCGCCACCGTGTTTTTAGTTCCCCTGTCTCTGGTATTAGGGGTGATTGCCGGTTTGAGGGAGGGTAGCTGGCTGGACCATATCATCTCGACTTCGTCCTTGATCGCCCTCTCCATGCCTTCTTTCATATCAGGGACCTTTCTGATGTTGATATTTGCAGTCTGGTTGAAAATAGTGCCAGCGATGAGTTCGATCGAACCGGGGGCAAACCTGTTTTCGGTTTTTCCCAGGCTAATTCTACCAATAGTTACTGTCTCTCTGGTGCTGCTTGGTTACGTGGCCCGCATGGTTCGGGCGAGCGTCATCGACGCTTCTCATTCCGATTACGCCCGAACGGCCGTGCTCAAAGGTCTACCCAGACTAAAGGTGGTATGGCATATTCTTAGAAACGCCTTAATGCCTACGGTAACCGTAATAGCGATGAACCTCGGTTGGTTGATCGGGGGGCTGGTAATAGTTGAAACTCTGTTTGCTTTCCCCGGTTTGGGTCGGTTGGTTTACGTAGCGATTCAGAGACAGGATATTCCGATGATTCAGGCGAGCGTACTGCTTACCAGTGCCGTTTACTTACTGCTGAACCTGGCATCGGATATCATTTATACGTTCCTTGACCCGCGGATACGGTATTGAAGGAGGGGAATATGTTTACTCTAACAGGACTAACTGAGGGAGGAATTATCCAATGGGACTTCTCGTAAGAAAGGTGAAGAACCTGTTTAACGTGTTGAAAAGGCTCAGCAATTCCAGTCTGGGCATGATAGGCATGACGATAATAACTTTATGGATAGTAGTCGCCCTTCTGGGCCCGATAATAGCGCCTTACGCACCTACGGCTTATCATCCTCAGGACAGGTTTAACCCGCCGAGCTGGAAGTATCCATTCGGGACCGATCGATTCGGGAGAGATATGTTCAGTCGCGTTATCCTGGGGAGCAGGTCCGTGCTCATTCTGGCGAGTTCGGCAACAGCCCTGAGCCTGGTTTTAGGTAGTTCGATAGGTTTGATTACGGGTTTTCTCGGGGGGATAGTGGATGAAGCGGTTATGAGGTTTATGGATATTCTTATGTCCTTCCCGGCGCTGCTGTTTGCCATGTTGATCCTCGGCATATTCGGACCGAGCTCGTTTGGAGTGATAACCGTCATCGGCCTTGTGTACGCGCCACGAATTGCCAGAGTCGCCAGAAGTGCGGTGCTGGAGGTCAAGCAAAAGGAGTTCATCGAAGCGGCCAAGGTACGTGGCGAGTCAAAGCTTTACATTATGTTCGTCGAGTTATTGCCCAATATCTGGGGTCCGCTGGGTGTCGAGGCGTCAGTTAGATTTGGCTACGCGATATTCTTGAGCGCGTCGCTGGGATTTCTCGGTCTGGGGGTTCAACCTCCGACGCCCGACTGGGGTTTGTTGATGAAAGAAGCCCAGTCCTATATTAGCTGGGCGCCCTGGATGGCAATATTTCCCGCCCTGGCAATTGCCTCTTTGGTCGTCGCCGTGAATTTCCTTGCCGACGCGATCCGAAAATACGAAGCTGGAGAGCTTTGAGGGGGAACGTGAGATGAATAAAGAAGCTAGACAATCAACCGGTAACAATCCCGTCCTTGACGTAAGAGATCTTGTCGTAAGCTACACCACCAGGTCCGGTACAGTGACGGCGGTAAGGGGAGTCGACCTCTCCGTCGAAAAAGGAAAAACTCAGGGAATAGTGGGGGAATCGGGCTGCGGAAAGAGCACCCTGGCGTTCGCGATCATGGGTTACCTGGACAGGAACGGCCAGATAGAAAGCGGTCAAATACTGCTGGACGGGGAAGATATTTCGAACAAATCGCAGGACTGGATGAGAAAAATCTGGGGTAAAGAACTAAATATCGTCTACCAGGATCCCTCGGCGGCGCTGAACCCTTCGATGAAGATAGGAAAGCAGATTGGCGAGGTCCTCGAAACTCACGGGAAAGTACCCGAGGACGAATCACGCCAGGAGACAATAGATATGCTGAGGGAGTTACAGATTTCCGATCCCGATATAGTCGTCGATAGTTACCCCCACCAGTTGAGCGGTGGAATGCGTCAGCGGGTCTGCCTGGCGATGGCGTTAATATCTCGCCCTAAATTATTGATAATGGACGAACCGACGACGAACCTCGACGTAACCGTGGAGGCGAAGATACTGGATATTATCAAAGATCTGAAGGACGAGTTCGATACCACTATCGTCTATATAACTCACGACCTCGGGGTTGTTTACGAGGTTAGCGACCGTTCGGGGGTCATGTACGCCGGCAGATTCGTCGAGGAGGGGCCGACGGACAAGTTGATCGGCAGTCCAATTCATCCTTATACGAGGGGATTGCTGAGGTCCGTACCCGAGGTGTCCTCGGAGACCAAGAAGGGGAAGTTGCGGCCTATTGGGGGATCAGTCGTGGAGCTGGATAACCTGCCCTCCGGTTGCAAATTTAACCCCAGGTGTCCTTACAGGCAGGAAGGTTGCACCGGGAAAGAGCCGGAATTCCAGACCGTCGAAGGCGACAGGTACGTCAGGTGTCTGGAAACGGAGACGGTCATGGCCGATACGGCCGAGGACGGTCCCGTGCCGGACGAGGGGGAGTTCAGGAGCGAGGGCAAATCGACTGAAGAGAAGATATTAAAAGCGGATAAGGTAAAGAAATATTTCGGAGAAGTAACGACTAACTTCTTCACCAGGGAGAAAAAGGACGAACGAGTGAGGGCCGTCGACGACGTAAGCTTTGATCTTGACGAAGGCAATACTCTCGGCGTAGTCGGGGAGTCGGGGTGCGGTAAGAGTACGCTTGCTCGAACGATAATCGGACTGGAGGATATTACCGATGGTCAGATAAAGCTCGAGGATAGCGATATTTCCGTGCCGATAGAGGGCCGGGATCAAGAGATACTTCGCAGGATCAGGATAGTCTTTCAGGACCCTCGAGCCACGTTGAACCCGAAGCGAACTATCAAACAGGCAATGATGAGGCCGATCAAACTCGCGGGAGCAAATCACAAAGAAGCTCTTAAAAGGACCGAAGAACTCCTTCAGGCTGTAGATCTCGGGCCCAGTTTTATGGACAGGCATCCCGATCAGCTAAGCGGCGGTCAGAAGCAGCGCGTGGCTATAGCTCGAGCTTTTGCCAGTCAACCGGAACTTATTCTCTGTGACGAACCGACTTCAAGCCTGGACGTATCGATTCAATCTTCGATCATAAACCTGTTGTTAGATCTCCAGGACGACCTCAATACGTCCTTCATGTATATCTCTCACAACCTTGCCGTCGTCAGTTATATAAGTGATTACATGGCCGTGATGTACCTTGGCAGGCTGGTGGAGGTGGGCCCGACGGGCGATATTTTGAACCCCCCTTATCATCCTTATACAGAGGCGTTGCTCTCGTCAGTTTCCATGCCGAATCCCGACGTTGAACAGAAAAGGATTCGGCTGTCCGGAGCGGTTCCAAGTGCAAGGGACGTTCCTTCGGGTTGCAGGTTCCATACCAGATGTCCGAGAAAGGTTGGCGAGATCTGTGAAGCAGAAGAGCCTCCCACCCGAACGGATCGGAGCGAGGAGCATACCATTACCTGTCACATTCCGGTAGAGGAGCTCAGGGAAGTTAAACCCGTCCTGCAGAAATAACACGTTCCTCTTCCTAATCTAATACATTTTGGCGAAGAAACTTTTAGGACAGTCAACTAATTAACCGAGGAGGTTAGTATATCGGATGAACGAGAAAGATCTGGATCAGAGAACTTTACAAGTCATGGGTGGGTACGGTCTCGACAAAAGCGTTGCAAAGGAATCTCTGGCGCCACCGCTGGCCCAGTCCGTGGCTCACCCGTTTGAAAGCGCCGAGAAGGCCGAATGGGTGTTCGATACGGAAGCGAACTACGAGGAATACGGGGGGTTGCAGGGATATATTTACACCCGGGAGAACAACCCCACTCTCGACATCTTCGAGGATCGAGTTGCGTTACTGGAAGGAGGCGGAGGGGCTCTGGCAACCAGCTCGGGCATGGCGGCTATTTCCATGGCGGCCCTGTTCGAACTGGAAGCGGGCGACGAGATAGTCGTTTCGAACCATACTTATACCTGCTCGTTCGAGCTGTTTTCTCGAACCCTGCCTCGATTCGGCGTCGAGACGAAAGTCGTCGACAAGCCGCACGACCTTTCCCAGTGGGACGAGTTAGTTACGAAGGACACGAAGTTCATGTTTGTCGAAACTCCAAGCAACCCCGTGTTGTACGTCGGTGATCTCGAGAAACTGGCGGAACTGGCCGACTCGTACGGAACAAAGCTGATGGTGGACAACACGATTGCCACGCCGATACTCCAGAAGCCGCTCGAGATGGGCGCGGACGTAGTTATCGAGTCCGTTTCGAAATACATGAGCGGGAACGGGACGATACTCGGCGGCGTTATAGTCGGAGACGATCCCTACATCCAGGAAATGAGACGCCTAGAGTATATCCAGTACGGTAACGCCATGGCTCCGTTTAACGCCTGGCTCTCCCTGCTGGGGCTCGAGAGTCTGGACATGAGAATGGAAAAACACTCCGAGAACGCAATGAGAGTCGCGGAGTATCTCGAAGACCACGAAGGAGTGGCCGGGGTAAACTATCCGGGTCTGGAGAGCCATCCGCACCACGAACTGGCGAAAAGGCAGATGGAGGGCTTTAGCTCGCTGCTCTCGTTTGAGCTGGATGGAGATAAAGAGGACGCGTTTGAATTCCTGAATTCCCTGGAACTTATTCCCACCGCGACCCACGAGGGAAGTTCTCGTTCCGTAATCTGTCACCCTGCGTCGACTATATTTCACAGGTTGACCGACGAGGAACTTGCCGACGCCGGCATTTCCAAGAGCCTTATTAGGCTCTCGGTGGGCATAGAAGGGCTGACCGACATCATAGACGATCTGGATAAGGCGCTATCACGGATCTGATCAAGAAAACTGACCCATAATCCATTTAGGAGTGATGAAATTGGGTATGAACGATCATTTTAACCACTGGAACAGACCTAAGTTATCAGTTTTTTCCGAGAAACAGCACGAAAAGATCTTTCAATCGGCACTAGAAATTCTGGAAAGAACGGGTTCGGAATTTCATTCCGAAGAAGCGGTTTCCATCCTGGATGACGCGGGAGCAACCGTGGTGGACGGAAACACGGTGAAGATGCCCTCGAACATGGTCGAGAAAGCACTTAGGACCTGCGGGAAACGCGTAGTCCTGAGCGACAGGAATCTCGAATCGACTATGTTCCTGGAGGGGGACAACACGTATTTCGGTCCGGGTTCCGAGACTCCGAACACGATAGACCCTTATACCGGCGAGCGGAGGACGTGTGAGAAGAACGACGTCGTCAGGGCCGCCACGGTAGTCGACAAGCTGGAAAATATCGATTTTGCGATGTCCTTTGCCCTGGCAAACGATGTTCCCAAATACAACGCCGACCTCCATCACTTCGAGGCGATGGTCAAGAATACGACCAAGCCGATTCTCTTCACCGCCTGGGACCTCGACGGGTTAAAGGCGATATACGAGATGAGCGTCGCAGTAGCCGGAGGGGAAGACGAATTCAGGATGAACCCGTTTATCCTGCTCTACGACGAACCAAGTTCCCCGTTAAAGCACTCGAAAGAAGCCGTCGAGAAGCTCATGTTTTCAAGCAAGAAGGGTATTCCGATTCAGTACGTTCCGACGCCTTCACTGGGGGCCGCCGGACCGATCTCACTTGCCGGCGCCTACGCGCTAACGGAAGCTGAATACCTGAGTGGGCTGGTGCTCTCCCAGGAAGTAAACGAGGGATCATCGCTTATCTTTGGCGGGGGACCGACCACGATGGACATGAAGACGACGGTATTCTGCTACAGCGCCCCGGAGACCATGTTGAGCCTCGTTCTGAGAAAGGAAGTCGGCTCGTTCCTGGGCGTTCCCGCGTTTAACGCCGGAGGATTCACGGACTCCAAGACCATCGACCAGCAGGCAACTCTGGAAGTTGCAAATTCGCTAAATTACGCGGCGCTGGCGGGCGGCAACCTCGTACACGACGTAGGTTATCTGGAATCCGGCCTGACTTCGTCCCTCGAACTGCTGACGATCGCCGACGAGGAAATTTCCATGATAAGTCGATTTATCAAGAGTACCGAGGTAAACAAGGATACGCTGGGAGTCGACGAAATCGACGACGTCGGGATCGGAGGGAATTACCTCACTTCGCCGCAGACGGTCGAGAAGTTCAAGGAGGATATCTGGTCGCCCGAGCTTATAGACCGTCAGGTCCACGAAAGCTGGAAGGAAGCCGGAGAGACTACCCTCAGGGAACGGGCTCGCGATAAAGTTCACGATATTCTGGAGAACCACGAACCCGAGGAACTCCCCGGAGACGTTTCGGACGAGCTGACGGAAATAGTCGACGAGTACGAGAAGAAACGGTCGTAAACATGACATCGGGGCTCCGGTCTTCCGGAGTCCCGATAATTTATCGGCATTCTGGAGGCAGATATGAGAAAGAAAAATTCACTTGAAAGAGCGATCGAGGAACTCGGAGTTCCCTCGCGGGATCTCTACGACCTTCCCGCTTCTTCGGATAGCTTTCCCGATGGTGCCAATTACCGTATGGAGATATCCGGAATCGATTCACTCAAAGAAATGGAAGCCCTCGTGGACGAAAAGGAAAAGAGGAACGTTCCTATCCACAGGGTTATCTGCATGGGAGACGGAACAAATATACTGACGAAAAAGGACTTAAAGGACCTGGCTGCCATGGGCGAAGAAGCGGGGATAGAGCTGATAGTAGTGCCCGGACCCCGGGCGAACTTCGATATCGGCAAGCACGCGGAGACCGAATGGGGGAAGTTCTCCGGCGTTCGGCTGAGAGGGTCGGATAGCGTATCCTACTTCCTGGACGAGGTTCGGCGATGCATGGAAGCAGGTATAAAGGGCTTTCTGTTCTACGGCGAAGACATGATATACCTTATGGACAAACTGCGAACTGGCGGTGACCTACCGGAGGACCTCGTCTTTAAGTTATCCTATACTGCCGGGGTCGCCAATCCTCCCGGGGCAAAGCTTGCCGAGGAGGTAGGAGCGGACAGCCTCAACCCGGTGACCGACCTCACGCTTCCCATGCTTGCCTCGTTGAGGGACTCTATAACGATTCCGCTGGACATTGTCGTCGTTACGTTCGAGATACTGGGTAATTTCAACAGGTTCTGGGAGACGGCGGAAATCGTTCGAACGACTTCCCCCTGTTATTTAAAGCAGGAACTGGAATCTTCGGAAGAAGGGGCGAGAGAGAAAGTCAAATACTGTCAGATAATTACGGAATTGATCGAGAGGAGGAATCCCGAACTGGAGCTATCGGGGCAAGCTCCGGACGACCTATCTATCCCGTCTACGGGCTGATGGGTTAAATTGGCCGACGGCATCGCACCTGATTGAGGATCGTTCCGAGGAGGTATTTTGCAGTTAACAGAGACCGAAAAAAGAATGGAGAAAGGGGAATTCGGCAGGGCAAAGCAGCAGTGTATCAGGATTCAGATTCAACTCGCCGAAGCTTACGACGTCGAAGAATTCGTTCCGATTACCGCCGCTCACATCGATTGTAACAGTTACGGCAGAGTCAGCGGGAACGCGAAGCTGAGTTTCGCCCGGAAGATGGTCGAAGCCGGGGGCAGGGTCAGCGTGCCCACGACGTTAAACCCAGGTGGTCGGGACATAAAACGCTGGAAAGAATTCAAGTTGCCCGCCGAGTTTGCCGATAAGTGTGCCGAAATCGAGGAAGCTTATCTCGAACTGGGAGCGATTCCAACCTGGACCTGTGCCCCTTACAGTACGGGCACGATTCCCTGTAAGGGGGAGAATATAGCTTACGCCGAATCAAATGCCATAGTATTTGCCAATTCGGTCCTCGGAGCACGCAGCCCCAGGTACGGGGACTTTTTCGAAGTCTGTTCGGCTATTACCGGCAGAGTTCCCAGGTTTGACCTCCACCTGGATCTCCCAGGTTTGACCTCCACCTGGACCGGAACAGGCTGGCCGACCTTCAAATTGACGTGACCGAAGCGTCTCCCCTGTCGTTTTCGGACGATCTGTTTTACGCCCTGCTTGGTTACGAGGTTGGGAAGTTGAGCGGGAGTAAGGTTCCCGTAATCACGGGGGTTCCCCCTGCCGTCAGCCGGGACCACTTAAAAACCTTCGGGGCGGCCGTCGCCTCCTCAGGTGGTGTTGGGCTGTTTCACATAGTCGGCGTTACGCCGGAAGCCCCTTCGCTGAAGGCAGTAGTTCCCGAGGGCGGAGAAGTCCCGGTACGTGAGGTCGACGGCAAAGGTCTGCTGGAAGATAAAAAGGAGCTGTCTTTTGAGGGCGAACGGGACGTCGATCTGGTTCTGCTCGGGTGTCCTCACTTTTCGCTGCCGGAGTTCAGGAGATTATCGGAATTAATTGGAGACAGAACTGTTGCCGAGGGGGTTGAGTTCTGGATCCAGACAAACAGGGAGGTTCATTCCTGGATCGAAGAGATGGGGATTCTGGCTAACCTCAAGGACGCCGGGGTCAGGGTAAGCACCGATTCCTGTATTTTTAACTGGCCCCTTGACAACTGGGATTTCGAGACCGCAGTAACCAATTCCGCCAAGTTCAGTCACTACGCTCCAAACGACCTGGGGTTTTCTACCTCCATCCTCGACCTGGACGGCTGTATCGACGCGGCGTGCTCGGGAGTTATTGATCCGGGAGGTATTAAATGAGTGAGAGAGTACTGGAGGGCAAATTCTACGTGGCGGGGAAGGCCGAAGGTGATCTGGTCAAATCGGAGCGACCGATAAGCTTCTGGGGTGGGCTGGATCCTGAAGAAGGAAAGATTATCGATAGGCGCAGCGACGTCGCCGGGAGAAAGATAGCGGGGAAAATTCTCGCCTTTCCCGAGGGGATCGGGTCTAGTACGACTTCGGCGGTCCTGCTGGAATCGGTTATGAATTCGACCAACCCTCTGGCAATCGTCAACGTAACGACCGAGCCCATTCTGGTATCAGGGGCTCTGGTGGCAAAGGAATTTTACGGAACTAAAATTCCGGTTGTGAGTATAAAACGAGAGGACTTCGACGAGCTTGAGGACGGAGAAAAGCTAGTGATAGACGGCGACCGGGGCACGGTTACAGTAGTGTAAGTTCGACGCCCGAATTAGGATAACCGGTGACCGCAGTCGCCTGGAGGGCTGAGAATGTCGGGGTTTGACGAATTAGTTGAGTTTATCCGTGACACGGAATGGGAAGGCTTGCCCGAACAGGTCAGGGAAAGGGCCTTAATGGCTTGCGTGGACGATCTTGCCTCACTGATAGCCGGAAGGGCAGCCGACGTGAGCGAAATTACCGCTAACTACGCTTACCGGTCCTGGTCCGGCGGCCGGTCGACGATATTTCAAAACGGTAAAAAGGCTTCAGCGGAGGGCGCAGCCTTTGCAAACGCGATCTCGGCCAACGCGCTGGATATCGACGACTGCGGCCTTTATACAAAAGGGCATCCCGGAGCGCAGGTGTTTCCCACCGCGCTGGCACTTGGTGAGGAGTTAGGGGCCACGGGCAAGGAGGTTTTAGTTGGGATGGCCGTCGGATACGAGGCTGGAGCCCGGATTGCCCGATGCTGGCATGACTTTTACGAGACCTATCGAGCCGGGGGCTCCTGGGGTTCCGTTGCCTGTGCTGCCGTTTCCGCACGCATGATGGATTTAACCCTGTCGGAAACCAAGGAAGCTTTTAAGGTGGCGGAATATAATTCTCCCTACATCCCGATCATCAGGGGCGTTAGGAATCCGGGCATGGTTAAGCACGGAGTCGGATTGGGGGCTTTCAACGGCATTGCCTCGGCAAAGCTGGCCGGCGACGGTTTTACCGGTTCGGACAGTATACTGGAGAAAGAAAAATACGAGGAGTGGCTCGGTGACCTCGGAGATCGTTACCTCCTGGTTGACGGGGTGGTATGGAAAGAATATGCTTCGTGTGCCTGGACTCATCCGACTCTTGACGCCGTTAGGGATCTGAACGAAGAGCACGATATTGATCCGGGGGATATCCGATCCGTCGAGGTTTTAACGCACGAGAAGGCGTGCGAGCTCGGCACCGAACTTCCCGGTACTACTGAAGAGGCTCAGTTCAACCTGGCCTGGCCCGTAGCAGCGCTTCTGGTTGATGGAGAGGTAGGGCCAGCACAGATAAAAGAGGAGCGGCTGTCGGATCCGGTCATTCGTGGTCTTGCCCAGAAGGTCCATGCCCGGGAATCCCGGGAGTTGACCAGGATGTACGACCTGGCAGTTAAAGGCGAGTCGGGAGGAGGTCACGTGGCTGAGGTCCGGCTCGAGACCGAGGACGGCAGGGAAATTTGTTCGGGCCGTGTCGAGGGCAATATCCGCTACCCACCAAAGGATTGGAACCTGAAGAAAATTGAGACGAAGTTCAGCTGGCTAGTGGAAGACGTGCTCGGTTCGGCTAAGGCGGACAGACTGCTTGAAGAAACGACCGGGATGCTCGAAGTTAAAGACGTGAGGGAATATTGTTCGAACTGTATTGAGATAATTGGCGAATAATCTAAGTTCTTAGTTGGCGAAGTACTGGACCAACAAAAAACCTGGAGGTTTTACAATGACAGAAGAAAGAGAAGAGGTAAACATAAACTACCTCTACAAAAAGAAAGAAGAGGGAGAGAAGATC
>JGI1689J12820_1000056_pt1 | contig 24325 bp, 20 predicted proteins | sample PRCRCaboRojoPR_6_FD_12820 | JGI IMG/M metagenome (IMG submission 12820)
ATACGAGATGCAGTAAAGAACTTCAAACCCTACGAACCGGGCAACTTCGAAGCCGAGATAAGGATGGATAAGAACGAATCGCCGTTTTCCCTCCCCACAGAATTAAAACGGGAGATACTTTCCGAACTTAAAAAGCTGACCATAAACAGGTACCCCCATCCCGGGGGAGATAGTCTGCGAGAGAAATTGGCCCAGTTCCACGATCTGAACAGGGACAATATCGTCGTGGGTAGCGGCTCGGATCAGCTTATCTCTTATTCCACCAATCTGTTTGCGGGGGAATACTCAGTAATTACTCCGCCGACTTTTTCCATGTACAGGTTTTACTCGGAACTCAACGGTCTGGAGGTTAGATCGGTACCTCTAGACGAAAAATTCGAACTCCAGCTGGATAAACTCAAGTCCGAAGCTTCCGGGGCTGCCGTTGTATTTCTGTGCTCGCCAAACAACCCTACGGGGAACAAGTTCGACAGAGGAGATATTGTCGAAGTGCTGGAGACCGGCGTTCCAGTCATACTAGACGAAGCCTACGGCGAGTTCGCGGAAGAGTCGGACATGGATCTGATCGAGAGTTACGACAACCTGCTTGTACTTAGGACCTTCTCCAAGGCATTCGGACTAGCCGGAGCCAGGGTGGGTTACGTGGTGGGCAGCGCCTCGATCATCGACTACTTGATCAGGGTAAAACCGCCCTACAACCTGAATTCTTTCTCCCTGAGGATAGCCGAGCTGTTGCTCGATAATTCCGACCTTATAGGTGATAGAATCAGCTTTCTCGCAGGGGAAAGGGAAAAACTTTACCGAAAATTCCACCGATATACTTATCCAAGCCAGGCCAATTTTCTACTAATTGACCTCGACGCAGCCGACTTTTTACTGGAGCGCGGGATATCGGTCCGGAGGTTCACCGGGAGACTTTCCGACAAGATAAGAGTCACGATGGGAACCGAAAAGGAAAACGATCTTTTTTCCAGGGCACTAGAAGAATATATCTCAACCGAACTTTAACCGCCCTTTTGACTTCTAATATGGAGGTTATAAATGCGTGACCCGGACTGGATAGTACTGGATATAGACGGTGTCTTGATCGACGTAACGGAAAGCTACGACGTGGCCGTCAAAAGAACTTATGAGGCGCTGATTGAAGACCCGGCGACTGAAGTGCCCCTACCTCTACATACAATCAGGAATTTCCGGGAGAAAGGAAAGTTCGGCGACGATTACAAGGTAACTGAAGGGCTTGTGCTTGCCGGCCTGGACGGAAGGTTGAAGAACCTTGTGGAAGAATTCCCCGCGGGGGAGGACCTCGACTGGATGGAAAATCGCGTAGGGAAATCGATCGATTCCCCCAGAGTGAAGAGAACTTTCGACAGAATCTACCTCGGCGGCGCGGACTCCCCCACGGATAAAGGGCTCTGGACCAGAGAGCAACCTCTGGTGGATATCTCGCTGCTGAAGGAGGTCGAAACGAGGTTTAACCTGGGCTACGTAACGGGGAGGAGTAACGAGGAGCTCGAGCTGGCAGCTCGTATTCTCGACTATGAGCTCTCAGATGCAGTAACCCGGGACAACTTTTTGAAACCGGACTACCGGGCCCTTAGTTCCCTGGTCGGGGAAGCAAGGGGAATCTACGCCGGAGACACGTTAAACGACAGGATGCTCGTCGATAATTACAACGAGAGGACGTCCGGTCGGTTTGAGTTCGTTCTAGTAGACGAAGATAACCCGATAAACCGGGTGCTTTACGGGTTTTTAGAGAGAAAGGATTGATAGGCGTAGCTAATCCAGGTCCGTTACTGCGTAGCACCTTCCCCTGGAGCCCGACAGGGCCAGCCTGCAGGGGCAGTCTCTGAATGTCGTACCCTCTTTCTCGAAACACTCGTAGGCCGAGCGTTTTTCCTCGCCAAGAAAGAACAAAAAAGGGCAACACGATTCACGGATTACCCGGGGAGATATCGTAACCCGTTTACTCGGTGGTTTGGGTGAATCCTCTAGGAATAAAAACGGCTCTTCGTCGGCTAACAATTCCGGCCTCCGGGGGAAGAGCGAGCCAACGTGACCGTCGGATCCGACTCCGAGGATCGGGACGTGAACGACTCCACTCGAGACCCTTTCCAGCTCGGTTTGATACTCTTCGAGAGCTTTCCGGACATCGGAGGTTTCCCCGGGAAAGCGGTGAACCTGATTTTCATCAACAAGTCCCATTGAAACCATTTTCTTGAGGAAAAGCCGAGCTGCAATTCCGTAATTGCTCTCAGGTGAACCCGGGGACACCAGACGTTCATCAGTCCAGAAGAAATGAATCTTTTTCCAGGTGGATCTATCAAGCAGCCCGTGCTTATCACTCAAACAAGAAAAGAAATCTTGAACGGACCTACCGCCTGGCAGGGAGACCACTATGTTTTCAGTTGAACCCGAAAGTTCTTCCACGACCCCGAAAAAGTGCTCTACCGCGGCAACAGCCAATTCCGTACGGTCAGCTGACTCAATTATCTTTACTTCTCTCATGTTGAAATCAAATAAACAGTAACAAGAATACTCATAAAGTCAATCATTTCAGTTATCCCAAATACCCTTTAGAAAAGTACGCACCTACCTTTCCCTGGGAGCTTGTGAAAAGACCTATTTCAAACTAAAAAGTACTTCAGTGCCGCGAGTCCGATACTAAATCTATCTTCAATCATCAAGATTGTACCATCGGGTNCCGTCGATAAAATCACTTAACTGATGTGGCACCTTTCCCTTTTCATAAACAAACGGCTCCGGTAAATCGATCCGGTCGACTATCCTCCACTGCTCCTCTATTTCGTCGTACCGGACAAAGGACCGTTGATCTCCTGCAATAGCTTGTGACAAAAGGTTCTCGTACGCGCTGGGAGTATTCGGTCCGTGGTGGCAAGCGTGACAGAACTCCATCTTGGCCGGCTCCGACCTTATCTCTCCCGGAACTTTGGTATTAATTGTAAAATAAATGCCCCTGTCGGGCTGTATACTTATCACCAGAGAGTTGGGAACTGTCCCACCCTCTCTTTCCACCGGACTGTGGTTTGTCTGACTGAACTTTATGTAGATATCTGCATATTTTTTCACGAGGTTTTTTCCCGACAGAAGATAGAACGGCACGTCCTTCCAGCGGGAATTTTTGAGTCCCACCCTGGCAGCAACCAGCGTCTCAGTCTTTGAGTCTTCCCTTACTCCTTTTTCTCTTTGATAACCCTCGTACTGACCGGTTATCAGGTCCTGGATTTCTACGTTTCGGAAAGCCTCTACTTTTTCGTCCCGGATACATTTGGAATCGAGCCTGTCCGGGGAAGACATAGCAACCAGTGAAAGCATCTGAAGTAAGTGGCTCTGAAAGAAGTCCTTTACCGCCCCGTAACTGTCGTAAAACTCCCCCCGGGATTCGACGCCAAAGTCCTCGCTGGCAATAATCTGAACCTGATCCACGTATTGGGAGTTGAGAATTGGTTCAAAGATCGAATTGGAAAATCTCAATATGACTACGTTACCAACCAGCTCCTTGTCCAGGTAATGGTCTATTCTGTAGATCTTTTCCTCTGGAAAGAGCTCGCTTATCGATTTATTGAGTTCCCGGGCCGTCTCGAGGTCTTTCCCGAATGGCTTTTCGTACAATACCTTTGAACTATCGTTAACGAGATCCCACTTTGCGAGGTTATCCGTTATCACGTCGAAATGCTGGGGAAGGGTCGCCAGATAAAACAACCTGTGTTCACTGCAGTCGAGAATTTCTTCCTGCAACCCCCCGTAGTCTTCCGAATTGTAGAAGTTAAGCCTTGAGAAGTGGATATTCTGCTTAAACTCATCCCACTTCTCGTCTCCCTGTATATTTGCTCCTACCTGCCGTCTATATTCTTCCAGGGATAGGTCTCTCCGAGATGTTCCAATTACGTCAAAATCCTTTAACTTACCTTTTCTGTAGAGGTTGAAGAGGGACGGGAACAATTTCTTCCTCGCCAGATCTCCCGTTCCTCCCAGAATTACAAAAGAGACGTTGCTCTCTTTCATTTTTACCTCGATAAANTACTGTAGTTTTCGCTAAAAAGCGCCCTTACACCTAGGCCGGTCACTCTTCCGGTTTCGAGGTATCCACACCTAACACCGAATAGACCCCACATACCCTCGAACTTCCAGTAACAAAGAGGATTCCTCCTGCTACCAGAAGGACGACTCTGATTACCAATCCGATTTCCACCAGCCCCACGAACCCAAGTATACCTACGAGGATCAAAATCATCCCAAGCCTGCTGCGAATTCTACTGTCCAGATCTCCTACATTTTTCTTCATGCTCCTCCCTCCCAAATCATGTTCGCCTTTTTTCTATGATAATTCTACTCACCTGACTTTTACAGTGGTTAAATTGTCTCCCAGTACCCTTCTATCCTCAACTCGTGTCGTCGAGCCTCTTCCTGACCTCGTCCCTCAAATCCTCGTCGACTCCTCCCGGAGAAGTCAACCTTTCGGGATCCAGCAGTCGGTCCAGCTCCGGTTCCGTCAACCAGTCACGCTCGAGGATCGTCCTTTTAAGACTTCTATCTTCTTCCAGTACCAATTTTACCAGCTCGGCGACTCTTTCGTACCCGAGGTAAGGCGATAGGGCAGTGGCAGCCGCGGTGCTCTCGTCAAACTGCCGGGTTATTTCGTTTCTATTTGCCTTAATTCCTTCCACACACATCTTTCTCAGTGTTTTAACCGAGTTTTCAAATGTCCTGGTTCCGGTTATCAGGCTTGTTGCTATCAGCGGAGTCATTACGTTCAACTCCAGATGACCTTCCTTGGCCGCAAGTGAGACCGAATGGTCGTAGCCGAGAACCTGAAACAGGCCCATTTTGACCGCTTCAGGTATCGAAGGATTGACTTTGCCCGGCATAATTGAACTTCCCGGCTCGACTTCCGGCAAGCTGATCTCGTTTATCCCTGCCTTCGGCCCGGAACTGAGGAAGACGAGGTCGTCCAGTATTTTTACCAATTCCTCTGCAGCTCCCCTTAACGATCCGGAATAATTGGCAAAGGGTAACATGGATTGTGTCGTGGCAATCGGATCCTCGGCGGGTTGCAAGTCCTCTCCTGTCACTCGAGAAAGCTCTTCGACCAGGCGGTCTCTGAACTCCGGCGGCGTATTTATGCCGGTACCCACGGCATTACCTCCGACGCCGACCTCTCGAAGGTACGATAGCGAGTCCTCGACCAAGTCCCGTACCCGTCCTACGTTATGGGCGTAAGCTCCAAACTCCTGCCCAAGGGTAATTGGAACGGCATCCTGGTAATGGGTCCTCCCGACTTTCACTATATCTTTGAACTCGTCTGATTTGTCCTCCAGCGCGTCTATCAGCCCGTCAAGTTCGTCGATTAGCCCCCTGGAGAGATCGAGCAACGCCAACCTCAACGCTGTAGGAACCACGTTATTGGAGCTTTGCCCCATATTCACGTGATCGTTGGGGTGAACGAGGTACTCGCCTTTTTGCCCGCCCAGCAATTCAGTCGCCCGATTGGCAATAACCTCGTTTACGTTCATATGAACGGGAGTTCCGGCTCCTGCCTGAATCATATCCAGGGGAAACTGCTCGTCGAAATTACCTGAAACTACCTCCCGGGCGGCGGATATTATCGCTTCCGCCTTGGCCTCGTCCAGTAAGCCAAGCCCACGATTTACTTTTGATCCTGCAACTTTAATCCGGGCAATCGCCCTTACTAGTGCTTTTTCGGTACCGGATCCGGAAATTTTGAAATTTTTCCTGGCTCTAGCCGTGAAGCCCCCGAAATAAGCATCTTTCGGCACCTCCACTTCGCCGAGAGAGTCACGCTCAATTCTTGGCATTATACCACCTCTCCATCAACCTGAAACTGGCTGCGGAAATCGATCGAGACACGGTATTTACTATACAGAACCTCCTTAATTAAGTATACTAATGGCGGACGGGAAGACCAATTCGACCTTTACAGCGGATTTGTTTTTCGCTGATTCGCTAAATTGTATACATGCTCCTCAATGATAGAACCATCGGACCAACCCGGAGGGCGATATAATGAGTTATTCTACGGTGGAACTCGACGTACTGATAATCGGGGCGGGCGGAGGCGGGTTAAGAGCCGCAATTGAGCTCGAAAAGGCAAATATGGATATTCTCGTAGTTGGAAAAAGGCAGTTTGGAGACGCTCATACAGTAAAAGCCGCCGGAGGCATCAATGCTGCTTTAAAGAACCTTGACCCAGAGGACAACTGGAAAATCCACGCGGCTGACACGCTAAGAGAGGGTCATTTCGTAAACGATCCAAAGGCCGTCGAACTCCTATGTAAAAACGTCCCGGATCGAGTTAAGGAGCTCCAGAAATGGGGTTGTAACTTCAACCTTACCGAGGAAGGGAGTATCGATCAAAGATATTTCGGGGCACAATCTTTTAGAAGGACCTGTTTCGTCGGGGACCGAACGGGAAAAGCCATAGAGGAGACCCTCGTACAAAAGGTGAAAGAGCTCGACGTTCCGAATCGAGAAAACGTAGTAATTACAAAGATCTTAACCGATAACGGGAAAGTCTTCGGCGCCGTCGGTTACGACAGGAACAAAGGTGAGTTCGTCTTCTTCAAGTCAAAAGCGGTCCTCCTCGCCGCCGGCGGCTATACGGAAATCTACAAGAGAAGTTCGTCTCGACCCCACGAAAATACCGGCGACGGTCCGGCCCTGGCATTCGACGCGGGGGCCGAACTTCAGGATATGGAGATGGTTCAGTTTCACCCCACGGGAATGGTGAAGCCGGAAGAAAAGATCGGCAGCCTGGTGACTGAAGCCGTCAGGGGCGAGGGAGGGAAGCTTTTCAATGGGAAAGGAGAAAGGTTCATGAAGGAGTACTCGCCTAAGAAGATGGAATTAGACGCGAGGGACCAGGTTGCTCGGGCTATTTTCAAGGAAATAGAAAAGGGTAAGGGAACTGAATCGGGCGGCGTCTACCTCGACATATCTCACGAAGACTCGGATCTCGTCCGAGAGAGATTACCAGCAATAGTCGAGAAGTTTCAGTCAGTCGGAATAGACCCGACCCGTGATAAGATGGAGGTAGCTCCCACAACTCACTATTCCATGGGAGGAGTACGGATAGATTTCGAGACCGGCGAGACGAAAGTGGATGGTTTATTTGCAGTGGGAGAGGTAACTGCCGGATTACACGGAGCGAACAGGCTAGGGGGTAATTCACTCGCCGAGGTGGTAACGTTCGGAAAACTCTTCTCGAAGAGCATAGCAGACTACGTCGGTTCCGTTAGCTCGTCAGCCAATTCGGAATTAAAAGTAAAGAGAGCAATGTCGGAGATCGGAGAAATTAAAACCGGAAAGGGAAGATTTGAACCGACAGAACTCCTAAACCAGCTGGGCGAGGTTCTCTGGACCAATGCGGGAATCGTCCGGGAAGAGAAAAGCCTCAAAACCGGGCTGGAGGAGATTCGTAAAATTAGAGATAAATCGCGAAACTTAAAAGAGATCGGTAGTTCGGACGAAAATACTTTCGACAGGGCACTGGAACTGAAATTTGCCCTACCCGTGGCCGAGGCGATAGTTATTTCCGCCCTGCGGAGAACGGAATCCCGGGGCGCCCACTACCGCAGCGATTACCCGGACGAACGAGGAGACTGGAAAAGGACCCTAGTAGTTTCCGGGAATCCGAACGAGCCCGTTTTGCGATCCGTCGAACCCGGGCCAATCTCCCGGCCAATTAGAGAAACCCTTCAGGAGGGTTACGAGCTGGAGTACCACCACCTCGAATGACGCTGCAAAGTCAAGAGCCCCGCACCAGGGGACGGGGCTTGTAGAAAAACAAGTGGATACAAACTTAGATTTGAAAAACGAAAAATTGACCCAGCACTCAATTGAGGAGAAGAACCTGGTTAAATTAGAGGCACGTATCACCAAGGTTAACTTAGCCAAATTCAATAAACTTACTATAATTTGAGCCAAGAAGACGAATTCCGGATCGGTCTTGATTGAACGGCCCTGTATTTTGCGGTAGATTTGATTGCGGGGGAGATAAAATGAATAAAGAGGGCGTATTGGTCTCAAAAGAGTTCTGGAAGCAAAAGATGAGTCGCAGGAGGTTCCTCCAGGCGACATCAACGGCTTCTCTTTCCTTGACGCTCGGACCCGTTATCGCCAGAGCGAATTCCCAATCCGGAAGATCGGGTAATACAGGTACGGCTACCAAAGTGGCCGTGATAAAGACAGAATCCCGGGAAGAAGGGATATCCAGAGCTCTATCCACGCTGGATATCGAAGACGAATTCGAGGGACACGAGGTCCTGATAAAGCCCAACTTCAATACCGCCGATCCGTTTCCCGCCTCCACTCATAACGACACTTTAGTCAAGTTGATCGAGGAATTGAGAAACCGGGGATCCGGACCCATAACCCTCGGGGAGAGAAGCGGTCCACCTCCTACGGAAGAGGTTCTTGAGGATAAAGGAATTTATCAACTATCCGAGAAATACGGGTTCGACCTAATTAATTTCGACAAACTGTCCGAAGAAGACCTCCCGCTCCAGAAGCCCGAACGCAGCCACTGGAAGAACGGATTTCGCGTGGCGCGCCCCGTGCTGGAGGCGGACAAAGTGGTTTCTACCTGCTGTCTAAAAACTCACCAGTTCGGAGGGGAGTTCACGATGTCACTCAAACTTTCGGTGGGTATCGTTCCAAGGCGAGGGTACGATTACATGGGAGAACTCCATTCCTCCAGTGACATGAGAAAGATGATCGCCGAAATTAACCAGGTCTACTCACCAAGCCTGATCTTAATGGACGCTATGGAAGTATTTACCGACGGCGGACCATCCTCGGGAGAACGCCAGCGGGCCAACCTCATCGTGGCGGGAATCGACAGGGTCGCCGTTGACGCCGTAGGGGTCGCCATACTGAAGACCCTCGGTTCAAACGACGAAATTATGGGGACGGACGCTTTCCAACAGGAGCAGATAAAGCGGGCCGCAGAACTGGGCCTTGGGGTGGACGGTCCCGAAAAGATCAACCTGGCGGGAAACGATAGAGCCCGGGAGATGATCGACCGGATAAGGAACAACCTGGCCTGACGAGCTGTTAGCTCGTGACTTTCAACAGTGAGACAAAGCAAAAAATAGGACCCAAGTGGCCGATTTCGATCGACTCTTTCATCACAGTATAAACCTGAACTTAATTCATAAAACCTAACTTCTTCACAAGCTTCCTGTCCCCTATCTGGCAACCGATTTAACTTTATAAAACTTAATAGTCAATTTCCCCGCCCACAGTGCGGGGTATATAAAAATACAATTGTAGAGTTAACCCCAAATTTGAAAAACGAAAAATTGACCCAGCACTCAAACTTGGCTCAAGTACTTCTGTTAGTCCTAAGATTGGCTAGCGAATAGGTACAATTAACGATTTCCTAACCCAAGCAGCTTTCCTCATTCGAGTGCTGAAGGTAAACCAGCCGATTCTCCCCCAGGGGGTGCCCTGGGGCACTCTCGGCTAATTTTGGTAGACCAAATCCCGGCAGCCAGGTAGGGGACAGGAAGCAGCAAAAGTTCAAAGGGGCGAGAGTAATGAATCCGTAGTTTTTGAAAGAACTGATATTCAGTTACTTATTACCGATCAAACTCCTCAAGAAGAAGAGTACCGGAATTATTTCCAGCCGGCCGATCCACATGTGGAATGACAGGATTAACTTGTTTACCTGAGCCATTTCCGGACCGGTTATACCGGTCGATAGGCCGACGTTACCCTGGGCCGAAGCAACTTCGAAAAGGACCTCGGCAAGGGTAAAGTTCTCCGGGGCTGTAAGGTCGAGAAGAACGACCCCGGTAAACAGGAAAGCAACCCAGAGCAACGCCACGGTCGCCACGCTCAGAAACCGACTCGTTGCTTCTTCCTCGTCTAGTTTTTTTGACCCGAAATCGAACTTCAACAGCTCGTTTGGAGAGGCAACGAGTCTCTTAAATTGCCAGCCAATCCCTTTGGCGATCAATACAGTGCGAAGTATCTTTATTCCACCCGCGGTTGATCCCGCAGCCCCACCCACCACCATCCCGGCAACCATGAGCATCTGCCCTGTTGCACCCCAGGTACCTATGTCGGCAGTCTGAAACCCCGTACAGCTTATCGCCGAGATAAATTGAAACGAAGAATTACGGAAAAACCCAAGAGTTACCCCTTCCGAGAGCCGAGATACCGTAACGAGAGCCACGCCNAGAAGAGAGATCAGTACAAGCCATTTGGTCTGCAAATCTTCCTTAATTTTTCTTATCTTGCCCGTCAACATCTGGTAATGAAAGGCAAAACTTATGGCACCAAACAACATAATGGGCATCAGCACGGCCTCTATTAGTGGGCTCTGGTAGGATGCGATACTTCTGTCAGTGACGCTGAAACCTCCCGTGGTGATACCGGTCATTGCGTGATTTATGGAATCCCAGACCGGCATCCCCGCGACCCATAGCGCAAGGGCGCTAACAACAGTATAAAGAAGGATTATCCACCAGATAGTTCTGACGGTCGAGATCACGCTGGGATGGGTTTTTTCCTCTCTGGCTTCGGAAAAATAGAGGTTATAGGAGCTCGTGCCCGGCCTGGACAATATGGTTATGGCCAGCACGATGACTCCAACCCCTCCTACCCACTGGGTTAGTGAACGCCACCACTGGAGGGTTCGGGGTAGTAAATCCTCGCGGACGACCATGGTAAGTCCGGTTCCGGTAAAACCCGCCACGGATTCGAAGAAGCCGTTGAGCGGATCGAGAAAATGCAGAACCGTCTGAGATATTCCGGGACTTGGGGATAGATTTATCGCTATGAATAAGAAAGGTAAAGACCCCACGAGCGAGATCAGAACCCAGCCTCCTGCAGCGATTACCATACTCGTTCTGACGGTAAGTTCCTCGCTGACCCCCCGAAAGGGCAAGAACAGCGACCCACTGAGGATAAACGAGACTCCGGCAGTGGCCAGGACGGGCCATAAGGCGTAATACTCCCCAAAATAGAGTGAAACAGGGATGGCACAAATCGCCATAACGCCGACAATCGAAACCAGAACTCCCAGTTCTCTAAGTATTACAAATAAAGCGTTATCGGATCTCATCCCGTTATCTTCTTCAGGGTTTCGTCAGTCGTCCACTTCTGGGAGAATATAGTTAGGCCGTCCCCTTCTTTTATTTCAGTGCTCCCCGAGGGCACCAGAACTTCTCCCTTCCTCTCTATAGCTATTATCAGTGTCGTGTCGGGAATGTATTTTTCCTTTTTCGCCCGTTCGAGAGATTTGTCGATCAGGGGTGAGTCACTCGATATAGTTGCCCGAAATACCCTGGCTTCTCCACTCAAACTCAAAAAATCCTTCACCTTCGGCCTTTTAATCGCGTTGTAGAGNTACTCCGCGACTATTTCCTCGGGATTCTCCATGACGTTGGCTCCCTGGGCTCTGAATAATTTCGTATGAGTGCTATTATTTACTACGGAGACCAGAGAAGGAACGCCTATTTCTCTTCCGAGGGACATTACCATTAAATTCGTGGCGTCGTCCGAGGTTGTAGCTACGAGGGCGTCGGCCCTTTCCGCTCCCGCCTCCAGTAAAACGTCCGCCGATGTGGCGTCTGTATTGTAAACATCCAGATCGTAGCTTCGAGAAATATCGTCAGCTCGGTCCCTATTTGATTCGATCACCACTATATCGTTTGATCCCCTGCTTGCAATCTTAATCAGGCTACTTCCTATCTCACCCGCGCCCACGATAATCATGAACATGGTTTTACCCCCTTAATTATGCTATATTTTACACTATTTACGGAAATCTTGCCGCTTTTTCAAATAGGCGCAGTTGAACCGGTTTCGGTTTTCGGAGTTCTGATACCTGTTAGCTAGAGTCTCGATTTTCGTATAAAAACGCTACTCGACGTTTTACCTAAGCCTTATTATTCCAGCCGGCTTTAGTTTATTTGGGGGATTTTTAAAGGATGAGTTTCTACTGGCGCAGGAAAAGCTCAAAGGTCTTTCCAGAGAAATGCGGTGTCTGCCTGCAAATGAAATCTTCGATAACCGAAAACTCTATTCTTCTATGCGAATCGTTCTAGTACTTATAGGATTTTGCCGTCCTTATCATTGCTTCCAGGTTTTCTTTCCGGGAGTCCGGGGGTATTTCACAACCTCCACTGAGAATAAAGCTTCCCCGGGTGCCCGCGGCTTCAATGGCTTCACGGGACAGGTCTGCGATCTCCCGCGGCTCCCCCGAGAGGAACTTTACCGGGTCGACATTTCCTCTAATAATTATTTCCGGTCCAAATACCCGGCGCGCTTCTTCTAGATCTACCTCTCTGTCGAGATCGACTACATCAGCTCCCGATTCGGCAAGGACGCCCAACTGGTGGGTGGTATCTCCGCAGACGTGATAGAGCGTCGGTACGTCCAGGGAGCGAAATATCTCCTTCGTATATTCCACGCTCAATTCGAAGTTTTCCGTGGATACCTGAGAGGCCAATGAGTCACCTGCTCCTATGATATCTGCCCCGGCTTCTACCTGAGCCTTCGCGAACTTCCTGTCAAACTCGGCCGAAAACCGGAAAAGACGCTTCAAAAAATCTCTCGACCTGACAAACGACATCAAAGCTTTTTTAGGACCTAGAACCGAACTGGCGTCGGACAGGGCCCCTTCCACCCAGCCTATTACGGGAATGTCCGGGTCATAATCCTTTATCTTCTCTATAGCCCTAATCCTCTGTTTGCATCGAGGAGCTTCGTTCGGATCTGGAACTTCGAGCTCATCCAGGTCCGAGAGAGAAGTAACGGGATGTTTTCTTACCACCGGTACGCCGTCTTCAGGGAAGTGTAGTTCGCCTCCGAGTGCGTCGGCAAGGCGATGGGCGTCGCTCGATACGTTCGCGGCGTCGTAACCAAACTCCTCCAGGCACCTTATTTGCGACTCGGCCATTGGTCCCGGCTTTGTACAGTATTCTTGATAAGAAATCCCGGCTACCTGAGCCGCGTACTGCATTACGAAAGGTATTACGGGAACTCTATCCGGTAATTTACCGTTTAGAACAACATTCAACCTCTGTTTCGAGCTATTCAACGTTTACCTCCTAAAAACGTGTTAAGCAATCATAACAATCAAATTTCTACCTCATCTCTAAACTTTAAGGATCGTCGGGGCCTTCTAACTGGCAACCTCCCACATCGTCCCTGTCAACCGTAATGGTTTTCGTAGCAGTAGTCGTCTCCCCATCGTCGTCCGTAACCGTCAGCTCAACAACGAACTCGTCGCTGTAATTAAAAGTATTAAAGGTTACCACACCCGATCCTTCGCTCGTGTATTCGTTAAAATCCCAGTGATAGCTTTCTATACTCCCGTCGGGGTCGTAAGAACTTCCAGCATCGAACCTTACGTTCAGAGGGCGCCGTTCCATTAGTCGGATCAGCGGTAAAGCTAGCCCTGGGGGGCTGATTTTTGTTATCGGTTACATATATGGTAGCAGTCTCCTCATCTGTGGCTCCGTCCTCGTCTTTTATTGTCAGTGTAACGACATACTCGCCTTCATAAAACGTATGATCTGCCTCCAACCCCGAGTCCGTTGACTCGTCTCCGAAATCCCAGCGATAAGATACTATTGCTCCGTCGGGGTCCCTTGAGTCACTTGCGTCAAACTGGACATCGAGGGGCTCCGCACCGCTGGTCGAGTCGACAGAAAAATTTGCGACTGGCTTTTGATTTGAAGAATTTACCGTGATCACAGCGGTCGTCCTATCTACTTTTCCGCCGTCGTCAGTCACAGTCAGCTCGACAGAGTAATTTCCCGAAGTTCCGTAAGTATGTTCTACAATCCTGCCTGAACCGGTTGAATCATCACCAAAAGTCCAGTTGAAATCAATTACTTCTCCATCGGAATCGGTCGAGTTTGTAGCGTCGAATGTAACGACGAGAGGCTCGTCACCGCTTGCCGGACGGGGGTCAAACTCTGCGCTGGGTGACTTGTTGGTAATGGAACAACCCGATACGAAAAGGACGATTCCCAGCATCAACACTGAAAGCAACACCAGATTCGTAAAGTTACGACCCATGTCTCACCATTCCGAACTAAGAACCTCTCGAACAGGAAACCCTGTACTTCCTGGCGAACATCTCAATAACCATAACAAAAAGCCTCATAAAGAACAGGAGAAAAGCCCCTGCTTTGGTTGAAATTCGTCACGTTAGCCCAAGAATGGGGGTACTTTTTTGAACCGCAAACTCCCTATCAATTGTTGTTAAATCCGTCGATAGGTTAACATTAGCACGAATGTCGGCTGCCTACCAAAACATGTCAAATTCTTTCATTCACCAACTTGCGCCTGGCCCTAAAATCCGAACAAAAGCCCAACCTTCAGAAGGTTGTAATCAACTTATAATTATTCCGGTTTGGTCCAGAAACAGAGCTCTATATAGCCCGGCGATATATTCGATGAGTTCGATCGAATTCCGTTACGTTGAATATCTCCATTTCTCTAATGTTTTTGTGGTTATCTTCCAGTATCTGGTTTATGATGAGCCACCGAAATCGACTGTCCTGAAGAGTCTTAAGCAGATCGGCATAGAGGGCCACGGTGGCACCCGTACCCTGAAAACTGGGAAGTATACCTATTCCGTTGACGTCGACCCATCGGGTAAATCTTCGGCCAAAACTGAGATATAGCCACCCCAGAGGCCAGAGTTTACCGCCCGCTCTCCTTAGTTCGCTAACTATATTTGGATATGCAAGCAAGAACCCGATGATCTCGCCGTCCTTCATCGCCAGCTTCACCAGATCAACCGACTTGTTGGTGGCAACTGCCAGTAGGCGCTTTACGATTCTCCTCATTTTTGCTTCATCCATCGGGTGATAGAAGGGAAGGTCACCAAAAGACTTATTGAANACATTACAGATCTCTGGAACCAAAAAGGTGATTTGGTCCTCTATTTCCCGTTTGTCTTCAAAGGTTTTAACTTCAATACCTCGCTGTTTCTTCACCCTCTCGGCCGATCTGTAAAGCTTTTTGACCAGTTTCCTGTGGCCTTCAAAATCGAGCGATACCTCAGCAGATAGCGTATCTGCGAGCTTTTCAAAACCTGAAGACTCAATTAAATTTTCATAATATGGTGGGTTCCAGGGCATTCCCATCCCGGGCCTCCGGTCGAAACCCTCGACCAGGAATCCGTGGCCGTCGCCAGCAAGTAAACCCATGGGCCCGATAATATTGTCAATGCCACGGTTTCTCGCCCAGCCAAATGCTGCTTCAAATAGGGCGTCAGCTACTCGCTGGTCTTTTTCCGCTTCGAAGAAATAAAAGAAAGCCGTGTTTGTTTGATGCTCTTCGTTGTAAGGACCCGACTCAATTGCCAGTATTCGACCCCGCGTTCTACCGTTTTCCCGAAAAGTAAAAGGCTGTGCGTCGGAGCCGGGATCCTTGTAGAACGGGTGGCTATCCCGATCCAGGTTTGACTCCATGTCCGAAACCATGGGAGGCACCCACAACGAGTCGTCTTCGTCGTAGAGTTTAAATGGAAACTGAATAAAATCTCGAATTTCCGAAGGTTCGCTAACCCTTACTATTCCCATCCTGTCACTCCTCTTAATTATCGGATTTACCCGGACTTTCTCTTGCGATCAGACCTCGCTCTTCAAGTTGAACCTGAACATCTCTATGTGCCTGGCGGCTTAAGGGGTATTTCCAGGCAAGAACGACCGCCAAAAACAGAATAACTGCGGGAACGACAGCCAGTAAAAGACGAATGGCGAGCAGCGCCTCGTAAGGTTGCGTCTGGGCATTTTTTACGTAACCCGAAAACGCCAGGATCGGTCCTACCCCCGCCAGCACCACTTTGGTCGAAATCTTCCGGGCAAAGACCTCGAACCCTGCATATATGCCTTCCTGCCGTCGACCGCTTTTAATTTGATCCACGTCGAGAGTATCCGCACTCATAGCCCTTGGTAGGGCGTGTGCGGCGGCGATACCGGGCCCGGTTAAAATTGCGATCAGGTAAGCCAGCAAAGTGGCTCCCTGAGGAACCAGTAAAATGCTCAACATTACAACCAGCCATGACGTGATCGAAACGATATAAGCAGTTCTCTTTTCCCAGCGTCTCCCCATCCAGAGTACCAGAGGGAGGAATAACGCGCTGCTTCCCAAAATTACACCCTGAACCATAGAGGCCTGGCCGGGGCGCATATTTATCCAGTAAACTAGGAAGTAAACAAATACCGCCGAAGCTATGTTAACGGGAACCCAGCTCAAAATGTGCATGCCAAGGGAGTAGCGCCAGGGTCGATTCTGGAGGACTGACTTTAGGCTTTCCCTGAAAGAAGCGGCCGGCACTCTGCGAAAGGATTTACGCTCTTCCGTTCCAAAGAAGGCAATCAAAATGGTTGGGATAAATATCAACCCAAAAGCAACGCCCATTCCGGCAAAAGCAACCTGCATATTTGAAATCGACTCGAGCACAAGGCCAAACCCTACCGCCGCAAGGAGTCCGGTTATTATTGAAAAGAAGGCACGGTAACTGGTCACGGACGTTCTTTCGTCGTAATCAAGGGTTAACTCCGGCACCAGGGCATCGTAAGGACAACTGACCAGCGTAACGGCAGTATCGAATAAGATGTAAACCAGGGCAAAATAAAGACAGAGAATTATCTGACTTTGAATTGGCGGAACCCACCACATCAGGGCAAACGTAGCTCCGTAAGGCACCGCACCAAAAAAGAGATAGGGGCGACGGCGGCCCCAGCGTGTGCGAGTACGGTCCGATAGCCAGCCAATCAAGGGATCGTTAACGGCGTCCCAGGCTCCGCCAACGATAATCGTAACACCTGCAAGGGCGGGGTTAAGGCGAGCTACGTCCGTAAGAAAAAAGAGATACCAGAANGCAACTATAGTCCCCGGACCCACGGAATGGGCCAGCACTCCTACGGCGTACGCTATCTTGGACCGAAGGGTAAGCTTTTCGTTATTTTCTTTTTCAGGCTGATCCACCGTTTGTCTTCTCCTCTAAAATCTTATTCGACAGGATACGACCTCGTCGTGATAAGAAACTATAACATAATCGCAACTCCATACACATCTTATAATCATTGAGTATACACCGCGACGTCTCAACTAAAACGGTGAGTTGATGAAATTTACTTTTTCTGAATCCCTAAGCCCAAAATTATAAAATTATCGTATCAGTATTTTACCAGGAATTATTGATCCTCTTTTTGAGGTCATACGACCACAATCCAGTTTCTGGTACGCTATACTATGGGCTATGCCGGGTTAAATATTCTGCGTACTAACCACGCTTGAAATAAAACTTGTTTAATATTGACTTTTGTTTAATAAAGAGTATAATATATTTAAGATCTTTTAATTAATGGCAGGCTGACAAGAGCAAACCGAGAGTGATCCCGGGACGCAAAGGATCGGACCTAAACAGGTAGCCGAACTGCCAAAACCTGCCCAAAAAATTTGTTCTCAGGAGGAACAAAATGAAAAACACACTTTCGATTTTCTTTGCTGCATTACTCGGATTTGTACTGTTGGCCTCGCCGGCAGGGTTCGCGGACGGTCACTCGACGTTGATTCGTGTAGCACACCTATCCCCCGATGCCCCAGCAGTCGACGTTTGGGTGGACGAGGGCGTGGTGCTGAGCGACGTTCCTTACAAGACAGTGAGTGACTACCTGGAGCTGCCTTCGGGAAGCCACAGGATACAGGTAACTCCAGCTGGAGAAACCAGCCCTGTAGTTATAGACGCGACGGTAGAGTTTGAATCCGACAAAGCTTATACGGTTGCAGCTACGGGATTCCTTGGAGAAGACGACCTTCAGCCACTAGTTCTCGTGGATGACAGATTTATGGCAATGGAGACAGCGAAGATCAGGGTCGTTCACACTTCACCCGATGCACCGGCAGTCGATGTAGGTCAGACTGACGGATCAGTTGTTTTCGGAGATCTCGCTTTTCGGGAATCAACCAACTACGCCCAGTTGCCCGCCGGTTCTTACGATCTGGAAGTAAGGGTAGCGGGAACGATGGATATAGCCCTGGCTATACCGGATGTTAATCTAGAAGAAGCTACAAACTACACGGTGTTCGCGATCGGTAGCTTGAACGAGGGTACCCTTGAGGCTCTACCCGTCGTAGACGCATCGTAACAGGAAAACAAATTACGTGACAGGGGTGTTGTTTGACAGCACTCCTGTCACGTTTTTACCTGCTGGCGCTGGAAGTTTATCACAAAATCATGGGAAAAAATTGTGAAGTGGCCCACCCAGTATCATCAAGTCTTTCAATCTCAACTACCTACCAGCTATTATCTCAGCAATTAAATCTGGATTGAATTGTCCCCTCTTACAACAGCTTAAGCCGGAAATAATTATACCTTCATAACTTCTATCGGGACAGGCGACAGAACTAGCCGCTGGAAGACTCGCCCTGGCTCGTAAAATTATATTCACCAAAAACTCCAATATTTCAGCGCTTACCATAGCAAAACCCGGGTCAGGTTTAAAAGATAAATATTTTTAACGGATCCATCTAGAAAAACTAGGCAGTTTACGTTAGCCTAACTGTATTATCCCTTAGACAACAATTTGAAGTTTTTTAGCAGTTGAATCACCGATACCTATAACTCAGCTAAATACTGATTGAAGAGATAAAATAAAACCGGAGAAAAAGAAGATAGATGAACAGCCTGGCAATTTTACTTGCGCTTGGAGCTGCTGTATCCTGGGCATTGACACAGGTCCTGACTAAGACGGGTCTGGAGCGAATGGATCTGCTGTCTTATGCTTCGATCCGCCCGCTGGTTGCGCTGTTGTTTATAGTACCTTACGGCTTATTAACTACCGGTTTCCAGTACCCTGGATTAAACTTCATAGCAATTGCCGTACTCGCTGGGCTCATCGACGCTTTTTTTGGCAGCATGCTCTATTTTATGGCCGTAAAAAAGAGTTCGGCGCACGAAGCTGCCTCCCTGGCCAACACGGCCCCTTTCTGGGGAGTAGTTACGGCCGTTCTGTTTCTGGGCGAAGAACCCAGGTTGGTTGTATTTATTGCCGCCATTCTGGTCGTTTTGGGTGCGTACTTCCTGGTAACTCGTAGAAATATACCTTCTGCCGATTACTCCCTCTGGCAGACCTTACCTGGACTCGGGGCCGGCGTCCTGTGGGGCATAGCCGAGACGGTTCCGGCTAAATTTTGCCTTAACCAGGGCATGTCTCCAATATTTTATCAGCTCATAATGGTATCTACTGCTGGTGTCAGCTGGAACCTTCTGGCCGTTTTTAAAGGTAAACACCTTTTCCATCACCACTACCCTCTGAAGGATTGGGGTGTGGCGGTGTTTACCGGATTCAGTGGTTTCTTTCTCGGCTGGACTCTCTGGCTCACCGGTCTGAATCTGGCACCGGCCAGCCTTCTCGCACCCATTCGGGGCTCAATGACGCTTTTTGCTTTCCTGCTTAGCATAGTTATTTTAAGGGAACGTCCGACCGTCCGGTCCGCCGTGGGAATGCTGCTGACATTTGGTGGCGTATTTCTCGTATCTATTCTTGGGTAGATAGGTCTGGTCCCCATTTAAGTGTGGTTGGCTTAGACATCAACCAATTTCGTCTTTTTAATTAGAGGTCATCTTTATATTGCTCTCTTATATGCCCCGTCTTGTAGCCGGGATTATTGACTCCCTACTAATACTCTAACATAGGCTTGAGAGGACACCCATCAGGGCTTTCTTTGAAATACCTGTCAGGAAGGAAGTCACAAACGGGATTTTCCTCCGGGTAATGAACGGTAGCCCTGGAAGAGAAAGCAACCCAGTTAGATCTATCCAGTTCCAGCTCGAATTCCGGTTTCCTGTGAAGGTAGGCAAATGTCAACTTTCGTTCTATCCGCCCTGCTGGAACTGTAAAAACGATGCTTTGCCTGTCCTCGCCAATGGAGTGTTTTACTACCCCGGGTGTACTTTTCATTCGCTTGATATTATCTGGACCTATAAAAAGGAAACTCTCTTCGTGTCCCCGATAAAACGATAAACTAACCCATAAGTCCAGCCCGAGGTCGGGGAAAATCCCAATGGGTTCTTGGTCGGCACGAAATCCGGTTTCAGGATCTCCGTCCAGATCCAGGGCAAACGAATAAGTAGTCAACGACCCGGGTGACACTGGAACTGGACCGGCAACCTTTAACTTCATAACCAGAGACGGATAACTTCCCCCAACCGTTTTCACGGAGGCTTCCAGAATGTCGACAAACGGTAGCTCCCGTCGCAATTCTCCTACAGTATGTATCCTACAGCTACTACAACCCGACTCGTCTTTTGAACACGCCTTTAAGTCTTCCCGGGGATCGACAAGGATTTTCTCTCCGGCGAATACAGGAAAGCTGGAACCAAAAGCTACCGTAGCTATAAGTGCCACCAGAATTATCAGAACCGTGTTATATAAAAGAAAGTATTTTTCAGTTTTAAATTTCATCTTTGGTCCGATTTATCTTATCACCAAACCCGGGGAAAATCCACAACGGGTATTCAATAACGATAAAAGAACGTTTTAACTGAGTATATTTGAGTTGTTTAAAAGGTCAAGTGGTCCTTTTCTCCTAAGATTTCTTGCAATGGATCTTATCTCCTCAAACCCCACCCCCGGTTCCCCCTAATAACTTGACAAATTTTTAATTTTATGGTATATAGTGACTGTTAATATTCTGGAAAGTGGTTGCTAATTTTTGACATCATTCTTCTTTAGAAGTAAGGCGAAACCATAGTTTCTAATTCGCTCCAAGGGTTACCCCCCTCCCCTCTCAACGAAACCAGCCTCCCAGTAACTTCTTGTCCAAAAATCAGTCAATACCATAAGGAGGTACGAGATGATGTACAAAATAGCAAAAATGTCCCTGCCTGTTTCATGTCTGGTCATTGGACTGCTCCTGTCTTCTGTAGGAAGTTTTGAAACAGTGGCCGGACCGGAACAATTTCTTCAAGGTACCTGGTCTGATCGTCTGTCCGTAGAGGGGTTTCCGACTCTTCCAATGTACTGTAGTTACCTAACTGACATCGTGAAAACGAAAGTCGGAGGGCCTATGTTCTGTACCATAAATCGAATCGAGTTACCAACGCCCAACGGAAAATTGGTACTCCAGGGGACGGGCCATGGCACATGGGTCAAAGAGGAAGGTAACGAGTTCGACTTTGCAATGGCTTTTTTTATCACTGACGAATCCGGTAATCTCGTCGGAGAAAGTAAAATTAGAGGTGTTAAGCGCTTGAATGAATCAATGGATAAGTACACTGGTGAAGGGGTCGACGAGATAACGGACTTCGAGGGAAATATAATGGCAAAAAGTAGCTGGACTGTAGAAGGTACGAAGATGGTGGTGGAGTCTATGAAGTGATTTTTCTGTAGACCGGTTTTATTCGGTACCGGAAAGACTGGAATAAATGCTCTAACTAACAAAGAAACGGAATAGGTGCTAACCTCTTCGTTAGACACGATTCGATTAAGGAGTTTTTCTTCTGGAAACCAGGCTATTTTCCCTAAAAACGGGGGCTTTAAGTACAACTCCGTAAAACATGGGCTGTTTTCTTAAACTAGGTAAAAGACAACGTCTAGCCTCTAAGTATTTCTACAGCTCTGTCAGCGACTACTTCACCGAGTTTTCTATGCTCTTTTTCTTCCAGGTGAATACCGTCCAGATCGCTCGAAGTTATATATTCTCCTGCATCCAGTAACCCACAATTTAATTCTTCCGCCACCCTCCGGAATTCCCCGGAAAGCTTCTGGGATTTCTCTCCGGCGCCCGCAAAAAGTTCGCTATACTCGTCGAACTCCGCGGTGGGAGGAGGGGTAACCAACAATACCTCTGGAGGACCACCGTCCCCCCCGGTTTCACTTTTTGACACCATTTCGACCAGAGCCCCTGCACCTTCAGCTATGTCGTATGCCGTAGCGGAAAAACGGGCCTTCAGGTCATTGGTGCCCAGCATAATGATTACGAGACTCAGGGGCTTGTGAGTTTCGAGACAGGGAATCAGGTACTGTTTCCCGCTCTTGTACCCCTCGATTGGATCCTCCCAGACGGTAGTTCTCCCGTTGAGCCCTTCCTCAATTACCAGGTAATCTTTGCCCAGTTCTTTTCTCATTACACCGGGCCATCGTTTGTCTCTATCGTAGCGGTTTTCGTCTGAACCGGGTACGGCACCCCACGTATTTGAATCTCCGTAGCAAAGAATTTTGTCCAATGGATTCACCTCGTATAGTTTATTGGCAAATAATGAACCGAGAGTTCCGGAGGAACTCCGCGAAACTCGCCTGATTACAGTACGAAACTTAAGCCGGTCTTCGATTATTATCCGAGTCATCTTATCAACTTGGTCCGGAAAATCCAAGAACCGGTAGAGTTAAGCCCAGCCCATAATTGAAACTTTTTGCTCGAGAAGCAACTACTTCTAGCCAAAACTTTAGATTACTGATAAAATATTTTATAACTTCGGCAATCAAGGGCGGGATAAACCGTGGTATCTCTTTTCCTGGGAACATCGGCTTACTTAATGGCGGGAATATTAAGCATGACCTACACCCGCTACAGATTCTGGTTTGGCCTAATCGGCTGGTCCGGTGCTGTAGCTGGTCTAACCAGAGGCGCGCTGCTTTATAATAGCAACGGGGTCTTAATTAGAACACTTGGAGAATGGGGATTACTGGGTATAGAGATAAAGATAGACCAGACTACAATTCTTTTTGCGGCTTTAGTTGTCCTGCTTAACATATTTACACTATTGTACCTGGGAGAGAAAAAACCCCGTACCTACTATGTCCTGTACAATTTCCTATTTGCAACATCTTTTTCGCTTGCTTTCTCAAACGACCTTTTCAATATCTACGTCTCAATCGAACTTTTATCGTTGATTGCTATCCTGTTAATCGGGTACGAAAGGAAGGCATATCAGATATATGCCGGAATCAAATACCTGGTTATCTCGTCTCTGGCGATGAGCCTGTATCTAATTGGCCTGGGCTTCGTCTACAGAGTTGGGGGTCATCTGGGAATCGACCAGCTCCTAAGTGTTTTAAAAGAGGGTCAATCTTTTACCCTGTATTTAGGTCTTGGATTGATGATTACAGGACTGGCAGTCAAAGCCGGGATTTTCCTTTTTAGCATGTGGCTCCCGGACGCATACTTGTATAGCGGAGTAGTAGTTTCCACTCTCCTCGCAGGAATGGCTACCAAGGCCGGGTTGATAGGGTTAATTCGAATGTCAGCCCTCCCTTATTTAGAAGAATTATTCCTCGGGCTGGGCGTTTTAACCGGTATAGCCGGAGCGTTCTTGGCAATTATCGCCCCAATACCGAAAAGGATTCTCGCCTTTTCTTCGATTTCTCAAGTCGGCTATATTCTAATAGGTGTGGGCCTAGGAACGCCAGCCGGCATTCTAGCCGCCTCGCTCCATATATTCTTCCATGGCTTGTTTAAGGGATTACTGTTCCTTTCGATTGGTCACGCGGGAATTGGTGGCAAAAATATCTACGAAGACGAAATATCCTCAATCCCGCTGATAAGTAAATTTGGGCTGATAGTCGGATCGTTATCGATCATGGCAATCCCTCCGTTCAACGGTTATTTTAGTAAATCACTACTGCTCGACGCGTCGGGTCACAGCTGGGCCTGGTGGGCTATCCTAATTATCGGGTTTGGAACGGTAATCTATTTCTTGGAACTTAACCGGGTTCTATTGTTCCACACTGATACGGATGGTTGTCGTAAGGGCGATCTGCCCCTCTTCGTCTTCACCGGTGCCGTTGTTTTATCCGCTATAGCCGGATGGATTGCGCTGGGAGGTCAGGAAATGCTGGGCTTGATGATCCCCCATCATCTTGCCGCTACGTTTGCACTGATACCTGCAAGTGGAATCGTAGTTTTAGCCTTCCGAAAAAAAATGCCCGATTTTAAAACCCCTGTTTCCTTATTCAACATGGACAATGCAATGATTTCCCTATTTACGGGGTTTTTATTCGTAGTATCTGCGCTTGTTTTAGTATAGCAACGTTTCTGACTGTTATAACAATCTCCACATTGAACTAAAACTTTTTCGCCATCACCATACTTGAGTGTTGTCCTGCCCTACCCCTTACACAAAAATCGCCTGCTGATTTAATTAATTGAACATTCGTCAACATCCTACTAGCAATTTCTCTCCTCTCGTCCCTTTTCTACCGCTTGTACTAAAGATCTTGCATTTTCTGTCATGACTTTAAAATTACCCTTTTTCATTGCCTGCTTGTCTATCAACGCAGATCCAGCACAAACCACGTCCGCCCCA
>JGI1689J12820_1000058_pt1 | contig 24001 bp, 19 predicted proteins | sample PRCRCaboRojoPR_6_FD_12820 | JGI IMG/M metagenome (IMG submission 12820)
AAAATCGCTCGAACTTTTTCCCCCTCGTAAATCGCCGCCGGCACAGAACCGATCCTCATTTCCCAGGCAGCAAGCTGCATGTAGGCTGCCGCCTGGCTGGAGTCGAACATGATGCTGAAACGCTGTGTAAATGGAATGGAAAAGAAAAATCCCTCATATTTTTTTCAATATGAGGGATGATTTGATTTCCATGTAGGATGAGCCGTTACGCAATCCACCCTTGATCAAAGAGGAATTTCGTAATCACGGGGATTTCAAGCCTCTTCCCTTGATATGCTTCATAAGCAGGCCACAGGGTGACCAGCCAGAAAATGGGCGCGCAAAGGGAACCAAAGCCCAAGGTGATCAAGGTCAGGATTAAAAATACAACCCATAAAACTACATTCACAGCCAAGGATTGTACTGCGTGGAACTTAATAAAAGGGCGTTCCCGTTTTTCTTCCATTAACAAAGCTATGATGGGAAGAATGGGAATGGGATATCCTAGCGCAGCCCACAACTTATCATCATCGCTGATCCCTGTTTCCTCCATCTGGGGTTCTTCTGTTATATTTTTTTCTTCCTCTGTCATGTTTCCTCCAAGGTACTGGGTGTGTGAATACTCATTCAAATTATAAGCGAGTATGGGATCTTATGCAAAGGCCAAATTCCAGAAAAAAGCCCTTTTAACCCAATCAGGCAAGGAACAAACTCAAAGACAACAAAGCGGGTGTGGATACGGACAGGATCACATTCATACCTAAAGCCGGAACCAATTCAGGGATCTCCCGGGCATGCTGCTGCACACTTCGAAATGTTTTCCATCCTAAAGGTGAGGTGATCAGGGTGATAAGGCTGAGAACGGGAAGCAGCTGCAAGATGACGCCCACAACCACAGCAAGATAAGCCAATAAGAGAAAAATGCCGTAAATCACCGCGCTCGCTTCTCTTCCAAGCAGAATCGGGAAGTGCCTGCGGCCAATACTCCGGTCAGCTTCTACATCCGGGAATTGGTTCAACAACAGGAGATCACTGACCAGGAAAGTGGGTTAAGGGAAGCGATAAAAGCCCCCCAGCTGTACACACCTGTCAAAGCAAAGTGCGTCCCCAATACCATCATCAGCCCAAATCCAATACCCGGAGCAAGCAGGGAAAGGACCGGCTGATATACCCAAAAGACGGTATATGTGACCAGCAGGACCATACCCAGAATCCCCACCAGCACCAACTGCCATCCCTGAACCAATACAAAATACAGGCCAATGGCTCCGGTGATCATAAACATCAGCCACCCGAGAAGCATCGTCTCCTTTTCCATTTCAGGATGGGCAGGGAGCATCCCGCTCCCCCCACTGAAGGGAGTCGGCTTTGTTTTCTCATCCAGGCCAGTTTTAAAATCATAATACTCATTAAAGACGTTTACGGAAATATGGGCCGATAAGCCGCCCAGGAAAACCAACAGCACATCCCAGCCCCCGATCCCACCCGACTGCCAATATGCGGTGCCCACGCCCACGGAAACACAAGCCGGGGCGAGTATCAGAAAAGGCAACCGCATGGGTTGAAGCAATAATTTCAATCTTTGCATATCTACCCCACAACTTCTTTATGCCCAGAAAAACCTATTGTACACCCAACTAGGCCTCAGGCATCCGATTCCCCCAACAGATCCAAGGTCCCCTGATGGCCTTCCTGGTAAGCCTGCCAGATTTTCTCCGCCACTTTAGCGGGCGGATACGTGTGAGCAGGTTTCTTAAAGGGTACCTTCTCCCACAGATCTGTGTCCACTGCCCCCGGACGAATCACAGAAAATTTCTTCCGGCGTTCTTCCTTACGCAAAGCGACCGCCATGGCTTCCAAACCGGCCTTGGCCGCAACATAGGCCGTCAAGCCGGGGAGCTGCAGCCGTTCGCTGACCGCTCCCAGCAGGAAAACATGGGCGTCCTCGACAAGCAGGGGCAAACTGACNTGTAGAGTCTGGAACACCGCTGNTAAGTTATTGTCCAAAATCTGCTCCCAGCGATCCGGGTCCGCTTCACGNACTTTCGCGGCCCCAATATCCCCCCCTGCAAAGACAAAAACGTCAAAAACAAGATTCCGCTGACGGAGATCCTCCGCCACCACCCTGACCTGTTCTGGGTCCGTGAAATCCGCTTCATACGTCCAGTCCGCGTCCGCGCTCAGACCAGTAATTTGCCTGGCTGCCCCGGCAACCTGCCAGCCTTGACGATCAAACTCGCTGAGGATCGCCCGCCCGATCCCTCCTTCACATCCCCAAATCAGCACTTTCTTCATCAGATAACTCCTTCAATTCACGAATTGCCACCCATATTATCCCCCACTCTTGACAATTTGTCAATATATTGTAAAGTTAATATAGAGTATATGCCATCTTTTACGGGGGGCTGGGTTTTCGCTGTTGTCCTGCAGATCGGGCTGGATGCTTCCCCCAGGAGAGATTATATATAATGGATGTATCAGGAGAAGTCACACTCATGACCCAACCCATCTCAATCTGGATCCTCGGAAACCAATTGCTCATCGACCACCCTGCCCTCTCGCATGCGGAAGAACAGGCTGCCAGGCAGGATATCCGGGTTTTGTTAATTGAAAGCCAATACCTTCTGGATCATCGACCTGCCCATCCCGCGAGATTGATCTTATTGCTCAGCGCCATGAGGCATTACGCGGATCATTTACACAAAGCGGGTTTTGAGGTGGATTACCGGAAGGCCCCTACGTTTCGAAAAGGTATCCAGGACCACCTGGAGATGTACAATCCCTCGCGGCTGCTGAGTATGGCTGCCAGCGGCCACAGCGGGAAGCAATTTCAGAAAAACACACTCCCAGGAATAACATCCCTGCCCACAGAAGTATTACCTAATACACAATTCCTGGTCGGTCAATTCAACCCCTACCCACAGCCAGACCCTGATAAGCAATACATCATGGAATATTTCTACCGCGAGCTCAGGAAATATTTTCAAATTCTGGTTGATGGGCAGGGAAAACCCGCTGGTGGAAAGTGGAACTACGACCAGCAAAACCGCAAACCCCTCCCCGAGGACGTCCAGATCCCCCCGCTTCCCACCTTTCCCCCAGACAAAGTCACCCAGCAGGTGACCGCTCAGCTTTCTCCCCGCTTCAAACCCAGAAAGATGGGTTTCGATTTCAACCTGGCGGTCACCCATGAACAGGCCGCGCGGGCTTTGGAGGATTTCATCCAAAACAGACTGGGTAATTTTGGTCCATATGAAGACGCTATGACCTCCCGCTCGTCAGTTATTTTTCACTCTCATCTTTCACCTTATCTGAACATAGGATTGCTGACCCCGCTTCAGGTCATCCACGCTGTACAGCAAGCGTATCAAAGCAGCAAGATCCCCCTAAATTCTGCTGAGGGGTTCATACGCCAGGTATTGGGCTGGCGAGAATTCATGTACTGGCAGTATCAACGGGATATGCCTGAACTAAAAAATGGAAATTACTGGCATGCAGACAACCCCCTCCCGGCTTTTTTCTGGGATGGGGAAACGAAATTAAATTGCCTCCAAGAAGTGATACACCGAGCGCTGACCACCGGATACAACCACCATATCGAACGCTTGATGATTTTAGGCAATTTTTGCACGCTGGCAGGGATCAACCCTCAGCAAGTATTGGACTGGTTTATGTCCAACTATGTGGATGCCTATCCCTGGGTGATGGTTCCCAACGTCATCGGCATGGGTCTCCATGCAGACGGCGGGAAGATAGGAACCAAACCTTATATCTCCTCCGCAAATTACATCCAGAAAATGAGTGATTATTGCCAGGATTGTAAATTCGACCATCATGCCCGCACCGGGTCAGGGGCTTGCCCATTTAATTACCTTTACTGGAACTTTTTACTTCACCACCAGGAACGTTTGAAATCCAATCCCCGTATGGCGCTCAGCCTCAGTAACCTCCGTCACCTGGACCAGGAGGAACGGGAGAAAGTTAAGGAGCAGGCAGATACATTTATATCCCGCCTCGAGTGAGAAAATAAACATACATGTGGAGATATGTTGATGGCTGAAACAAAACTAAAAAGGATCCTGGTCACCGGCGCTACAGGGTATATCGGGGGAAGACTCGTCCCCCGTTTGCTTGAACGCGGGTATGAAATCAGGGTCTTTGTCCGCGACGCTTCCCGGCTCCAAGGGCGTCCCTGGCTGGGCAGGGTGGATATCGTAGAAGGAGATGTCCTCAAACCAGAGGACCTCCCGGAAGCTTTAAAAGGCATCGACGCTGCTTACTACCTGATCCATAACATGAGCGAGAAAAAGGGCTACCGCCAACAAGAAATCCTCGGGGCCCGGAATTTTGGCAGCGCTGCCAAAAAGGCCGGTGTGAAGCGGATCATTTACCTGGGAGGATTGGGGGACCCCGCGGATGATCTGGCCGCACATCTCCGCTCCCGGCAGGCTACCGGTCAAGAGTTAGCAAAACACAGCGTCCCTGTGACTGAATTCCGGGCAGCGATCATCGTCGGTTCGGGAAGCATGTCATTTGAAATGATCCGCTATCTGACCGAACGCCTGCCGGTGATGATCTGCCCCCGGTGGGTATATCAAAAGGTCCAGCCCATTGCCGTTGACGATGTCCTGGCCTACCTCAGTGGGGCTCTAACAACGCCAAAAAGCGTAGGCAAAGTGATTGAGATCGGTGGAACGGATGTCATACCTTACGCTGAGATGATGAAGACCTATGCCCGACTGCGGGGGCTGAAGCGCTGGTTGATCCCCGTTCCCGTGCTGACACCAGGGTTATCCTCCCACTGGGTCCATTGGATGACACCAGTTCCGGCGAGCCTGACCAGACCCTTGATTGAAGGACTGCGAAACGAGATCGTCGTTCGCGATCATTCTGTGGAAGAGATCTTTCCCACCATCTCTCCCAGCTCCTACGAAGAAGCAGTCAGAAAAGCGCTATCTAAACTCGAAGCTGGTAAGGTTGAAACGCGCTGGACGGATGCCCTTCAATCCAGTCAAGGGAACGAGTATCCTGTATCACTAAAAACCCAAGAAGGGCTGATCCTGGAACAGCGTGAAACCCTGGTGGAAGCCAGCAACGAGAAGGTTTTCAAGGTATACACCAGTCTGGGCGGTAAGCGGGGTTGGCTGTATCTGGACTGGATCTGGAAGATCAGGGGACGCATAGACCGTTTTCTGGGCGGCTCCGGTTTACGCCGCGGCAGGCGTGATCCGCACCAACTCCGTGTGGGGGATGCCGTGGACTTCTGGAGGGTAGAGGAAGTTGAAAATCCCTCCCTTCTTCGCCTGCGGGCAGAGATGATCCTCCCCGGTGAAGCCTGGCTGCAGTTTGAATCAAAACCTATTCAGGAGGAACAAACCGCCCTCCAGCAGACCGCTTTTTTCGCCCCCAAAGGATTGGCCGGCTTTTTATATTGGTACCTGCTTTACCCCGCGCACAGGATCGGTTTCTCAGGATTGTTAAGAAACCTGAAAAAGGAAGCTGAAGCAAGCTAACAACGGAGAATACCCATGTCACCCTCTTTGTCCCCCTATCAAGATTTCCTTCAAAACGTGAAAATCCCTCTTCGCCTCTCATGTAGAACGCAATCAGGATGGCCGATGATCCTCTCTTTATGGTACCTGTACGAAGACGAGCGCCTTTTCTGTGCGACACAGGCGACCGCCAAGGTGGTGAGCTACCTGAAAAGCGAACCTCGCTGTGCTTTTGAAATTGCCGGGGACTACCCACCTTACTGTGGAATTCGGGGCCAGTCCCGAGCTGTCATAGACCCATCGCGCGGAATCGAGATCCTGGAAAAATTACTCATCCGCTATCAGGGAAGCACAGACACCCCCTTGGCAAAAACGCTTCTCGCCAAAAAAGAGAACGAGGTAGCCCTCGTCCTCAAACCCACCACCCTTTACCAATGGGACTTTTCAAATCGGATGGAGCTTGTTCAACCGTCGACATTGGACCTGGAGACCTGCCCCGGAACCAAATGAAATAAATTCAATCAATCCATTACAGAGCAATTTAGATCACACTCGCAATGAATCCAGCGAGACCTGCTAAAGAAAACCTTTCAATTGGATCAGATTTGGTCAAAATTTTCAATAAGTCAGAATATACTCTTGCTAGGAAAATGGGGTTTTGATATATTGAAGCTGTAGGCATCTTTAATCACTGATCTGACTGGATTCAACATGATTATTCTGCCTATTAAAAAACCTTAACCAATATAAATCCATCCCAAGGGGTAAAACGTGCCCACAAACAAAAATTACCTTCGCTTGCTGACAGCGTTCCTTTTCCTATCCTTATCAGCCTGTTCCATTCTTCTCGGAGAAGAGCCCACTCCCACTCTGACCTCCACCCCACCGCCACCTACCAGTACGCCCTCCCCCTCCCCTTCGCCTACACCTTCAAACCGGATCACAAAACTGGAAGATGTGAAGAAAGCTGTTATCCAGATTGAAGCTCAGGGAACATTTATTGACCCTGAGTTCGGCGAATTAAGCGGAGCCGGACTGGGATCTGGCTTCATCATCGATTCCTCCGGACTTGCCATCACGAACAACCACGTTGTCACCGGGGCTGCCTTGTTAAACGTATGGGTGGGAGGAGATACCACCCAGACCTACAATGCCAAAATCATCGCTGTTTCAGAATGTTCAGATCTGGCCCTAATTGACATAAACGGAGAGGATTTTCCGTATCTGACGTGGTATGAAGACCCCATCAATGTGGGTCTAGAGGTATATGCTGCAGGGTTCCCACTGGGAGATCCCGAATATACTCTCACCAAAGGTATCATCTCCAAAGAAAACGCAAACGGCGATACCAGCTGGGCATCCGTAAATAAAGTCATTGAGCACGACGCGACCATCAATCCAGGGAACTCCGGAGGCCCCCTGGTTACTGCAGATGGGCAAGTGGTGGGTGTTAACTACGCTGTCTACTCCGCTGCCAACCAGTATTTCGCCATCGGAAGACAGGCAGCACTGCCTGTGATTGAAGAACTAAAAACCGGACAGGATTTGAATTCTTTGGGTATCAACGGGATGGCGGTTTCAAACGAAGAGGAAACAATTACCGGTATCTGGGTTTCGTCTGTATCTTCAGGTTCTCCAGCCGATCAATCGGGTTTAGAGCCAGGGGATTTAATCACCAGCATGGAAAACCTGACCTTAGCATCCGACAGCACCATGGCAGATTACTGCGGTATCCTCCGCACACACGGTCCAGAAAACACTCTCAATCTCGAAGTGATCCGCTCTTCTACCTCTGAGATTTTAGAAGGGCAAATTAATGGAGATAAATTAACTGTGGTTTCAAGCGCTCCTGAGGGTGAAAGAGATATCCCGACAGGAGAGGAATTCATCATCATTGAAGATAACAGCGGGGCGCTTTCTATCTATGTCCCCCCTTCATGGGATGAAATTGATGGGCGTCTATGGGAGGGTGAAATTGAAGGAAACAGCTTCCTAGCAGCTTCCCTGCAGATCTCTCCTGATTTGGAAGGGTTTCAATCCTTTTATGATGTCAGCGGCGTCGACTTTGCGGCATCCCGGGACTGGGTCAAACTAGGGGGTTATGATCAACTCCTGGATAAAACGGAATGGTGGTACTCCGAGGCCTGCAGTAAGGAAGGTCGCTATGAATACGTGGACGAAGCCTATGAAGGGAGCTATGAATTATGGGAATGCGGACAGGATTCCGCTTTATTCATCCTGGCAGCCCAACCCATCCAGGACCCCGATTCCTTCTTGATTCTCCTCAGAGTCCAGCTCAATACCGAGGCTGACACGAACGCGCTGGAACTCATTCTGACATCCTTCGACGTCGTGGATTCATTACCCTGATGGCCCCTATATGACACAGAAAGAAGCTTGTCGACAACGTTCGACGGGCTTCTTTTTAATTTAAATTGCTAGCTTTTTGCGAAGGGAAGCAAAGCAAAGACCCCCTACTCCTTTTCCCGGTCATAATCTACCTGCAGAGGAAACGATGTACAGATTCGAACGGCCTTTTTTGCCAATCTGGGTGAGAAAGCCGACTTTCCTCAGGCAATAGGCCATTTTTTGGCCTAACCAACGCGGGCCATTCAAAGCCTGCGCCAAATCACTGGTTGTAAACTCAACCGGCAGATCCTCCGGAAGCAGTTCCCCAATATCTTCTGGACTACGGAAAATATGTTGATCCAGGACCTGGAGTAAACGGCGCTCCACCGGCTCCCACCCGTTCCGCCACCACATCTTCCGCCCTGTAAACTTTCGCAGCTCTTCTTCCTGTATCATGACCACTTCCAGCGTGAAGTGATCATAGAGCAATAAATCGGGGAAGCTGACCAGCTCCCGGAAGATTTCTTCAACACGTCCCCGCTTGGGTGACTTTCGACGCCTCGGGCCCTCCCAATCCGCCTTAGGCAACTTATAAAGCCATTTTTCTTGGGCGATGGGGTATACCAGTTTCAAATCATGAGCCCGAGCTAACCTGCGAAACTTTTCTTTCACACTTGAAAAGTTTCCGGTCTGGATTTCGATCAGCTGACCGTCTTGCAGAATATCCACTATATAACCATCCACTTCCACCTCAACCCGATCACCGGGTCGAGCGTACCATGCTTTAAGAGACGCATGCAAAGACTTTTCATTCAATTCGCCTATTTGCATCATATAAACCTCTCCAGGCCAAAGGCCCATCTCCACACCCCGGCGGATCGTCAACCGGCCTGTGAGCTGGCGGAGGAACTCAGCCTGGGCTTTCTCACCGCTAAAACCCTGATGGGTAGTCCAGGCGGCATCCCTGAACTAGTATCTGATTAGACATGCCAGCGTTATGGAGAAACGAAATTCCAGGGATTGACTTTTCCGTAAGTGGAGTGCCGGAGTTCAAAGTGCAGGTGAGACCCAAAGGAACGACCCGTATTCCCTACCGCGCCTATTCTTGTCCCCTTGGACACGTTTTGACCGCAGGTCACTGCTACAGCGTTGAGGTGGGCGTATGCTGACTGCCAACCGTTGCCGTGGTCCAGGACAATCAAATAGCCGTACCCATACTCGCTCCATCCCGCATAGACCACCACCCCGCTGTCCGCAGCGAAAACAGCATTGCCCACCGCGCCGGCGATATCGATCGCCGGGTGAATGGTTGGATGATAATCGTATCCGGAAAGCGAAGTCGCCATCGTGGGCCACACGAAAGAGCCCGTCCCTATCGCACCTTCATAGATTTGACCGCAGGACCCCCCACCATAATACGAAGCTGAAGCGGCGTTTTGCCGGGTAATGGCCGGAGGCCCCCAATCTTTCAGCGCCCGTTTTCCCCCCGGGATGATCAGCCACTTTCCCGCTTCAATCTCAGGATCATCCCAGTTTAATTCCACCAGATCAAAATCGTTCCCCGGATACTCCAGGATATCTTTCGGTTTGACGCCAAAAAAGGCAGCCACCTCACCCAGCTTATCCCCCTCATGCCACTGATAGTAGACCCCATTCACAGGCAATATATTTAACTCCTGTCCCATCTGAAGGGAGCGAGGGTTATCCTGTAAAACTTCATAATTTCCCCACAAAATGGTCTCAGGTTTTAGATTGAAGGATTCCGCAATAGCAAATACGTTATCCCCTTGTTGGACTTCGTAGGTGATGACCTCTACACGGGACCGTTCTGGTATACGGGTATCTACAACAGCCTGCCTCCGGATCCCCCCGTCATCTTCAGAGGAGGTAATTTGGAAAGAGGGCAGCCCAGAAGGTGACCACACGCTCTGGCTCTCAGGCGTGTCAGTGGGTACGAGCGTCGGGGTCTTTTGCCAAAAAGGGATTTCAGAGGACAAAGATGAACAACCACTCCCCCCCACAAGCAGGATGAGGAAAAACAGACATACTCTCCAAAACAGAGAGCGCATCCCGGAACCGGTCATAAATTGAACCTTTCTCCATCCTTTCACGGTGTTACCTTCCTCTATTACCCATCCTAATCCATCCATCGCCGCCTGAAACTGTTTCCCTGGGTAGGTTCCCGTTTCGTCCCGGGAATCGGACACAGGGTTGGATTGTCATTCTCACCTCTTCCGTGGACATGGTGAAGCTTGGAGGAGGGGCCAAAAATTTTATTCAGAGAGTTTTGCCAACTCCTCTTCTATGACCTCCTGAAACACCGGGTATTTTTGGGCACCGATAATGGGTTCACCATTGATCAAGAAAGTGGGGGTGCTGGAAACACCAATTTGCTGGGCAATGCTCCTTTGTCCCTGGACAAACTGTGAAAATTTCCCTGAGTCCAAACATTCATTAAACACATCAGCGTCCAGATTCAGGGTCACCGCATACTGTTTTAAATCTTCTTTGCTATATCCCTGACTCTCGGTCTCAGGGCTGAATAGATAATCATGATACTCCCAGAATGCCCCCTGATCCCCAGCACACTCGCTGGCCTCCGCAGCCAGAACAGATTGATTGCCAAGAAACGGAAAATGCCAAAAACCTATCCGGACTAAGCCGTCTTCGATATACTCATCATTGATCTCAGTTCCCGTTTCCGTCGACCAGTCGCCACAGTATGGGCATCGGAAGTCACTGAATTCAATGATCGTTACCGGCGCATCTGATTCTCCCCGAAAGTGATTGATTTCTTTTACGAGAGAATTCATCAACTCCGCTTTTTGAGCCTCTCGATCCACCTCCTGGGCAAGATCAGCATTTGAATCCCCTTCCAATTCCGGAGCGACCTCACTGACAGGAGTGGTTCCCGAGCCCCCCCTGAGCAAGGGACGACCAAAATATCCACCCAATAATCCCACAACCAACATCACAACAGCAATGATCGGGGTCATCCAGGATTGAAACATGATCGTCAAAGCCGGAGCTTCCTGCTTTGATAAGGATACAACTCCTTTCTCTGTTTTGTTGTTGTGAGTGGTATCTGGCTCTCTATCCATATAACTTTCCTCATCCTTGGTCGTGAATTATGCGAAACTCAGGTAGCGATCATCCCGTGACTTATTCAATCGATTAAGAGATGATCATAGACCTGCGAAACGCGCTGCTGATCTCCGCTAACACGGGAACATTATAACCCAGCTAATCTGACAATGGGAAAAAAGATGCAGGGGATTTCTTCCAGCTGTTTCAACTCCCTTAAGCCCCTCCAGAGTGGTACAGGTCTGGATCTACAGGGGTTTCCCCGGAGGGATCATATACATGAACCCAGTCCCCTTCTTCCGCCCATTCGAAGACCCAGTGTGCATCTCCAGGAGAGAGATTCACACACCCCCGAGATTGGGGGGTACCGAAGTCATCATGCCAGTAAGTGCCGTGCATCGCTCTCTGTTGGTCAAAATACATCGTCCAGGGGACATTTTCCAGGTAATAATAATCAGAACGATCCGCTGTGAAAGAACCCCTCATTAACTCAGTGGTTTTTTTTGTATCGATTTGGAATGTGCCTGGGCGCGTCCAATTTCCCTCCATTCCTGTGGCAACCAGGGTGGCAAAGATCAGCTCCCCATCTTCGTAAACTGCCAACGTCTGCTGTGCCAGGTTGATATCGATCCAGCGCTCGCCCTCCACATCCGGCGGCGGGTTCTCCTGCAAAGTAACCCTTCCCACTCGCTGAGCCGGCAGCCACTCCCCTTCGCCTATCCGCAGATAATCAACACCGTCCTCTTTTTGGGTTTCAAGGACAACGACTACGTCATAACGCTGATATGTGATGCCTGTGGAAACGGGAGCCTGACTGCCCGGCGAAACCTGGCTCTCGGCTTCTGCCAATACCCAACCGAATTCCTTTTCCGGCGGTTCTGGAAAAATGAGTCCCTGGAAGGTAGGGATCCTTCCGAAGTAAGCGGCCTCATCTCCCGGCATCCAGAATTGAGACGAGAGCCAATAGTACCACTTCCCCTTCACTTTAACTTGATTGGTAAATGAGACGTAATCGAAACCCGGAATAAGGCGGCGAGGAGAATTCTTTCCAGCCACCGCGTCCTCCAACGTTGAATAGAGCGGCACCCGGACATCCTTCACCTCCAGGTAATGATAAGGTAAAGAAGCCAGGTCAGGGTCGGGTCGTTTTCCCGGAAATGAGGATGCTCCTGAGTAAAGAGACTCATTTAAAGAACTCCGGGAGGGATACTTATCCACAGGAGGTTCTACAAAGGATTCCAGGCAGCTCCAGTCGCGTAAAATATAACGGGTATCCCGGCAGATTATCTCCCATTCCAGAGAATCCCCAGCCGCCTCCACAGGATCATAAACCCATATTCCAGCAAGCACAGCAAGGATCAGGACAGCAATGATCTTTCTATTCATATCTTGAAGACCTCATAAACCACGCACGTTTCACTCAGAAATCGATGATGGGAAGTGAACAGCGGATGTAACTATCCCAAAGAAAAAGGGAAATGGAGTCAAATGATCGACTTCCCACTAAAAGGTATCCCATTGCGTTGCCATTCAACTCTCCACTCGTCCAACATCTACTCTTGTTATGCCATTATATAGGACTTCGATTAATAAATGATGAAAACTTAGACAAGATAGGCCATGTGATCGTCAAAAAATCGGAAGATAGGAAGATCTGTGGCATTAATCCCATGTTAACTATCACATGAGTCTATTGCTGGTAAGATGTCAGAGCCAACCTGCATCTAAATATTGAGTAATAGAAATCTTTTCCCCATACGTCGTACAGGGAAATGATCACAAAACCGATTTAAGATAATAACGAACCATTTACAGGTGAGGAAACCATGAAGAAAGTGTTTTTTCCACTCTTAGCAGTTGTTTCCATCGCACTCTTGATCTTTCTTTTCTCAGGGAAGGGAAGTACTTCTCCAATAGCGGGATCCAGCAAACCCACGGCACCGGGGGAAGCACAGGCCACATTTGCTGGCGGTTGTTTCTGGTGCATGGAACCCCCTTTTGAAAAACTGGAGGGTGTGAGCGATGTCGTCGCCGGATACACAGGAGGTGATCTTGAGGACCCCACCTACTTTCAAGTATCCACAGGACAAACCGGCCATCTAGAAGCAGTCCAGATCACGTATGATCCACAAACCATCTCCTATCAGGAACTCCTGGAGGTGTATTGGAGGCAAATCGATCCGACCGACGCCGGGGGAGCTTTTGTCGACCGGGGAGAGCAGTACACTTCAGCGATTTTCTATCACAACCAGCAGCAAAAGGAGATCGCAGAAGATTCGAAACAAGACCTGGAACGATCCGGGCGTTTTGAGGATCCCATCTTCACCGAGATCCGCCCCCTTGAAACATTTTATAAGGCTGAGGAATACCACCAGGATTATTTCAAAAAGAAATCAGAAGCCTATCAAAGGTATAAAGCAGGATCAGGTCGGGAAGAGGTACTCTCCGAGATCTGGGGGGAGGATCTTTCCAGCGCTGAAGAAAAGGGAGAAGGAGCATATCAGAAACCCTCCCCGGAGGAACTCAAAGCTTCTCTGAGCGATCTTCAGTATTATGTCACCCAGCAAAACGGCACCGAACCCGCCTTCGACAACAAATACTGGGATAACAAGGAACCCGGAATTTATGTCGACATTGTCTCCGGTGAACCCCTATTCAGCTCCCTGGATAAGTTTCAATCCGGCACGGGTTGGCCCAGCTTCACACAGCCTATTGAACCTAATGTTGTGGTCGAAGTTGAAGACAAAAGTGGGGGGATGAGGAGGACGGAAGTACGCAGCAAAATAGCGGATTCCCACCTCGGCCACGTCTTCAACGACGGACCACAACCCACGGGGCTCCGATACTGCATCAATTCCGCTGCGTTGAGATTTATCCCTCTTGATGAAATGGAGGAGCAGGGCTACAGCGCATACCTGGAAAGATTTCAATAGTCCGTAACAAAACCTTGATCATCAACACAAACCCGACCTTCCCTGCCAGGGCGAGGTCGGGTTTGCTGTCATTCACGTGCTTACTCAAAGGAATATCCGCGGATGGCAACTCAGTTTGCTTACAGAAAAAACCTCATCCACCTTCCTGTATTAATCCACAATCTCAAGGAAATGATCCACAACCATGGGATCAAAGTGTTCTCCGGCCTGGTCAAGAATATACTGCTTGGCTTTTTCGCTGGACCAGGCATCCCGGTAAGGACGTTCCGAGGTAAGGGCATCATAGACATCAATGACCGCGAAAATTCGAGCCTTTAGGGGAATCTGATCCTTCTCAAGCCCTTTGGGATACCCAGACCCATCCCATTTTTCATGATGGTGATAGAGGATATCGATCGCTGGCTGAAGATATTCAATCTCTTCCAGCAGGTCACGCCCGTAGACAGGATGCTGCTCAATAAGCACCCTTTCCTGGTTTGTAAGCGGGCCTTTTTTATGTAAAATCCGGTCCGGAATACCCAGTTTGCCCAAATCGTGCAGAAGGGAACCCCAATACAGGTGCACCAATTCTCGATCATCCAAACCCAAAGCTTGCCCGAGCACACCCGCTAACTCTGACACGCGCCGTGAGTGCCCTTCCGTTTCAGCGTCCCTCAATTCCAGCGCTTTTGCCCACCCTTCCAGAGTCTTGTTATAAGTCTTTTGGAGATCGATATTTGCCTGTTGAAGGTCAGAAAAGACCATAATATTATCGATCGCGATCGCAGCCTGGTTCGCAAACGTTCGCAGTGATTCTATCCAATCTTGTTCGGGGTGCGCAGGTTTGCGGAAAAAGAGCTCAAGGACCCCTTTCACTTCTCCCTTGGCCACTAGAGGGACGGAGATATACGATTGAAACCCTTCCAGCTCCACAATCTTCTGGTGCCCATTCAAAAATTGTTCCACTTCCACTTCTGGAGCGATGACCATTTCCTGGTCTTGAAAAACCGTACCCAAGTACCCCTCTTTGACGCCAGAACGGAGTGGAAGATGATCGACATGGACAAAGCCTCTTCCCGCAAAGTAATCCAGCGTTTGGTTCTGTTGGTTGAATAATAGGACGCATAGAGCATCCACCTGCAATTGCACACTGACTTCTTTCAGGAAAACATTCAGGATAGGAGCCAGCTCAATATTGTTATTAATCGTTTGATCGATCTGGTGCAGTGCATTCTGGCGGTTCAACATCTGCCGGGTTTCATCAAACCAGCGGATACGATCTATGGCACTGGCCAATTGGCCTGCCAAGGTCGTTAAGAACCGCTCATCGGTTTCGCTGAAATAATCAACCTCGCGGCTGTCAACGTTTATAACCCCCAACAAATCCTCTCCTGCTTTAATGGGAACACACAACTCTGAGCGTATCGAAGGGTCATCTTCAATATAATAATCAATTTCCCGTACATCCGGGATTAAAAGCGGCGCCCCCGTGCTTGCTACTCTGCCTGTCACCCCCTCACCCACCGGGACCGAAACACCTTCCGAGGAAAAATCAATATTTGTGCTTGTCTCATGCAGGCGAAGGATATTTTTCTTCTTATCCAGGAGCATCACACTCAACCGCTCAGGGAGAAGCATCTCATTGACCACATCGACTGTTTGCTGTATCAATGTATCTTCATTCAGCGTTTTGGTTGCTGCGATGCTGACGTCATGCAGCACCTGCAGCTCTTCCAACTGTTCCTTTAGATCACGGGTTCGCTCGCGGACTTGCTCTTCCAGATGAAGCTTTAAGCCCTCTAAATTGCGGATGGACCGCACCCGGATGAAATGAACGATGATCGCCAGGCCTGTGGCTGTCGTCAGGGCATACCCGTAATGGATCCAGAGGGAAGATGGACCATCCATCCACATAAAAATACCCCATACCAACCAGGTCAGAAGCGAACCTAGAGCAAACCAGCGTGTGGATAAAAACAGAAACCCCATCCCCACAATTAAGAGCAAAAGGTTGGTCGTGTACTGAGGTTCCGTCATTAAACTTAAATGGACGATGTTGTTCCCCAGCACCAGCATCGCTACCAAAAAACTATACACATGGGCAAGAGATGTAGGTAGTTTTAGGAAGTCCAGGGCCAAACGAAAGAATACCAGCAGGGCACAAATCCCACTAGCAACCAAGGCAAGAATCGTAGCTTCTGGTTTCGGAAATGTGATTAAATATTTAATGGCGAAAAACTCAAACATCACCGCCAGGCCGAAACTGATTGTTTTCAGATTCTCATAGATGCGCTGGTTCACCGCCCCCTTAAGTGAGAGAACCTCAGAGTCAACTCTGGCGTTCTTTGCCGCAAAGCCTTTCTCCTCAAGGTTCCTTTTGAGAGGACCTGCCATTCGTCCAAAAGCCTTCATAGAAATCTCATTCCCTTCATCAATCAATACTACATCCTATTGTATGGTTTGATCCTCTCCCTGCCTTTACAAATCAGTTAAGTCTAAATTAAGGCAAGGGAATTCTGAAACCTCTCCAACGCTGATGATCTGAATCATATAAAGGTAATGTTACAATTTAATCGGAAGGGTGAAAACGCATACCCTTATTGCCATCTCAACCCCAAAGATAACAGCGACTCGTTTTTCCACTTTCGACACCATTTCTAAGGTAGCCGGATGCATTTACAAGAGATTTCCCACCCCAAGGTTGGAATCGTTGGCGGGGGACCAGGCGGAAGCTTCGCGGCTTTGCACTTCTTGAAACTCGCCCAAGAAGAGGGGATTTTTCCTCATCTCCTCATTTTCGAACCGCACGACTTTGACCAGCCAGGCCCTGAAAGCTGCAACCACTGCGCAGGCATCCTTTCCTCAAGGTTGATGAAGGGGCTGGAGAAATTGGACCTTGAGCTTCCCCCCAGGATCATCCAATCTGAAATACATAGCTATGCCCTCCATTTGAACCACGAGGTAATTCAGATCGCCCCACCGGATCCATCTCGAAGGATCGCCTCCGTTTACCGAAGCGGAGGTCCCCGACTACTGCATGAAAAACCTCTGGCAGGTTTAGACGGATACCTATTAACTCAAGCTTGCCAACGAGGCGCTCATCACATACCTCACCGTGTGGAGCACATAACCTGGGAAGAAAAGCCCATCATCCAAACGGCCAAAGAAGAGCATGAGGTCGACTTTCTGATCCTTGCCACTGGTGTCAACAGCCAAGCTCCCCTCTCACCCCATTTCGGATATCAAGCCCCAAAAACAACTTTCATGGCCCAAGATGAGATACTTCGTCCTGCATCCTGGCCCGCAAACAGGGTCAACATATACTTCAATCAACCTCCAGAGTTGAAATTCGGGGTTATCATTCCTAAAGACAACTACCTGAATATTTCCTTGCTCGGGAAAGATATGAACCGGGTCTCCATTCAAGAATTCATCCACGCTCAAGCACTCCGGGATGAGCTGGCATACAGCCAATCCAGCAGTCTCTGCGGCTGTAATCCCCGCATCGCCGTTGGACCAGCCCACGGTTACTACGGAGATCGCTGGGTCGCTGTCGGGGATGCAGCTGTGAGCCGGCTCTATAAAGACGGGATCGGTTCAGCATTTTACACAGCCAAAAAGGCCGTTCAAGTGGCCCTCAAAAGCGGGATCTCAAAACGAGCATTCAAAAAGCAGTATGAACCCTACTGCCAGCAAATCCACCGGGATAACCGCTTTGGAAAATGGCTGTTCTCATTCTGGGAGTTCATGCTTCAAAAGCCTCTTCTGCTTAAGGCTTGGACGCGGGCCCTGCAGGCCGAAAAGGACCAGTCAGCCAAGACCCAGGCTCATATCCGCATCGTGTGGGGAATGTTCACAGGGGACGAACCGTACCGGGACCTTTTATATCTGGGCTTTCGTCCAAAAGCCCTCCGGAACCTGTTTTTCCCTCCTCAATAAGGAGCTCTCATTTCCATGTCCAGGGTAAAGCGCCCAACATTCAAAGGAAATATTGTCATCATTGGCGGAGGACCGGGAGGGACTGCCTGCGCTCTGGCACTCCAGTCTTTAGCCGCGGAGATGGAACGTGAGGTCAAGATCACCATTGTGGAAGGTAAGCTATTTACTGGCGAACAACACTACAACCAATGCATTGGAGTCCTATCCCCACCTCTCCCGCAGCTCCTCGAGGAAGCTCTGGGAGTCCCCTTCCCAGATTATCTTTGCCAACGGACCATCAAACGCTACATTCTCCACACGGAAAATGAACACATCACCGTCGCTGATGAGGAAAACCCCTCCTTTGCTTTGAGGCGCATCCAGTATGACACGTATATGCTCAAAACCGTTCAGGAGCGCGGGATCAACGTCGTTCATGCCCGGGCTGTTGACCTTGAGTTCCACCAGGATCGAGTCGTCATTTACACCGAAAATCTCCCCTTGGAAGCGGAGGTCGTGGTCGGCGCTTTCGGCCTCGATGAAGGCAGTGCCTCCATGTTCACCCGGCATACCAGTTACCAACCACCCCAAGCTCTTGGATCCATCGTCACAAAAGTCCATCCGCAACCTGAGGAGATGGGGGATTTCGCCATGGGCATTCATGCCTTTCTCCCCTCTCATCCCGGAATCGAATTCGGGGGCATCACACCTAAAGAAAATTACCTGGCCATCAACATAGCCGGGGGAAATGTGGATACTGATCTGATGAAGTATTTCCTCACCCTTCCCATGGTAAAAAAGGTGCTTTCCCTCCAGAAGCCACTGAGTACAAATCACCGAAACGACTTCCATTTCTTCAAAGGCCGTTTTCCCACCTCCCTTGCTAAAGGTTATTACGGTGATCGTTATATTACCGTAGGAGATGCGGCGGGTCTGGTCCGGGCCTTTAAAGGCAAAGGGATCACCTCCGCAGTGCAAAGCGGCATACGGGCAGCGGAGACCATCCTCACTGTGGGGACCACAAAAAAGGCCTTTCACAATCATTACCGGATTGCGAATCAAGATATCATCCGCGATTTACCGTATGGCAGGGCCATCCGCCTTTTAACCATCGCCCTGGCTCGCTTTCACCTTCTGGATCCGGTTTTGAGAGCAGCTGAAGATAACCAGCAACTCCGCACCGCCCTCTTTGAAGCTGTATCCGCACATGCCCCTTACCGTGATGTCGTGAAGCGTTCATTCCGCCCCCATACGTTGTGGTCCATACTGCGTAACCTGTGATCCCTGTTCTACAGTAAGGTGCGCTGCTAGATTCACCCAGCACTCAAGAACAAACTTCGAAATAAACTCAACAAAAAAGAACCCATTCCATCCCTCAGCTCTGGTTGTCTTTTCGACCCAACATGTGATATAATTTTTTCGGATTTTTCGGATAAGGGACTTTATGGCTGAATTAACTAGACGGCAAAGTGAATTTCTTTCCCAATTCCTGGAGCAGTATTACCAGGACGATAAAGCCCTGCATTACACAGACCTGGCGGATCAATTGGGTTTGGGAAAAGTCACCGTGTATGAAATGCTGCGGCTTCTGGAGGATCGGGGATACGTTCGCTCGGAATATCATCTACCTGAAGGGGACCGGGGACCGGGCCGTTCCACAGTACATTTTCTTCCAACCCATAAAGCACGGGTCCTCCAGCCTCACTTGAGCGGGGAGACCCCAGAAATGGAAGCCTGGGAAGAGGTCACCAACCATATCCTGAGTCAATTGGAAAAAATTAGACCCAAAGGATATGAGACATACCTCCAGGATCTTGTAGGACGGCTTTCGCAAGCCAAGTCACCATTCGTTTATCTCACTGAAATGAGCACAGCCATCATCCTCGCCCTGGGTTCACTCAAAGAGAAAGCTGAAGCCAGCCAGCCTGTGAAAAGACTGCACAGCCTGGGGTTGCCAGGAGAAATCGACCTCAGCGCTCTGCCGGGAATCGGGATCTCATTGGGCCTGATGGAACGCGTCAATCATCAGGTTGCGAATTTCCTCTCAGAGCAAAGCGGCAAGTACCAAACACTGCTGGAACAACTCGGACAGGAGAAACAGCGCTTGCTTCGGGAATTCACGCGCCAGGTATCTCACATCATATTCACAGAAAAAGATCCTCAAGACGCTTAATATTAAGTTTTTTTTATTTTATTTTTTCGTTTTTTTCGAGTGGAGGAAATCATGAATAAGATAGCCATCGTCACCGACAGCACCGCTTATCTCCCGCCAGAGGCGGTTCAAAAATACAACATCCACATCCTACCTCTCAAGCTGCATTGGAAAGGTAAAACGTATCTGGATGGAGTGGAAATCAAACCCCGAGATTTTTACACACAACTGGGTAATGGGGCCCCCATCCCTACCACCTCCCAACCTGCCATGTCTGAATTCTTAAACATCTACACGGATTTGGCTGATGAATACGAGGGCATCATAGTCCCTCTGATCTCTTCTGGGATCAGCGGCACGGTAAGTTCCGCGCAGGCCGCCGCGGAGGAATTTGACGGGGTGCCGGTCAAGGTGATCGACAGCAGGATAACCTCAGGAGGGTTGGCCCTGGTGGTATTAGCTGCAGCCCGGGCCATTGAATCCGGCGCTGACCTCAGCGAGGCAGCCCGGGTCGCGAGAAGTGTTTCCGAACGTGCCCAGGCCTACTTCGTGGTCGACACCCTGGAATATCTGCACAAAGGGGGACGGATCGGGGGCGCCAGCCGCTACCTTGGGTCCGCTCTCCGGATAAAACCCATCCTGACTTTCACGGAAGAAGGCACAATCGATGCCCTGGAACGCATTCGCACTAAACGTAAAGCTATACAGCGCTTGTTGGAGCTCGTTGAAGAACACGCAGACGGGCGCCCCATTCATGCCGGCGTAGTTCATGCTCATGCAGAAGACGCCCTGCAAGAACTCATGGCTCAGCTCAACGGCTGTGTGTCCTGCAAAGAACTGCACCAGTATGAACTCAGCCCCGTGATCGGCGCGCATGTTGGACCGGGCACCCTGGGGGTGACCTTTTATCCAGAAGAAAGGTAAGCAATGGTACATCCAATCCAAAGCTCATTTAAAACCCTTCCCAAATGATAAACGCCTAATTTAGATAACCCTCCACACTCACCTTAAATCATCCTCTCTGTCAAGAAGATCTTTGTTTATCACCATCAACGTGAATCTTCTCATTTATAGCTGTGTTAATTGACACACAAAGATAAATTCTCTGCAGCTTTTCAGGGCTATCAGACATCATTTGAAGACATCATCAACTTAGAATCTTCTCCCTAAGCGCAGTTAATGAGATCATCATTATTTTTTTAGTTTTGTTTAGCGGCAGCATTCTTCCAGAGACAGACTTGATTTCTCCCTCCTCGCTTGGCCTGGTAAAGGGCATCATCCGCCTGTTTGATCAGGTCCGGAACAGATTTCGGGGCATCATCTGCGAGGGAAGTCACCCCCAGACTGGCTGTGACTCCAAGCCGTTCTCCCTCATAGAAAATGGATGAATGGTCAACCTTTTTCCGGATCCGTTCTGCCAGCTCAAGCGCGGTTTCGGTAGCGCAGGGCAAACAAAGCCAGCACTAAATTCAATCCANTGGCCAAGAGAGCGATTATATTGAAAATCTGATATTGGTACTCCAATCAATCTCTCCCAGAGTGTAACTTGNCCCATTATAGCAATTGACAACACGATAAATGGCTACCTTACAGATCAGGTAAATAAATAGATTGGACGGTGATAAAGACCTAACATAATCCTAAGAAAGAACTGAAATCGGCACCTTTCCATTCTCCTGAAACGAACTATAAAAGTGGAACCCGAACCTATCGATATCTTAGAATGGGTCAATAAAATGAAAAAGGAGAATGGGCTTATTTCATTTTTCCGGCAGAAAAGCGAACCTCATCTACCAGCTGCAGGGATCTTTGATGGGTATGATCGACGCCGGGAGAATCTCCTCCTGCTGCAGCTTTAATTCAATGCATTCCGGGGTTGAATAAAGCAGGCTGACCTGCTTGATGTAAAACCACTCCCCTTCCCCGCAGTTTCCGCCAACGCAGCGGTGAAACCGACCGTATTCGGTAGATTTCCCGGGTTCAAGGGTCTGGTAGATGCCGTTCCACATCCATTTTTCACCAAAAGTTTCTTCCGCGCCGTAATGATTGACCCGGTACACGGCAAACATCAGCGGTTTTTTTCCCGTGTTTTTAATCTGCCCCCGGGCGTTGCATGATCGTTTGGTGGCGTTGTTCTTGTCATTGAGGTTTGTAAAGTCCAGGGCATAATCCGCCGGGACTGGCACACACGATGAATTTGACGCCGGTTCATCTCCTGCCGGATCCTGCGGTTGATTAGCCTCCTGAACCGCCCCGGACTCGCCGGGTATGCAGACAGGTTCTTTTGAATCATAATCATCCCAAAATGTACCTCCCTGGATTTCTTCACAGACGAACTTCCGGATTGATCCACAGGCGGAGAGAACAAGAGGCAGCACAAACAGGATAACTATTAGCAACTTCCGATGTTTCATGATGTTTTCCTTTGTTATATTCCCTGACGGGCTGACAGCATAAGCCCCCTGGGTTCAGACTGTGGAAGCTTTCACCAGGGGTACAGCTTTGATTTTAATTCAAAAAGGAAACGCGGTCACACTATTTAAGAACGAAATATTCCCAGCTATTCCGCTGATGATCTGGGAAGCGCGCCACTCCGAAAAACAAAAAAAGGGTAGGCGTCTGTCACCATCTCCCGCTAAGCATCACAAAAACCAACCATTGCCTACCAGCAGCTTCTTAAAATGCTAATGGAGAACGGCATCTTTCCGTTCTCCCGTAAGCAAAGCNGAGCTTTGCAGCAGTGGGCCCGGCAGGATTCGAACCTGCGACCTGGCGGCAAATTGATTATTTCCAGGAAAGTATCATAAGACAATTACCCTTAAGAGGTTTTCTGTATAGACTTTCTTTAAAGAATATCATTAAGAATAACTCGTAAAGAAATACCGATGATTATTTGTGTTTCTTAATATATATAATAATTGAACTAATTAAAAATGCTAAACCTAAAATTAATATTGTCCCAATAATCCCTATTCTTAAAAATTCCATAAACTCTCGCTTTTGTTACGTTAATATATGTGTTCAATTTCAATAGGAGATTTGCCTTCACTGGAATTAGAATTGAACTCATTATTTCTATGCAACAAAGTAAAGCCAAATAAAACCCAACAAAAAAATAAGAATATAGTCCAATAATATGACGAATAATTATAAATTAATTCTTGATTTAGAAAAAAGGGTAAATTAACCAGAATAATTAAAAATCCTCCGATAATATTGTTCATTTGAAAGTATGGAATTATTCCAAATGATAACACTGTAAAAATACTATTACCAGCTGCATATGGTGCAACAAGTATTGAGGCTGCGACCAAAAAACCAACTTTCAATCTGTTTATATGTGTTGAATTGGTCAAAAAAATATAAAGGCTACTAATAGAAACAAATAAAATTAAGATCAATGACAAATACAATGATTCAAACCCTAGGCGGCTCAACGCACCGGTAATCGATACATCTATAATGCTTGATGTGTATTTTGCATAGTTAGGTCCAAAAAGTGCAAAGAACCATTCCTTCCCTCGCCAAAGAAGAGATAGCCCCACTATTAGCGAAAACAAAATTCCGGTTTTCAACCACTTAGCTAAATCCCATTTCTTAATTATAAGAATGCCTATCCCAAGAAATAACAATGTGACTTCTTGTAGTTTAATCGTACCAAGTAAAGCTCCAAGAGTAAGAACATAAGGGTTTTTTATTCTGAAGCCAACGAGAACTAGAAGAATTCCACCAACTACTATTGCTTCCATATTTCCATCAGCTAGATTCCTGAGGGATGGATAGGAAAGCACTAATAATATGATTGATAACCAATAAATTATTTTATTTTTACTAGTTGGTACGCTTAAGATTGAAATAATTACAGAAATTCCAGCAAGTACACCCCAAGATGTCTTAAGGGAAAAATAGCCAAGGGGTATAAAAGGTATCATTGACCATGGGGGAAACCTCAACCCATCAAGGGGAATGTAAATTAATTTTCCTCCCTGAATGGATGGCCAAAATGTCTTCCAATCCATAGCTAATGTATTATTTTTTATATTGAATCTTTGGAAAGTTACCGAGAAACCAATAATAATAATGAAACAGCTGAGAATAAAAAAAATTATGCCTTT
>JGI1689J12820_1000059_pt1 | contig 23859 bp, 24 predicted proteins | sample PRCRCaboRojoPR_6_FD_12820 | JGI IMG/M metagenome (IMG submission 12820)
TCCCGGGGCCCCTTTTCATGCGAAAAGAGCGCCAATATCGTTTTCGTCCCGCCTATATCGCCAGCCAACAGCATATCAGACATCCTTTTAGATCACTAAACAATACCCAAAGTCAACACAGATGCCAGCCGCTTCAAATCTAATCACCATTGTATCAAGGAAATAAATATACTCCGTGTTGATTTGAACCCCCATAACCAACGTTTTGCCTGTAAATGTCTCCAATACAATCGATGGCCCCCTTCGCATGAGGAGACAGGATATGTATCGGAATCTGTGCCCATCGAGGTCAACGCGATCTATAGGGACTCACGGGTTGTTGTGTTAAAGTAGAACAAAGGAGGAACAATGACGATACTAGAATTTTTTCTTTTACTGCTGATTGCTGGTCTCGCAGGATCGATTGGCCAGGCGCTGATAGGATTCACCCGCACTGGCTGCCTGGTAACGATTGTCACGGGATTTATCGGGGCGCTCATCGGGCACTGGCTGGCCAACCAGATGGGATTACCGGCCTGGTTTACCTTTAATATCGGAGGCCGAAGCTTTCCGTTCTTATGGTCCGTGATAGGCTCCGCACTTTTCGTGGCTGTCATCAGTCTGATCAGCCGGGACCGATTTTAATCAAATCTAAAATACATGCATTGGGATTTTATAAGTTGTTCGATCGAAATATCATGTTTGGAGGAAATCCATGAATAACAAATGGCGCATCTCGATCACAATCCTGCTGTTATCAACCTTGTTTTTCACAGCTTGCAGCGGTCAGATTTTTATTTCCGCGGCCGGTGAAAATGGGGATGGAAATAGTGGATCAGATGGGGAGATAGAAATCGGCATAGGTGATGAAAGCAGCGATGGAGAGGAATCATCCGGTACTTCAGGCCAAACAGAGACAAACAATTCCCGGCGTTCATCAACCACAAGATACTTCCTCATTTTAGCAGTAATAATCTTGGCATTGATCGTTTTTAGTTTCATAGTCCGTTAACAGGAGGAATCATGGCTAATCAAACAGAGAATAGTGAACGACAGACCGCACCAAAGCATACACACCAGACGGTTTTATCAAGCGGCACCATCCGTCTGATCCGGCTGGTCTGGGTATTGACCAGCGCAGTTGAGTTTTTCCTGCTCTTCCGTTTATTATTGAAATTGTTCAAAGCCAATCCCAATAATTTTGCAAACCTGATCTACACCGTCAGCGATGCTTTACTGATCCCTTTCCAGAATCTGGTCGCTAACCTGCACATCGGACGCTATGTACTGGAAGGGAAGTCGCTAATCGCGCTTCTGGCATATATGGCACTTTCATCATTGTTGGTGGGTTTAATAAGGGCGATAGCCTCTCGCCGGTAGCCAGAACCCTAATAAACCACCCATCTGGGTGGTTTTTTTTATTTATTGCCCTCGGGATTAATTTCCGGCTCCGGATCCAACCGCCCCCCTCGGACAGTGCTCCCAATCACAAGGGCGGACCCGATGATGACCAGATTTTTAATGATGTATTGTCCTTCCAGCGTCAAGCCAAAGGGAAATTGCGTCCACACAGCGCTGGGTAAAAGCACCAAAGGGGAAAAGGTGCCCCCCATTTGCAGAAAGAGAAGCAATATGGTCAAGCGTAAAAATCGTCCGGAGATCATCCCTAAACCAATTAATATTTCCCAGACCGCAAGTACGGGGAGGAAGATGTCCGGATCGATGAAATAAATCGAGTTCCGGACCAGCTCTTCCGCGGGACTGAGGCCTGGAATAAGCTTTAATGATCCAAACCAGACAAAGACGATCCCCATCCCAAACCGGGAAAAGGGGATCCCATATCTGGCCATCGTGACTGTGATTTTTCTGTCAAGGCGTTCTAACCAGGGTACCTTCTTAATGAAAAATATCATAGTTATGTCCTTACTTCTGATCAGAAATATTTGCTTATAACAATTTGATTATCAAATGTGCTTTCCGGATTGTCAATAGGGGGCTTGGACCTCTAACAGGGAATTAACTTCAAAGAAAAGGGTGAGAAGGGCACACTCAAAGAAAATTTGGAGATTCTCTATGTTCTCTTGATATCTTCTGGTTTCATCAGAGCTTAATCTCCGATGATTATAATTGTTTTACTAGTACCGCATCATGCCTGCATATTTCCCTACCTGATGATATGCATGAATCCGCTGCTTTGAGCAGGAGGCCGCCATGAACAGAAAAAAAATCGCGACAGGTGCGCTTATCGGAGGGCTGATCACCACCCCGCTGATCGCAATCACCTTCCTGGCGGAACGTCTGGCCGGTTTTTCATTCCTCCCCTTCGATATCTTCAGCTGGATGACCCGCGTCCTTCCCGGGCCCATCGTCACTTTTGGCATCGACCTGATGATCGACACGCTCCGCCTGCTGAACATCAACGTCGCGGATACCGCCAAGACAGCCGAACAGGCCATGGCCGTGCTCCAGTTCCTGGCCGGTGGGATTGTGGCTGGTGCTATCTATTTCGGTTTCCTCCACATCCAACAGCGTAAAGCCACGATAAGCACAGGGCTGCTCCTGGGTTTGATATTTGGTCTACCTGCCATCCTCATCAGCCAGATAATGGACGACACCGCACTCAGCCCGGCCGTGAACGGGATCTGGCAGGCAGCACTCTTCCTATTATGGGGGGTATGTATGTCCCTCATTTACAATCGTCTGCAGCGTTATCAAAAAGAAACAGAACCTCAAAAAACAGATCTGGAGCAACCCCTTGTTGAGAAACTTGACCGGCGTCAATTCTTAATAACAATCGGCGCAAGTGCGGCAACCATTACCGTGATCGGGGCGGGCTTGGGCACCCTGCTCAAAAGAGAAAGAGGCGATGGACAGCGAACTGCTGATGGAAATGGGGACACCTCAATCTTCCCGGACCCCCGACCCCTGCCCAACGCAGATGACCCGGTGAAACCCGCGGCGGGTACCCGGCTGGAATACACGCCCGTTGCAGATCATTACAAGGTTTTTATCGGGCTCCAGCCGGAAAATATCGACGCCAGCGCCTGGACTCTTCCCATCACCGGTTTGGTAGATAATCCCCTCGAGCTCACACTGGAAGACATCCAGACCAACTATGAACCCATGAGCCGCTATATCACGCTCTCCTGCATTTCCGGACGCATCCCAACTACCCTGATCTCCACCACGTATTGGACGGGCGTCAGCGTACAGGATATCCTGGAGGATGCGGGGGTGCAGGAAGAGGCAGCATACCTTCATATCCGGTCGGAAGACGGGTTTTATGAAACCGTCCCGCTGGATTTGATCCATGCCGATCCACGGATCATGTTCTGCTATGGATGGGATGGTAAGCCGCTCCCCAAGGATCACGGCTTCCCCCTCCGGATCTGGATACCGGACCGGTTCGGCATGAAACAGCCCAAATGGATCACCAGCGTTGAGGTCATCGGAGAGTACAAAGAAGGATACTGGGTTGAGCGGGATTGGGATCGAATCGCCAGAATCAAAACGAGATCTGTAATTGACAGTGTCGCTGTTGAAGATATCTTTGAAGATGACGGACAGCGCTTTGTCCCCATCGGCGGGATTTCTTTCGCGGGAGATCGGGGTATATCCAATGTTGAACTCAGGGTTGATGACGGCCCCTGGCAGAAAGCGCAGCTCCGCTCGCCTCTCTCCGGTGCCACCTGGGTGATCTGGCGCTATGACTGGCCCTTCCAAGCCGGGGAACATACGTTCCAGGTTCGCTGCTACGATGGGAAGGGGGAGCTTCAAGTGACAGAAGACTCTCCCCCTCGCCCCGACGGCGCGACCGGCATCCATACACTCGAGCAAGACATCCAGGATACTTGATCCAGGCCACGATATTTTCGTCCACTCCACATATATAGATAAAACGTGCCCCTCTGGAAAAGGGGCACGTTTTGATTTCAGGGTGGTGAGACCCCACAAAGCACCCATTTCCAGGGGCAACCTCCAGTTTTGTAGAGGTATTGTAAATATTAATCTTCCTTTAACTTGACAAAACCTGAAATTATTGTCATAATATGGGCAATAGTTATACAAAACCTTTAGATAGGAGCAGAAAAATGAAGAGAAACACCCTTTTAGTAATTGTTTTAGCCCTTGTCCTGGTAATCAGCGCTTGTGCAGCACCGGAAACAGCTGAGGTTGTGACGGAAGAACCGCAGCCCACAGCTACTCCCCTGCCCGAGCCCACTGAGGAGCCCACAGAGGAACCCACACCTGAGCCCATGGACATCGTGGACACCGCCATCGCTGACGGACGTTTCACAACCCTGGTCACGGCTGTAGAGGCCGCNGGNTTGGTGGACGCACTCAAAGCTGAAGGCCCGCTGACGGTCTTCGCCCCCACGGATGACGCTTTCGCAGCGCTCCCGGAAGGCACAGTGGACGCCCTGTTGAACGACATCCCCGCCCTGACCGACATCCTCCTCTACCACGTAGTGGAAGGCAAAGTCATGGCTGAGGACGTGGTCGAGCTTGAAAAAGCGATGACCCTTCAGGGACAATACGTCGACATCAAGGTCGAAGACGGCAATGTCTACATTGATGATGCGCAAGTGATCATCACCGATATCGAGACCTCCAACGGCGTGATCCACGTCATCGACGCGGTCATCCAGCCGGAAACGCGCGACATCGTTCAGGTAGCCGCGGAAGACGGACGCTTCTCCACCCTGGTCACGGCTGTAGAGGCCGCTGGATTGGTGGACGCACTCAAAGCCGAAGGCCCGCTGACGGTCTTCGCCCCCACGGATGACGCTTTCGCAGCGCTCCCCGAGGGCACCCTGGACTCCCTGCTGGCTGACATCCCCGCGCTGACGGATGTCCTCCTCTACCACGTAGTGGAAGGCAAAGTCATGGCTGAAGATGTCCTGGAACTCAGCGAGGCTGAGACGCTGCTCGGTGAAAAAGTAAACATCACCATCGAGGACGGGAAAGTGTTGGTGAATGACGCTGAAGTGATCATCACCGATATCGAGACCTCTAACGGCGTGATCCACGTCATTGACGCAGTTTTAATTCCATAATACGTATCTCCTCCTTAAGAATCGGAAAAAGTGGAGCTTTGCGCTCCACTTTTTCCTTTTAATGGGGCTCATGACCCAGGGGTCAACCAATCCAATTCAACGCAAATAAGCAATCGACATCCCGCCGTCCACGGTCAGGGCAGCCCCGTTAATTTTCTGGCTGCGGGGACTGCACAAAAAGAGGACGGCCTCTGCCACATCCTCAGGGGTGACAGACACATTCATCGCATTCCGCTTCCGGTAATAATCATAAATATCTTCAAACGGGACGCCATGACGGTCAGCGCTCTTCCGTAATTCCTCCTCCGAGAGTAGATTTGTACCCCGAATCACAGCATCGGGAAGCACAGAATTCGTCCGGATACCATGCGGTCCACCCTCTTCTGCCAAACAGCGCGCCAGGTGCTGCACGGCAGCTTTCGCTGAGGCATAGGCACTTGCCCCGGGGCTGGGCGCGACCGCGTTTTTGCTGGATGTGAAGACCAATCGACCGGGAATCTCACGCTGGAGCCAATGCCGGAACGCTTCCCGGGCCGTCAAAAAACTCCCCGCAGCCAGGACATCAAACATCTCCTGCCAGAGCGAGAAAGACGTTTCATGTATGGGTGCCACTTTCATAGAACCGGCATTTGCGATCACGATCTGGATTTCACCCAGCTCATCGACCGCCTGCTGAAAAGCATCTTTAACCTGGTCTTCTCGGGTGACATCGCAGGGAATGGGGATCATGCGCTCTTCCCCCGTCTGCTCGTGGACCAATCGCCTGGTATCTTCAAGATCCTCTTCTGTGCGGGCGATGCCCGCCACATACGCGCCCGCCTGTGCCAGGCGGATGGTCGTGGCCCGTCCGATGCCGGATGAGGCCCCGGTCAAGAAAACAGCTTCGTTTGCTAATTCTCCCATACCTGGATTCTTTTCAGACAACTCATTCATATGTTCGCCTCGCTCTCCGTTATTCCCTATCTCCTGTTGTGAATATGAACTCCCCTTTGATCATTGTAAAGGAAAACAGGAGTCGTTGGTTAAGAGATGGTACCCATTCGGGTGTTTTCACCCTCCAAAGCTGGCAAGTCTCGCACAAAAGAAGAAGAAAAAAACATGTCAAGATTTGGACATCCCCAAAAAGTTAACATCACAAAATGCCTTTGGACACCATTGCGACACTCATTCAACACAGACACGACATGGAAGATGGATAATACAGATCAGGAAATTCACATCACACACTAGAAGAAGATGATTTAACAAAAGGGTTGCAGTTGAAATCGGTTGATAAAATAAAATCAATATTACGGGAACTATTCACCGCTATTTAACGTCTTGAGGGAGATAACGGTCACAAACGGTAGCCACACCTACCGTAAGGAGTTAGAAATGAAGAAAAGCACACGATTTTTAACGATTTTGATCACTGTCCTCTTCTTGCTCACAGCCTGCGGGAGTCAGCCGCCAGAACCTACCAGCACCCCTCAGCCAGAAGCGGGGGAAGGGAAGGAAACCATCAGCGGCATGGCCAATCCAGCCTCGGTGTACTGCCAGGAATTGGGGTACGAACTGGAAATGCGCGAGACTGAGGAAGGGACGATCGGCGTCTGCGTCTTCCCGGACGGAAAAGAATGCGAAGAGTGGGATTTTCTATCCGGACGCTGCGGTCAGGAATATTCATACTGCGCCCAAGAAGGGTACACCCTGAAAGAAACAGAGGGCAATATCGCAGAGTGTGTCTTCCCGGACGGTACTTCCTGCCCCGAATATGACTTCTTGACCGGGGACTGTCAGCCATAACATCCACACACAGGGAAAGGGGTAAGGAAAGGGATGATATCCGGATCACCACCTCCCCCTTTCTCTTTGTTGATTACGCCAGCGAAAACCATCTTGTATCTTACGTCCATCACGTAGCCCAAAACATACCCTCACCACCTATTAACACACCCCTAATAAAAGCTGTGGTACGATCCACACCAGAGGAGGCTGTCGCAAGGCAGTCCACATAAAGGCAAGGGGACCCACAAGCTTTTATAAGCTGAACCCCCTACCCAAAAATCATTTGTCAGAGGAGAAAAAACCATGGCTCGATCTCAATCCCCAAAAAAACAGGACACCCTCCGGATCATAGAGTCCGCCCAACGCCTGGGGATCGAATTAAACGAAAACGAAGCCGCACAATGGCTGGAAGCCATCAGCGCATCCCAGGAAGGGGAGGACATCGTCTTTGACAGGCGCAGCGGTGTCTTTGGACATAAGGTCAGCATGCTGGATTTCAGTGAAAAGGACCTGGCCCATTTCCGGAAGCTGGGCGCGCTGGTTGAGTTTGAGGACATCGCCGGGGAGGTGGAAACCGCACTGGCCCTTTCTGGATCGGCCGCCCAATCGAAAATCCAGACTTATCCCGGGGATGCGGACTATTTTGAGCGCATGAACATCCTCTCCGAAAGCCGGGAGGAGGCCTGCCAGGTCCTGGCCCAGTTAATCCGCGATAAAGCCCTGGCAACCATGACAGGACCAACCTACCAGCTCATGGAAGTTCACTTCGGGTCTTACCCCCAAGACGTGATCGTCAATGAGCAGCAGCGCCGGAAAGGAGGTTCCATCTCCTGGACTCCAGAGGAAATGGAGGCTGGTGAGATCCAAGCTCAAACGCTGGAAGGTGAGCATATCACGTTGAAGTGGGAAAACGTGGCCCATGATCCCGGTTGGTGCAAATTGGACTGGGTGGTCGCGGATCCCATCCGGAACGAATTGGTCAACGCCAGCAACATGCTGGATGTGACCTGGGAAGCGCCCGATGGAACCATCACACCTCTGGATGGCTTTCTCGACCCTTACTTCCAGGAGGTCTATTTGCAGGAAGAATCGGTGCCCATCTTTGAGAAACTATCCCAGCATGTATCCGCCAACGCGCTTGAGGTATATGTAGAGCAGCTGGAAAAGGAAGTCAATAAATACCTCAACAAAGACATCAATTACGGCAAAGCAGCCAAGCGGATGTATAACATCTTCCGCCTCACAGGTCGTTATCAAGAAGCCGCTCTGATCCGGGAGTTGTTTGACGAGCCAGCTTCCATGCTCTATCAGGTCTGGTCCCTGATCCGCACCATGGATGAGAGCAGCCAGCCGGATTCCAGCATCCCCATCGAGCGGATCCAGAGCCAGGCAGACCGGCTGATCATGTCGGTGATTACAAGTCTTGAAGGGGAAGAAGAATCTGTCGTCGTCCGGCACCTGCTGCGTTTACGGGACGCTCTTGAAGACCAGAAAGCGGGCCAGTCTTTGACGGATGAAGTAGAAACCGCCCGGGACGAAGTGATCAATATCGTGAATAACTTTTTTTACGAAAAATTGACCACGGTTCCCGAAATCAAAGGCTACATGGAAGCCTTCTCAGGGTAGCGAAACGTACGGAGGGCATTTCGCTCCACCCCGTGAAGCAAACCTTCAACCATCCGCCGTCCGAGTTGTTAACAATACGCTAACATCCTGCGCTTGCATTTCCCGTAAAAATAGTTATAATTTAAGCGTATTGAATAGAAAAAGCGTAGATCGGGACGAGTAACGGCCCCCTGTTCTGCCAGAGAAAGAAGGTCATTGGTTGAGAGCCTTCCCCAGAACCAGGCCGCGAAAACCCCCCGTGAGCAAACACCGGAACGTGATCAAGCAAGTATGGTGGCTCGGTTGGCCCCGTTATCAGCCCAAAGAGGCGCCCTGAAAGTCAGGGTAAATCTGGGTGGAACCGCGAGTGAACTCTTGCCCCAGTTGGCAGGAGTTTTTTTATTTGGAGGTGCAGCATGGGAAAAAATGGACACGACGAAGGGGACGGATACGAAGAATCGAAAATCTATCGCATCCGGCATTCAGCAGCGCATGTTATGGCCCAGGCGGTGGTGGATATGTTCCCGGAAGGAGAGGCAAAAGTGGCCATAGGCCCACCCATTGAGGACGGGTTTTACTATGACTTCGACCTCCCGCGACCGCTGACGCCTGAAGACCTGGAGGTCATTGAAGAGAAGATGCGGGAAACCTTGTCCGAGGATCACGAGTTCAAGCGCAGGGAGTTATCCGCGGAAGAGGCCCGGGAGATCTTTAAGGACCAGCCCTATAAACAAGAATTGATTGACGGGTTGGAATCCGGCGGCGTGGATGAACACGGGAAACCTTTGGACGAAAAACCCGTCATCTCCATCTACAAACACGATGATTTCGTGGACCTCTGCCGGGGTCCCCACGTGGAAAGCACAGAAGAGATCGATTCTGAGGCGGTGAAACTCCTCAACGTGGCCGGCGCTTACTGGCGGGGAGATGAACACAACCCCATGCTGCAGCGCATCTACGGCACGGCATGGGAAAGCCGTGAAGAGCTTGAAAAATACCTCAACAAGCTGGAAGAAGCCAAACGGCGAGATCACCGCAAAGTGGGAAAGGAACTCGATCTGTACAGCACCACGCCAGAAGTGGGAAGCGGGTTGGTGCTCTGGCAACCCAAGGGTGCCATGATTCGCTACAAGGCGGAGGAATACTGCAAAAAGGAACACCTGGCAAACGGTTACGAGTTCGTCTACTCCCCCCACATCGGCAAGAAGAGTTTGTGGGAAACCAGCGGGCACCTGACCTGGTATGACGAAAACATGTATTCCCCCATCGAGATCGATGAGGAAGAATACTTCCTGAAACCCATGAACTGCCCTTTCCACATTATGATGTACAAGAACGACCTCCACAGCTACCGGGATCTGCCTCTGCGCTGGGCGGAATGGGGCACGGTGTACCGTTATGAACGCAGCGGGGTGCTTCACGGCCTGATGCGCGTGCGCGGTTTCACACAGGATGACGCGCACATTTTCTGCAGTCCGGAACAGATGCCGGAGGAGATCGACCGCGTCCTGAACTTCTGCCTGCATATCCTGCGCGGCTTCGGCATTCAGGACTTCCACGCCTACCTCTCCACCCGGGATCCGGAAAAATCTGCCGGGGAAGAGGAACGCTGGGACGACGCCACAGAAGCGCTCCGCGGGGCTCTGGAACGCGCGGAGCTCAATTACGAAGTGGATGAAGGCGGCGCTGCCTTCTACGGGCCAAAGATCGATTTGAAAATGATCGACGCCCTGGAACGCGAGTGGCAGTTGAGCACAATCCAATTTGATTTCAACCTCCCGGATCGTTTCGATCTGGTTTACATTGGGGAAGACGGTGAGCAGCACCGCCCTTACATGATCCACCGCGCGCTGTTGGGATCGATGGAACGCTTCATCGGCGTCCTGATCGAACACTACGGGGGTGATTTCCCCCTCTGGTTGGCACCCGTTCAGGCTGTGATGATCCCTATCACCGACCGCAACATCCCTTACGTGGAGAAGGTCGCAGAGCAGCTCCGGGCCCAGGGCATCCGCGTGGAAGTGGACGACAGCAGCGACCGCATGGGCGCAAAAATCCGCGACGCTGAAAAACAAAAGATCCCCTACATGCTGGTTGTCGGGGACCGCGAGGAAGAAGCCAACACGGTCGCTCCCCGCCTGCGCACCGGAGAACAGCTGGACCCCATGAGCGTTGAGGATCTGCTGGAGCGCATGGAACAGGAAATCGAAGAACACAAATAAGGGTTCAGAACTTAATATCAATCAGGGGCTGCTTTTTTAACGCGGCCCCTGATTTTTTAAGGATTGGAAAACGCAAAGCGCATAACGCGGTCAGGCCTACCTGTTGACGAGCCTACACTCTCTATGGTATTATCCAAGTCTAAAGAGACAGCTATTTAGAAAAAGGAGAGAGAAAATAGCGGACACAAACTACAGAGCGAATACGCGGATTCGGGCCAAAGAGGTTCGTGTGATTGATCCCGAAGGTAACAACCGAGGTGTTCATCCCCTTTCAAAGGCATTGGCGACAGCTCGCGCAAATGACTTAGACCTCGTTGAGATCGCTCCCAACGCCAATCCTCCCGTGTGTAAAGTGATGGATTTGGGGAAATTTCTTTACGAACAGGAGAAGAAACGGCAGAAAGCGAAAAAGTCTCAAAAGACCATCGAGGTCAAAGAAATTCGTTTGCGCCCCAAGACCACCGAACATCATCGAAATTTCAAAGTCAGAGATGCCAGAAGGTGGTTGAAGGAAAACAAGAAGGTCAATGTCCGCATCCAATTCCGGGGCCGGGAAATACACTATCCGGAAATCGCCCTGGACATCATGAGGGACATAGCAGAAGAACTGAGTGATGTCGGAGAAGTGGAGCAAAGGCCTTCCCGAGAGGGGCATTCCATGCTCATGGTATTGGCTCCCAAAAAGGATTAACCTTTCCCATCCCAAGAGCAGGTTCGATCAGATGCGCCTGATGTGGCGGCAGATTTGACCCCGACCACATTCCAGTAGGGTTGTATCAGAACGAGTGAGAATAGAATAGATTAGATTAGCGCAACCGTTGTGCGCAAACAACAGGTGCCCAGGATCAAAAAGGTAACCGGCGTACAGGGGTTTGCAGGAGAGTAAAACGATGGCACGTGTAAAAACAGGAATAAAACGCAGGAAACGACATAAGAAAATCATCAAGCGGGCCAAAGGCAAGTACGGCACCCGCAGCCGCCTTTTCAAACGCGCGAATGAAGCCATGCTCAAAAGCCAATGGTACGAATATCGCGATCGCCGCACGCGGAAACGCGATCTGCGCCGGTTGTGGATCACCCGCATCAATGCCGCTTCACGGCAAAACGGCCTCCCCTACAGCCGCTTGATCTATGGATTGAAAGAAGCCGATATCAAACTGAACAGAAAGATGCTGGCAGATTTAGCGGTCCGGGACCCGGATGCATTTTCCGAAATTGTAGTCCGCGCCAAAGAGGCCATCGGCTGAGATTTTTGGACAAATTAGGGTAAAGAAGAAAGAGCTTCGCGATAGGCTGCGGAGTTCTTTTCAGTTAATGCTACAATCGATCCTGGAGGTGGATGATGAGCGAAATGCTGCGCCAAAGGGAATTATCTTCAAAACTTAGCCTCCAGCTCGTGCAGGGTGACATCACCCGGCAGGACGTGGACGCCATCGTCAATGCGGCCAATGAGAGGCTCCAGCACGGTGGAGGAGTGGCAGCGGCCATCGCCCGGGCGGGCGGTTCCACGATCCAAACGGAGAGCAACCGCTGGGTCGAGGAACACGGACCGGTAGGTCACGCCAACCCCGCTTTCACATCGGGTGGGAATTTACCCTCTCAATTCGTCATCCATGCGGTGGGTCCCCGGTGGGGATCCGGGAATGAGGATCAAAAACTTCAGGAAGCTGTTCAGGGGTCTCTGCGTTTAGCGGATGACCTCGGCTTACGGTCCCTCGCCATGCCAGCGATCTCGACGGGAATCTACGGGTTCCCCACCAAACGGGCCGCAAAAGTCATCCTGCTTGCTGTTGAGTCTTATGCATCCACACACCCCCAATCAAAATTAACCGTGATCCGCATCNTGCTCTACGGCGACGCCACCGCAAAGGCATTCACTGAGGTTTGGGACCAAATCATATCATGATCACCTCCCCGCAAAACGAGTCCATAAAACGCATCCGTCACCTGCAGGACCGCTCCAAAGCCCGGGAGGAGGAGAAAGCCTTTGTCATCGAAGGCCTCCGGCTGTTGGAAGAAGCCCTGCAGCACGGTTGGGCTCCGGAATTGGTCCTCTTCACAGACGATATTGACCAACGCGGTTGGGACGTGATCAACGGATTCCGAGGGCAGGGGATCCCTACCCGGCAGGTCTCTCCAGAAGTGATGGCCGCCGCCAGCGACACGCAAACTCCCCAGGGGTTGCTGGCAGTTCTCCCCCTTCAAGGCCAACCTCAGCCCCAGAAGATAGATTTCATCCTCCTGGTCGATCAAATCCGGGACCCTGGAAACCTGGGCACCCTGCTCCGCACCTCCCTGGCAGCCGGCGTGGATGCCGTCTACTTAACCCCGGGGACTGTGGACCCCTATTCCCCAAAAGTGGTCCGGGCCGGGATGGGGGCCCATTTCCAACTCCCTGTGGCGAAGATGACCTGGGAGGGGATCAGAGAAAAAACCACAGGGCTTAAAGTCTATGTGGCAGATGCGGAAAAGGGCGTCCCCCATANAGAAGCGGACTTAACCCAGCCTTTAGCCCTGATCATCGGGAATGAAGCCCGGGGGGCAGGTGAGAAAGCCTGGGATCGGGCCGACCAACCGCTGCACATCCCTATGCCCGGAGACGCGGAATCCCTCAACGCGGCCGTCGCCGGGGCGATTTTGATCTTTGAAGTGGTCCGCCAACGAAGGCTCCGGCAGTCATAAAACTACGTGAGGGGCCAATTTTTTCCAAGGGAAGGGTCAGGGAATCATAAAAACATGGATGAAAAAAAGGGATTACCGGTAAACAAAATTATCCGGGGGGATGCGGTGGAGGTCATGAACTCCCTTCCCCCGGGATCTATAGATCTCCTTTTTGCAGACCCTCCTTATAACCTGCAGTTGGAGGACGACCTGTGGCGCCCCGATCTCAGCAAAGTCGATGCCGTCAATGAATCCTGGGACCAATTCGATGACTTCAAAGCTTATGACCGCTTTACGCAGGCCTGGTTGACAGCCGCCAGACGGCTTTTGAGCGAAACGGGCAGCCTGTGGGTCATCGGTTCTTACCACAACATTTACCGCGTGGGTAAAATCCTCCAGGATCTCGGGTTCTGGATATTGAACGAGGTCGCCTGGATCAAGACCAACCCCATGCCCAATTTTCACGGCGTGCGTTTTACCAACGCGCATGAAACGCTGATCTGGGCCAAAAAGTCCAAGGACAGCCACTACACATTCAATTACCACGCCATGAAATCCTTCAATGACGAGAAACAAATGCGCAGCGACTGGCTTCTTCCTGTTTGCAAAGGGAAGGAAAGAATCCGCATTGAGGGTGAAACAGCCCATCCTACCCAAAAACCGGAAGCGCTGCTGTACCGCGTCCTGGTCTCCTCCACCAACGCGGGAGATATCGTGCTCGATCCCTTTTTCGGCACAGGGACCACAGGCGTGGTCGCCAAACGCCTGCACCGCCGCTGGATCGGCGTGGAACGCAGCCCCACCTATATAAAAGTTGCTCAAGAGAGGATTGACAGCGTCCAGCCTGAGCCTTACGCGGAAGGGGCATTTGACCTGCGGGACAAAAAGCGCCTCGCCCCCCGGGTCCCGTTTGCACATCTTTTAGAACAGGGCTATTTGGATCCCGGACAGGAACTATTCTTTCAAAAGGACCCTGCCCAAAAAGCAATCCTCAAACCCAATGGGAAACTGCGCTACGGAGAATATGAAGGGTCCATCCACCAAACTGCGAGACACATTCGGGACGGGAGCCCCATCAATGGCTGGGAACACTGGTATTACAAATCCGAGGAAGGAGAATGGGTCGTCATTGACCATTTACGCGAACAAATCCGGGAAAATATGAAATGAACATTCGATCCGTAACCTATTTTGACAACCCCCACCACCCTATCGATGAGGCCGTCCTGGATCGGGCCGGGGAATGTATCAACCAGGCAAGATCCGCCTTTGAGGACGCGGGCTATGAAGTCCAGACCGCGCGTTTTGCCACCCCTCCCTTCCCGCGCTTCCTGCCTGGGCTGGAAGAGGATAAGGCCCTTTCCTACGCACAGTCCCTGGAATCCGGGCTGACTGAACGCGGGTTTGACTATCTTTCTTTGGGACCCGCCCTCCCCTCTCACCCCCACAGTTATCCACTCATCCCCCGCATCCTCCGGGAAACCGAGAACGTCTTTCTGTCCGGGTCCTTAACCGACCCTGAAAGGGGGATTTCTCTGGCAGCTGTAAAAGCCTGCGGAGAGATCATCCACACCCTGGCCCCTCTTGACCCCAACGGTTTCGCCAATCTCTACTTCGCCGCCCTGGGAAACGTGCCCCCGGGGGCTCCATTTTTTCCGGCTGCTTACCACCACCCGGGCCCTCCAGGGTTTGCACTGGCCATCGAATGCGCTGACCTTGCCCTGGAGGCTTTCCAAAACGCGGAAAGCTTTCAAGAGGCCAGGCGGAAACTGATCCAGGACCTGGAAGCCCACAGTGAATCTCTCACGGCCCGGTCAGCCAACATTGAAAAGACCTTTGGGGTCAGATTTCAAGGCATTGATTACTCCCCGGCCCCTTTCCCGGAAAAAAGCCGCTCGCTGGGCGCGGCTCTAGAAAGCCTAGGCATCAAAGCCCTCGGAAATCACGGTTCTTTGGCAGCAGCTGCGTTTCTGACGGACAGCATTGACAGGGCGAAATTCCCCAGGACAGGTTTCAGCGGCTTGATGGCCCCGGTCCTGGAGGACATGATTCTGGCAGCCCGCGCCGGAGAAGGCTCCCTGACTGTCAAAGATCTCTTACTCTACTCAGCTGTATGCGGGACCGGGTTGGACACCCTCCCCTTACCGGGTGATCTCTCCGGAGAAGAAATCAGCGCCGTGCTGCTGGATATCGCGGCCCTCTCACTGCGGCTTGACAAACCCCTTACAGCACGCCTGATGCCCATCCCCGGCAAAAAAGCCGGAGATGCCACAAATTTTGATTTCCCCTATTTTGCGAACAGCAAAGTCATGGCGTTGGAAGCCGGAAAGCTGGACGGCTTGATGGATGGAGATGGGTTTCTCGACATCCAGCCCCGGAACAAGTGACAGATTTCGATCTGCCCAGCCCCATTTTTGTGCGGATCCCCAAATTAGACTTCTCGCACTGAACCCTTGAGGTACTCCAGGCGAGCCCGGGGAAGTCCGGGCAGGGCATCCAGGGCATAAAATGGGCCGTCCCCCTCTGCAACCAGGGAGGAGCTGACGTTCCCATATAAAACCGCTTCCAGGGGGTCATAAGTGCGCTGGTAGCCGGCCAGAAACCCACCGCAGAAAGCATCACCTGCGCCGGTGGGATTATGGACCCGGGCTGGATAGGCAGGTATCTCCCACCTTCTCCCCCTGTCCGCATCATACAACAGCTGGCCCTGCTTACCCCGCCGGATGACGACCACCTGACATCCACAACCGCCGATTTCCGCAGCCATTTTCCACAGATCCACTTCCAGACCACGGAAGATCCTCCGCAGATCATCCTCATGGGGCATGAAAGCGGTGAGACCGGTGACCAGACCGGGGAGATCACCGTAATAGGTAGGTTCCATGTAATCCGGAGCCGGATCGAGCGTGACCGTGGTGAAACCCATCTGACGTAAAACAGCAGGTAACAAATTATGAGTATGGTAATCAAGGGGACAAAGGTGAGCCGTGGTTGCTGACCGGTAGCTGCCGGGGAGATCATCTTTCCGCAAAGAACGCGCTCCCACCCCTTTCTCGGCTCCCAGATTCGATCTCTCAGGGTCATAATCCAGGAGAGCTTTAGGCAGCGGGCGCCCAATGCGAGCGAAATTGGACATCGGTTGATCCTCCACCCGGGTCATTTTGTCTGTGTATGTATAAAATTTCCTGAGGTCAACTGCCCGGGGGAGAATCTTTACCCCCTCCACATTTACCCGCCTCCGGGCGAAATCGTCCAGCCAGGACTGCGGATAATTTTCTCCCACTTTGGTAAGGATGCCCGGCGGAGGATCCTGGTTCCAGACAAGATATCCAACGGCAGCGTAAAGCGCATTTCCCCCCGGGATATCCAAGACAGGATGGTCCTCCGCGGTAATAAAAAATTCCCGGGACAGCGCTCCCGCAAAGATCACCCGGGGAGCAGGTAAATCCAGATCCATCATCGTTTTTGGATGGTTTTTTGCGGGTCACTTCCCAATTTTTGACACCTGGCGCATAAGGGAAAGGAGAGATCCTCCTAATTTCAGTCCGTCGCGCGCTGAAAAATGGATTTCATCCTCTTCCTCCAGACGGCTGGCCAGCAAATAACCCGCCCCTGCACCCGTCAAAGCGCCGATCAATGCGCCCAAGAATATGATTTTGGACTGGTTCGTTTCTTTGATTTGGATTTCTTTGTTCGTTGTCATACGTCACCTTTTGGTAAAAGTGTGAAACTAGATGGAGTTAAAGGGTCACCTTCTTTTTCTAAATAAGGATTTCAGGCCCGCCCTGATTGACTTCAGGCGTAAAATGGGCTCAACAGCCTTCTCCGAAAAATTAACCACCCCCTGGTTCACCCGGTCCAGGAATGACCGAACCCGTGCTGTACCTTTGGGCAGGATTTGTATCAACCGCAGCAAGCCATAGATTAACGAGCCCAGCAAAGCCAGGGGGATCAGAGAAAAAACCAGGACAGGGATGATCAGGACCACAGCAGAGGTATCCGCGAAGCGGCTCACATCCGCCCCTCCTGCCGCCGCGGCCACAGCCCAGACCCCCAACCCCAGGATGGCTGCGCTGCCGATAATCAGGGGTAGATAAACCTGCCAAAACGCTGCTTTTCGATGAGTATGTATTTTTTCATCCATGATGATGATATTGTAGCATGCTTTTATTCTCTGGCCACATCTGCGGTGAAATCCATTTTTTCAGGTCCGGCCCATCGCGCCTAATGCGTACCCGGAGCATGTTATACTGAACAGAGGACCCCCATCCAGAAAAACGCACAATCGACGCCCCACAATGGAGGGGAAACGCTCAAAAGCCGGACGGCATTTCACAGCTGAGCATTCTTTAGTAGGCAGGAGTGGACCCATGATAGAAGTAGCTTTGATGGTAGAAGGACAAAATGGACTGACCTGGAAGCGCTGGAAACGGGTGGTTACAGCCGCGGAGGATTTAGGTTTTGCGGGTTTGTTTCGATCCGATCACTTTACCAACGCCAGCCCACCTGACAAACCCTCCCTTGAATTATGGACCTCGCTGACCTGGCTGGCTGACAACACCAGCCGGATTGAATTCGGTCCCCTTGTCTCCCCGGTCTCCTTCCGGCATCCCACCCTCACAGCCCGGATGGCGGCAGCTGTGGATGATCTCTCAGCAGGGAGATTGATCCTGGGGCTTGGGGCTGGATGGCAGGAAAGGGAACACCACAAATTTGGACATGACTTGCTGGAGGTACCCCAACGATTCGACCGCTTTGAAGAGGGAGTGGAGGTGATTGCCAAACTACTGCGTAACGAGGAACCTTCCACGTTTGAAGGGGAATATTTCCAGATCCGGGAGGCACAGCTGCTGCCCCGGCCCCAACAGGAAGGCGGCCCTCCCATTTTAATCGGCGGGAACGGGCCCCAGCGCACGCTGCCCCTCACAGCGCGCTTCGCAGACGAATGGAACGGGTTGTTCAATCCCCCCGAGAAATTCGGGGAGTTGAACCAGCGGCTGAACAAACTGCTGCAGGAGGAAGATCGAGAGCCCGGGAAAGTTCGGCGCTCCCTGATGACCGGCTGTGTTTACGGGGAGAGCGATGAGGAAGTGACATCGAAAGTGAAACAGCGCGCGAATGGAAAATACACAGCGGATGAGCTGCGCGACCGGGGGTTGATCGTTGGCACTTCTGAACAAATCGTGAAACAATTGGAAGGATATGCAGAAGCGGGAGCAGACCGGGTCATGCTGCAGTGGCTCGACCTCGATGACATGGACGGTTTGCAATCCCTGGCGGAAGGGGTGCTGCCCCGGGTATGAATCCGCCTTCAGATTCCCCATATAACTCCCTTCTGGCTGAAAGATGAAACGAAAAGAAACATGGGAACGCATTCGTAAAGAACCGGAGGTCTCCGTCCTCATCATCGGGGCCGGGATCAACGGCATCGGCACGTTCCGGGATTTAGCACTACAAGGCGTGGATTGCTTGATCATCGACAAGGGAGATTTCTGCTCCGGAGCGAGCATGGCTTCCTCTCACATGCTGCACGGCGGCATCCGCTACCTTGAAAACGGCGAATTTCGCCTGGTCCGGGAGGCGCTCCATGAGCGGAACAACCTGCTCCGCAACGCCCCCCACCTCACCCGTCCCCTGCCCACCACCATCCCCATCTTCAAATGGTTTTCCGGCTTGTTCAATGCCCCCTTAAAATTCATCGGCCTGCTTGACAAACCCGCGGAGCGGGGCGCGATCATCATCAAGATGGGCCTGATGCTCTACGATGCCTATGTGCGCGGGGACAGCCCGATGCCCGGACACCATATGGACAACCGGCAGGAAGCGCTCAAGAAATGGCCCCAACTCAACCCCCAGGTGCGCTTTGCGGCCACCTACTACGATGGGGCCATGCCCTCCCCGGAACGCCTGGCTGTGGAGATACTGCAGGACGGTGCAGCGGAAGGGGACCACGCCGCGGCTCTCAATTATGTCAGCGCTGCGGGTTCAAAAAGGGGAGCCATCCTGCTCAAGGACGAACTCAGCGGGGAAGAACTACCTGTGCGACCGCAGATCGTGGTCAATGCCGGGGGTCCCTGGATCGATTTTATTAACCAGAAAGTGGACGGGAAAACCCACTTCATCGGGGGTACCAAAGGATCCCATCTGATCATCGATCACCCGGGATTGAGAAAGGCCATCGGGGACCACGAATTCTTCTTTGAATATGTCGACGGCCGGATTGTGCTCATCTTCCCTTTCCGGGATCGAGTGCTGCTGGGGACGACGGACATCCGCATCGAGGATCCCGATCAGGCCGCCCCCACGGAGGAGGAAATCGAGTATATTCTGGGCATGGTGCCCCATGTCTTTCCTGAACTCGAGGTCACGCGCCAGGACATCATCTTCCAGTTTTCCGGCGTCCGCCCCCTCCCCCCGGCCAGTGGGGCCACAGGGCAGATCAGCCGGGACCATTCCATTGAGATCGTCGAAAAGGACCCCGGACAGCCCTGGCCCATCCTCAGCCTGGTGGGCGGAAAATGGACCAGCTACCGGGCCCTCTCGGAAGAGACAGCGGATGAAGTCCTCCAGCGGCTGGGAAAAACACGCCGAGCGAGCACTGAGTCTCTCCCCATCGGGGGCGGTGTTGGATATCCATTAGATAAAGAAAAACAAAAGGCCTGGATTGAGGACCTGGCTGCTCAAACTAACCTCTCCGCAAACCGCGCCCGCATCCTGTTTGGACGCTACGGCACCCGGGCAGAGGACGTCGTCTGCTTCTTAGAAGAAGGGGAAGATCAACCTTTGAAACACCATCCCGGATACACACGGCGGGAGATCGCCTTCCTGGTAAAAAACGAGATGGTTACCCATCTCGATGATCTCATCCTGCGCCGTTCGCTTCTGGCCTGGCTGGGACAACTCACGCCGGATCTTTTAATGGAACTGGCAGAGATCACAGCCCAGCAGTTGGATTGGTCTCGAGAGCGGGTAGAAAAAGAAATCGAGCAGACCCGGGAGATCCTTTCCCATGACCACGGGGTGACGTTCTAGAGGTCTGAAATTCATATCCGCTCCTTAATAGTATCCCCAATTCAAGTCCCATAACAGCGGTAGCTGGTTTTTGACCCATATCGAGACTCTCTTTCAATCCAATTAGAGAAGCCGTTTCCTTAGAGGAGGAACCCATGACTGAGTTCTTAAAAGTCGCTCATCTAGATGATGAAAGTGTTGACCGCCTAAAAGAGCTCGAAAAAGAGATGGGCGTGCACATCATGGCCTTTGAGTCCGGCCTGGACATCGCGGACCTCTCCGAGGAACAAATTGACCGCGTCCAAAGCCTCGAAGAAGAGCTGGGCGTGACACTTGTCGTTTATCAAAAATAAACCTGAGTTCAGCAGAACTTTGATCGCCGGCTGCGGCGTCTGACCGGCTTATCTCTTAGGGACGTTTCAGGAATATAATCTGGTGAAGCCAACCCACCTACTCTTCCTGGGTTCCCGACGTCGGAGTGGTTGGAGATGGGCTGGGCGTGGACTCGGGGGTTGGGGTTTCCGTCGGCGTTGGCGTGACCGTAGGCGTCTCGCTGGCAGTCGGTGTTTGCGTGGGCGTGGGGGTGGCGGTCGCGCTGCTTGTGACCTCAATTTCCACGTAAAAGGTATTCCCGAAAGAGAACCCACTTTCATTCATGATCGTCCAGGTCCCGGTATACGTACCCGCCTCGAAGGGGGCTTTCATTTCGATCGAGACATCGTACGCCTCCCCCGGCTCGACCGTTCCGTTAATCTGGATCGAATCCCCCTCCAGCTTATCCCCACTTAGGAAGTTAACGCTGTAGTCCTCCGTCCACTCACAGGTCCCTGTATTTTCAATGCGCCACGTCTTGGTGAAGGTCTCGCCGGGGTCCATCTCCGTGCCGTCCGGGATGGAGACGTCACTCACAAAGCGGGCGTCGTCGCAGGGATCGCCTGACGACCCGGACGTGGGGGTGGCAAACGGGGTGGAGGTGCCGGAGGTGCTGACCGGCGTGAAGGACGGGGCAGGGGTGTCAGTGGGCGGGAGTGAGGTGGTGGGCACCGCGGTCGCGGTAGCCTGGGGGGTGAGGGAAAGGGAAGCGACCAGCGTCTGCGCGCCCTGGATCTGGGTCACCTGGGCTGTTTCCGTAAGCATCCTCTGATTCTGCAGGCGGCAGCCGCTGAGAAGGACAAGAGCCAGAATTAAAATCCATATTCTCCGTTTAACTGCCATCTATTCCTCCTTCCTCATCACTTCGATTCAACCGTTATACCTATGCGCAATTCACCCCAACCGCCCTGAAATAGGAAAGACAGTATAACAGAAAAAAGCCAACCAGGATACGGACACCCGTTCTTGACAGCCTTTTTGACGCGTGTTATAGTTAGGCCCAAGTGAATAAAGAAAGATCGTGAAGAGGAAGAGTAAACCCCAGAACGGCGGTCCAGAGAGTGAGGCCCAGGTGAGATCCTTACCCGTCCGCTGAGGTTGAATGGCCCTCGGAATCGCCCAGGCGAACCGCTGGAAACGGCGCACTAACCTGAGCCGGAGGTGCTCCGTTATCACAGTACAGCAGTTGCCATAAAAGGAACTTGAATCCTTTTAGTAGACTGCACAAAGAAGTGAGGCTGGCTTCGATGGCGTCCCCGTCGTGTTTCATCGGCGGGTTTTTGTCTTAACCCTTCGACCAGCCTAACCAAGGTGGCACCGCGAACGCCTTCTCTCGCCCTTGATGCGTGAGAAGGCGTTTTTGTTTTCAGCCCGGACAATTGGACACCGATCAAGGAGGTTCTCCCATGGAAAAGTGCACTTAAGCTCATCTTTTATGCAATCAGAACCTAAAATAACAGCCTGCACCACACATTTCAACTGAGGAGAAGAACATGAATACAAAAGGAAACGGAAAGGGAATTTTCGGGCAATTCGGAGGCGTGTACCTCCCGGAAGGACTGGCAGCCATTTTAGAAAACCTGGCACAGGGATATGAAAGGCTGCGATCGGACCCGACATTCCAAAAAGAATTGAGAAAACTCTACCGTGAATACGCCAACCGCCCCAGCTTGCTGTACTTCGCGGAACGGTTGACCGAAGACATCGGCGGACCCAAGATCTATCTCAAACGGGAGGACCTCAACCACACCGGGGCCCACAAAATCAACAATGTCATCGGCCAGGGGTTGGTGGCCCGCTCTCTGGGGAAAACAAAGCTGATCGCTGAGACGGGCGCCGGGCAGCACGGGACAGCGACCGCCACCATCGCCGCTTACCTGGGTCTGGACTGTGAGATCTTCATGGGGCAGCGGGACATCAAAGCCCAGAAACCCAACGTGTACCGCATGCGGGCCCTGGGGGCCAAAGTCACCCCCGTCTCCCAGGGACAGGGCACCTTGAAGGACGCTGTCGACGCGGCCCTGATGACCTATGCCAAGGAAGTGGATCAGGCTTATTATCTGCTCGGTTCCGCGGTCGGTCCTCACCCTTACCCGACCATGGTCAGGGATTTCCAGAAAATCATCGGCGAGGAGATCAAGGAACAGATCCAGAAACTTGAAAACCGCCTCCCCACCGCAGTCATCGCCTGTGTGGGCGGGGGAAGCAACGCCCTGGGCGCTTTCACGGCCTTCATCCCCGACCGCGCTGTGGAGATCGTGGCCGTGGAGCCGGCCGGGAAAGGGAAGCTGACCGGGAAGCACGGTCTGGCCCTCGGCACAGGGCTGCCGGGCGTCATCCACGGCTTTAAAACCCTGGTCCTCAGCGATGAACACGGCGAGGTCAAGCAATCCTACAGCGCGGCCTCCGGACTGGATTATCCGGGCGTGAGCCCCATCCTCTCCCACCTCAAAGAAACGGGACGGCTGACTCTGGGAGAGGTCACGGATCAGGAAGCCGTCAATGCCTTGCTTCACTTATCGCGCCTGGAAGGCATCATCCCCGCCCTGGAATCCGCCCATGCTGTGGCCTACCTGCTACAAAACCCTGAGCGGTATGGGCCACAGGATCTGGTGGTCATCAACCTCTCCGGGCGGGGCGATAAGGATGTGGAAAACGTTTTTGAAAACCTGGTGGAAGGAGAAACGGAAAGGGCAGCTTTGGGAGCATAGGCCTTCAAAAAGCAGGTCAACCGATTCAGCTCCTCTTGAGAACCAGCGGGGGCGGTCCACCAAGATCGCCCCCCGGCCCGCGCTGTAGGCTGCCCCCTCTCCACTGATAACGGATCGGGGAGAGAAACCGCGGTGAGCAGGAAAGGAGAGGATTAATCATCCCAGGTATAATACGCTCACACAAGCCCCAGAACAGGTGGAAACCGATCTCTGCTCCACACACGACCTGGATCACGATGACCTGCTCCGTGCTGAGCAACTTAGGAGAACAGCGATGAAAGAACCGTCCTCACCCCGCCCTTTCGGCTTCTCGACCCGGCAGATCCATGCCGGGTATGAACCGGACCCGACCACGGGCTCCAGCGCCGTCCCGATTTACCAGACTTCTTCGTATGCCTTTGAGAGTACCGAACATGCCGCGCGCCTGTTCTCCCACGAGGAGGAGGGGAACATCTACACCCGGATCATGAACCC
>JGI1689J12820_1000062_pt1 | contig 21663 bp, 20 predicted proteins | sample PRCRCaboRojoPR_6_FD_12820 | JGI IMG/M metagenome (IMG submission 12820)
AGTCTTTTTCTTCTTACGTTTAGAACCAAAGAAACTCGGAGAATATCGGCCGGGCGCGGGGACCCGGCCTGCTTGGGCTGAGCACCGACGAAAGAGTTGAGGGCAGCCGAGATCCGATCCCAGCTTTGCTGAAGGCATCAATTTCCACAGAGGGGATTGATACCTGGTTTTGACGAACGGTTTCCAAAGAAAGTCTCAACAAGAAAAATACTGGACTAACGAGCAAGGATTANAGTTCCACGATTTTGCCCGTTTTGGTGTCAAATATCCGTCCCTCGACTTCCTTCTCGGGGTATGCCGAGGCTACCCCTTCCACGTAGAGTCCGAGTTGCTTTCTGTACTCCGGCTCGTTATCCCTCGTCAGGTCAGTTTTGTAATCAATAACCTGTACCCTGTCGGCGAGGACGTGGAGGAGGTCAATCGAGCCGTGATAGACAATTCGTCTTCCAGCTTCCCGTTTCGGGACCAGTACTTCCTTTTCGGGATAAAGCTTCCCGGTTAGCGACTTAATAAAATTCAGAACGTTTTTCTTGTCCGCTTCACCTCGGTCTCCACCTGATACCTCCGGGTCTTCACCTAACGCCGCCCTCTCCGCGAATCGGTGGATCATTGTTCCGAATTCAGTTCCCCTTCCTTCCGACTCCCCGGTTTCATCTATGTCGATAACGCTGTGGACCGGTTTCTTTTCCGGTCGATCGGTCGCAGGGAGTTTTACTATAAGTTCCCCTCTCCGTTTTTCGGACCCGGAAACTTTTAAATTTTCAGGTTCCGGATCTATCTCTTCAGGCTCCAGGTCCAGATCCTTGAAAAACCTGCCCTCGGAATCCTTCTCCGCCGAGAGAAACAGGTAATTTTCCGCTCGAGTCATCGCCACGTAGAGAAGCCTCCTTTCTTCGTCGTAGTCGACGCCCGTAACCCTTGAGGCTAAATAAGTATGCAGGTTGTCGTAGACAAAGCCATCGGAGGCCGAATACGTCTTCCTTGCTCGCAGACCGATAAGGTCGTCGAAGAATATAGTATTCCCGTTTGAATTCGTGCTGGGAAAGGTGTGGCGGTTCATGTTTGCGAGGAAAACGGCGGGATATTCGAGCCCTTTTGCGGCGTGGATGGTTTGAACCGTTGCGGCATCTTTTCTTGGACTGTCCACGTCGTAAGTCTCGCCCTCCGATATATTCAACTCAATGAACCTTATAACTGCTCCCAGGTTCATGTAGGAAGAGTCGAACGTGTTCTGGAGGACCTGTATGATAGTATCTGTAAAAGTGTTGTCGATGCCGTAGCGAACGAAGACCTTCCTCGCCACCTCTCCTATATCGTAGGACTCGCTCAGTTCGTTCCTGAAACTTAGAGCTTTGTCCGGATAATCGCCGTTATCGAGCATCGCCTTAACTTCTGCTATGTTGTAGCCGGCTTCGTCGAGAATTACGCTCCAGCCCCTTTTTGAATCCTCTCTCTCCATCACCCTGAGCCAGGCAAGGAGAAGTATCCCGGGATCCGTTTTGAATATCTCCGCCCCGCCTTCATAGGCTACCGGAACTCCGAGCTCGCGGGCTTTCTTGTCAAGCTCGCGGGCGAACGCCCTGTTTCGGGAAAATATTGCCACGTCCCCGTATTCAAGTGGTCTGCCTTCGACCTCGTATTCTCCGCATTCAACTATGTTTACAAGCTGAGCAAGAACGGCGCTTACCTCGGACTCCGAGACAAACGCAGCTATTTCCGAGGTCGTCTTGTCCTCTGCGGCTTTCAGCGATACCACATCACGCGTCAACCGGACTTCTTCCCCCTTTTTGCCCTGCACGCGCAGTGCCCTTTCGGAAAAATCCAGTATCTCCTGAGACGACCTGTAATTTCGCTTTAGCGATACCTCGTTTACCTCCCCCGGTTCGTAGGGGGTCCGGTTTTTATCCCGATTTATTTGGCCGTGGTAGCTTTCGAGCCGTTCGTCGAATTTCGTAATATTCTTAATTGATGCGTCCTGAAACCCGAAAATACTCTGCTTCCAGTCCCCGACGGCGAGAATATTTCCAGTCCCCGATAGAAGGAGGGAGAGTTTAAATTGAATTTCGTTCGTATCCTGAAACTCATCGATCATCACGTAGTTAAATCTAAGGGAATCGCGCAGCCGGTCGTTTTCCATGAGGAGAACGTAGGCAAACATGAGCTGAAACGAAAAATTCAGGTAGTTTCTGCCCAGAGCGTAACGTAAATACTCGTAGTATAGATCGTGGACGAACTCGAATAAATCGCCCCGATCGCCCCTGAAGGCTTCTTTCATTACCCCGGGGTCCACCTGCTTGCCCGTCTGGATGTCCTGTTTGGTTCTAATCTCGTTGGAGTCGAGAGTCCTGTTTTTCAAGCCGTTTAACCTATTCAACAATTGGGACTGTTTTTCTCCCCTTTTCCCGGGTAAAGGTGCATTTACCTCTCGTAGCTTTTCCATGTATTCATCGTAGTCCCCTGATAGATGGCTCTCACCGTCTCTGTACCAGCCCCTTTCTCGGGGGAAAATTCCCTTTACAGCGAGCGATTTAATAAGATTCAACAAATCAGAGCTATCGTAAATCACGCGGTAAAAACGGTCGTATTCAGGGTGTGACTCCTGAAACCCGTCGTAGAAATCCGTAAATTCCCCTATTTCCTGGACTTTGTTCGAAAGAGTCCTCGTATTTTCCGTGATTACTTCGTCTAGCCCGAGATAATCCGGTGCCTCAAAGCCCTCCCTGAGCAATAGTTGCTGGCAGAACCCGTGAAAAGTTGAAATTGGCGCGTCCCGGAGTTCGGACAGTTTGTAATCACAGTAGTTAATGATCTCTTCTCGCATGTTTTCAGCTGCGTTTTCTGTAAACGTGGCAAGAAATATTTCTTCAGGCTTCGCGCCCTTCTCCAACAGCTTTGCGTAACGTCTAGAGACCGTAAACGTCTTACCTGTTCCCGCGCCGGCGTCGACCAGATATATCCCCTCGGTATTTTCAATTAGTTTCAGCTGATTTCCTTTCGGTTCCGGGCTCATCTTCCATCACCCGCCTGAATTAGATCCCGATGATTTACTTCGTCGAGATTCCCCTCCTCGACGGGAAACCTTGTCTTCCTCCACTCGTTCAGGTCCTCGATGGTCCTGGCGAGAAAATCTTCGAACTTATCGACGTCTTCTTTGAAGTAGTTGCTAGTTCTCAGGCCATACAGGGTGGTTTTGAAGATTGACCGGCTCGCTTTGACCAGTTGATTTTTCGTTAAGTCTTTGCCTCTTCCGATATCCAGGTAATCGCGGCAAAGTTCCCGAAATCTGTCGCTGTTTTTCAGCGCCTTTTCCTTGGTGTAGAAATCCTCCGACTCGAAGTCCAGCCGGTACATAACTCGTTTGAAATTGTCCCTTCCCAGAGGCTCGAGTAACTTTGCCCGTTTCTTCGAACTTAGCGCAGCTCGGTAAGCTTCATCCTTTGTCAGAAACTCCGAAAAGGTCCAGGGATAATAAGTGATGGTCGTCAGGTAGTCCCTCAAGTCGAAGTCTCCCCTGAGAATACCGCCGGGATCGTCCAGAAAGTGAAAAAAAGTAAAAGTGATCTTTCTTTCCTCAGCCGTTTGCCTGTGGTGGGTCAGGTAAAGCAGTGCCTGGAAATCGGGGTTTTCGTCAAATAGGTCAGGGTTTGAATTCCTTACCAACCGGCTCGCGTTCACTTTTCTTCCCGTCTTGTAATCTACAAGACCTTTTCCGGTCAATAGATCTACCTTCCCCCGGACCCCGATCTCTTCGTTGAGAAAGCGCATTTCCGTAAAACTTCTCTCAATATCTCTGTCTAACTCCCGGGCGAAATAATTATCATCATCGCTCTGACTGTAACCATCGAACTCGACCGACGGTCTTTCGATTTTTCGATCTTTAAAAAAACTCTTCAGCGCCTTAATGCCCAGTTGAAAATCCGTCTTCAACTTTGGCAGTTCTCCGTCGTCCACTATCGGCCTCATCCGATCGATCATCATTTCTACAAAAAGTTCATCCCCCCTGTCCTCGACAATTTCGGGATAATTCAGGTAAAACTCGGCAAAATCGTGAAAAACGACTCCCTTCCGAAAGTAATCCTTTTCCGGCGAATCGACGAGACAGGAGAAAAAATGGTCCCTCGGGCATCGAACCAGTTCGTTTAGTTCTGTTTTGCTCAACGTCGTAATCTCTTCCGGACTTTTCTCTATATAGTTCGATTCAAACCCGGGACCGGCCGGGCTAATACGTTGCTGTAATAAATATTCTTCCCCTTTTTCGCCATCAGTAAAGCTCGTTAACCCCGGTCTAAATTCGTTAAAGTAGGTGCTGGGCGTTACCTCCCGGTTTAACAGTTTATCCTGAACCATATAAAGCTGTCTGTCGCCAGCCTGGATGAGTGACTTGAAGTTATCCACGTTTCTCCGTCTTGCCCGATCGATGTTACGCCAGGACCTTTTATCAACGCTCAAATCCCACTTCGTCGACATGCCCAGGTGAAAGACAACCGGCCTATCCACGTAGGCAACGGCACCGGGGTTGACCAGCAACAGGCCCTCGTGAGACTCTTCGATATCTACCGTGAAGCTGTCCAGATAGTACTGAAGGTCATTGATTCTGCTTCTAGTAACGTTTTCCGACCAGAGACCAAGTTCTTTTAAAGTCTTTTCGACCTTTGGTTCCAGCTGGAGACCCCGAGTTTTCACCGTACTTACTACTTCCCCAAATGTGTGGCCTGCCGCGTCGAGGAGAATATCGGATAAACCTTCTATCCCCGGGAAGTCCGTTTTCTTCAGGTATTCCTCTTCTTTAACCCTCGGAGGAAATAATCCCAGTTTTCCGGTTACCGGTCCGACGTCTTTTAGCCTTATCCTCTCCTGGCGCAACCCCAGGGCAAGTAGCCCCAGTAAGGTCCTGAGCGATTCGGAGTCCTGAAGTTTTTGCGATACCTGAAATTCTATGCCCTCCGACCTCAGATGAGACCTAATCAGCGGATTGTAAATACTGTCCGGATGCACGACCACCGCGGTCGATTCCCCGCCCAGGTTCTTCACGTTGTCTATGGTCGAACCCACTACCTCGCTTGCCGAATCGAAGACCCGAAAAGGTTCTAGCCCGACTTTCTCCTCGCCAAATACGTCCAGTTCGTCGAACTTTTCCGGAAGAACTGACTTATCCAGCTCCGTAAATTGATATAAACCGACGACGCAGGTACTTTTTTCTTCCGATACTCGGTATTCCTCCAGTTCACGGTAGATGTTCCCCGTGCTCCTGAGAACCTCCAGAACCCGCTCGGTATATTTCCTGTCTATCCCTGATTTGCCGGCAAACCCCTCGAGGCTACCGGTTTCCTGCCAGTAATCAACCGCCCTGCCCAGAATGTGTGAAGCCTCTTTCCAGCTCATTTCGGTCCTTCCAACTGTTTCCAGAAACAGGTCCCTATCTTCTCTTAGATTCTCGTTCTGGTAATTCCTCCTTATCAGATTGCGGGGCGTGTAGGCAAGTTTACCGATCCGGGGGGTTTCAACACGATTGTTTAGGGCGTCCGCGAGGGAAGCCTCGGTAGTCAAAACCAGTTCGTATTCCTTCACTTTTTCGTATATCTCGTCGAGAGTTAACGTACGTTCTACCTTCATCGAACCCCCTCTGGGCTAAATCTCCTTGCCCGTCATTTCCGGTTATCTAAATTGATGTTTCCAGGATAGAAAACTCCCTGATCGCCAAGATAGAATAATTAACAGGGGATAGTTATTGCAAATAATTGCTGGCTTCGNTTTATTCTCCTGGGGTGGCTTGCTTCTTAGGATATGCTTGGTCGGCTCACTGATTAGTCCGGTAACTAATTTTCTACCCCAAACCAGATCGGGTGGCTGGTTTCGGGTCGACGCCTTCCGAGGTGCAGAGAAAATCGGGCTCTAAACTAAGAGCCGAGTCTTAAATCAAAATTGTCTGACCCTTAATCACGTAACCAGGCCGTTCCGTTTTCTTAACTTTGACGAGTTTGTCCTTCTTCGGTCGATATTCGTAGACCTGATTTTCTCCGTGATCTCGAGCAACCATTATGTTGAATGCCCTTTCGGACGCAAGGCTTATAACTATGCCGCATGCGTTACAGCCGTAATCGAGCGACAACACGCTGTGGAGGTAGACGGAAAAGTTGTCACAGTTGTAATCGTGGGCTTTATACTTAGTTTCGTCCAGTACTGACGACGATAGAGCTTTACTTAACGGTTCGACCTCGGGCACGTTGTACTTTCTATCGAGCCAGAGCGTCTCGTGCTCGGGTAGCCCTTCTTCCAGGATCGATTTTAGCTGGTCTCGCGGTATTGCGTGATAACTTCTACTCAGCCGGCTTTTGTCTATCGACTTTCTAAGTATTGACATCTCTTATCACCTCTAATTCGTTATTTCCATTACCTCAAAGCCCTCCCATCCCAGCACCGCGTTTTAAGCGAAATAACTGTCGGTCACTATCTAATTTATTCCGGATATTTCTAAGATCTTCGGAACGTGGCGTTCCCAGCCCATTGGCATCAGGTGTACTCCCTCGCAATGGCTCATAGTTTCCTCTATTATTCGACCGCTGATCTCCAGGCTTTTCTCCACCGGGTTCGCGGCTCTCTCCAGTTCCTCGATCACTTCTCCGGGTACGTAAGCCCCGGCAATATTTTCGTTCATAAACTTCGCCATTCCGGGGGACTTAAGGGGTAACACTCCAACCAGAACCGGTTCAGTCACCTCGGCTCGCCGCAGTTCCTTCATAAAGTTGATAAATAGTTCGGGGTCGTATACCGCCTGGGACTGGAAGAACTTTGCTCCGAGGTTGGCTTTCATTTTCGTTTTGTATACCTGGGGTTCCAGGGGGTCAGCTCCCGGATTCACGGCAGCTCCCGGAAACAGATTCGTTGCACCCTTTAATTCGTTACCCTCCATATCACGACCGGAATTCAAATCCTCAATCGCCGCGAGCAACTGCGGTGAATCGAGATCAAAAACCGGTTTTGCGTGTGGGTGGTCGCCAAGGGTCGTGTAATCTCCCGTGAGAGCCAGCACGTTTTCCAGTCCTAGCACGTCTGCGCTGAGAAGATCCGACTGCAGAGCTATGCGATTTCTGTCGCGACAGGTAACCTGATATACTGTTTCGTAGCCCATTTCTTTTATGCGGTGAGAAACCGCCAGCGAACCGACCCTCATAACGGAGCTTTGCTGGTCCGTTACGTTAAACGCGTCTATCAGGTCACCGATCGCGTCGAGTTCAACTAGAGTTTTTTCTATATTTGTACCCTTCGGCGGTCCGGCCTCACAGGTTACGACCAGCTCCCCTCTCGATATCTTCTTCCGGAATCCGCTCATCTTTCCCACTCTTCCTCGGCTTCTATAGCCCAGAACAGCGAATTACGTCTGTCCATATCCGGTTCACCTTCGTACTTTTCCCGGGGCTTTGGGTCGTTATACGTGGAGAGCAGGTCCAGCCGATCTACTTCCTTTAGCCTTTTGTAGATTAATTCCCAGCCACACGGTCGTCCCGGTTCGACTTCGCACTCACCGTCGTGAGACCCGCCGCAGGCTCCGTTCAGCAGCCCCTTGGCACATAAGGTTAAAGGACATAGTCCGCCAGTGTAGTCGAGCAAGCACTCACCGCACCTTTCACAGGATTCTTCCGACGGCCAGGTTCCATGGAAGTAACCCATAGAAACGGTGTCGTTCGCCGGGTGGACCTGGATGTCCACCAGCTTACTAACTGCCTGAACACCTATTCCACAGCAGGCACATAGTATGGAATCGGCTTCCTCGATTTGGTTCGACTTCCGGGCGAGCCTTATCCCCACAAGCCCCTTGTTGCACAAAAGCTCGATTACTCTCGTTCCCGTAACGATCCAGTCTTCTTCAGTTAATCTCCGGGATAGATCTCCGACCTGCTCCTCGCCGCCGCTACCGGAAGCCGCCGCACAGCCGCCGCAGCCGAGGACAAATACCTTTTCACCTCGGCGCAGATAGGAAGTAATTTCTTCCCAGGGCTTTTGCTCGGAATAAATCATATTGCCTCCCCGTCTTTATCCTGAACGAATTTTCAATGGACGGCGCATGCCATACAGGGATCGAATGACCTGACGATTCTCGCTGCCTCCAGCGGGTTGTCGGGATCCTGAATGTCGGATCCGATCAACGATTGTTCTATCGGCCCCGGCACCCCTCTCCGGTCTCTTGGAGACGCGTTCCAGGTAGTGGGCACTACTAACTGGTAGTTGGCAATTTTCCCTTCCTTTATTTGGATCCAGTGCCCAAGCGTGCCTCTCGGTGCACAGGCGAGGCCCATTCCATCGCCTTCATCCGGCATTTCGTACCCGGCACAGGAAGGTTCGTTGGGTTTTAGTTCCTCTACCCAACCCTTCATCATCTTAACCAGAGACCTGCACTCCACGGCACGACACAGGTGACGCCCCATCACCGAATTTAGCTGCTCGATACCTATGCCGGCTGTATTCATAGCTTTGGTCATCTCGGGTTTGACCAGGCCGTTATCACTCAGGTAGTTAATTCTCATTCTTGCTGCGGGGCCTACCTCGTGGGGCTTATTTTCGTACCTCGGAGCCTTGACCCAGGAATATCCGCCCTCCTTGTTTACGCTTGGCGTACTCCTGGTTTCGGTCGGGTGACCTCTGGCTCTTACCCCGTACCAGGAGTGTTCAATTTCTTCGGTAATTTGATTGAAGTCAACCACCCTTACCTCTTCGTCGCCTTCCGAAACGACCCCCCCGAGGAACGACTTTCGCGTATCGTTGTGACTATCCAGCGAGCTTTCCAGGTAGAAACCACCGTAGTCCAGGAAATTCGGAACCCCTTTTCCTATTTCGAAGTAGTCGTCGTAAATCTTTGCGACTTCAACTACGCCGGGCAGGTATCTACTCTCTACGAACTCTTCTATCTCTTCGAGCCTTGCCATGAACTTCGTAATTGAATCTATATCCGGCCTGCTCGTAGCTCCACCCGCTACCGTCCCCATGTTGTGGGGCATTTTCCCTCCAAATATGGAAACCATCTGGTGGGCTTTCTTTCTAACTTCCAGCGCTTCGAGGTAATCCCGGGCTAGATCAGAACTTATATCCGTTCCAAGTCGGTAATCTCCCGTATATTCGTGGGTAAATGGCGCCCCGTCGGATGTCTTCAAGTACGACTGAAGGTCGCGCAGGGATACGTCTTCAAGTTCCAGCTCTTCCAGGTCGTGAGGGTTGAGATAGTCCAGGGCGGAAAGGTGATAGAAGTGTAAGACGTGGGAGTGGATAAAATTACCACCCAACATGAGATTTCTCTCCAACCTTCCGTTAGGCGGGATGCTCGACTTGATACCGAAGGCGTCGTCAAGTGCCTGAGCCGATGCAATCGCGTGTGCTGCCGGACAGACCCCACAGACCCTCTGGGTAATTCTCTGGGCGTCCCGGGGATCCCGACCTCTCAACATTTCCTCCAATCCTCTGAAGAGGGTGCCGCTACTCCTGGCCGATTCTACCCGCCCGGACTCTATATCCAGCTCGATCTTCAGATGGCCCTCGATTCTCGTTATGGGATCGATCGAAACCCGTTTCACTTTAACCTCCTGTACATATCGTTGACTTCTTCCATGCTGAATTTTTCGTAAAACGGACTCATTAAATCGGGAAATCCGGGTTCTGTGCAGCCGATACATGGATGGTTGTTTTTTATGGGCCAATTTAGGCCTTCGTGCCAGCCTCGATCCGGGCACGGGCTGTTTGTATACGGTCCTTTGCAGCCCAGGTTAACCAGACACCCTTCTTCACCGAGATATCTTGCGAAGTTGCCGGTCGTGAAATCCCCCCGTCGGGGACAGTTATCGTGAATCAGTTTTCCGTAGACCTCCTTGAGCCTTCCCACGTCGTCTACTTCTTCAGGATCGGGTATCCCGGACATGATAATTCTGGCAAGAGTATCGACGAACCAGCTCGGTTCGGGGGGGCAGCCGGGTACGTTTATTGTCGGGGTATCCAGCCCCCTCTGATGTAGTTGTTCGGTAACGGATATACAGTTCGTCAGGTTCGGGCTTCCCGACGGAATCCCGCCATAGGAAGAACATGTACCGATGTTTACGACCGCCAGTGCCGATTGAGCCAACCGGACGACCTGGTCGGCAAAAGTTTCTTCTCCTACGGTACAGAACCTGCCTTCCTCCCCCGTGGGCACTGCTCCGTCCACAACAAGGACAAAGTTCTTTTCCGCTTTTGTCCTTTCCAGTACTTCGAGCGCCAGTTCACCGGTGCCTCCCATAAGCGTCGCCATAAATCTCAATCCTATGGACTCTCCCGGCACCAATTCATCCAGCAAAAGGTTTTTTAATTTCGGGTAAGGTGAGTTCATCAGGGAAATAGCACAGCCGGTACAGGCCGCTCCCTGAATCCATATTACAGGATGAACTACTGTTTTCTTCTCCAAGGGGGCCACCTCCAGGCAACATCCCAACTATTCCCTAATTAGAGCTAGTTGGCAACGAAGCAATTAAGCTCAGAATATCCTCAAGAAGTTACCTGTGAATCCTCTTTCCTAAAACAGCTCTTCCCGTTTTTTGAAATCAAAAACCAAACTCCGCAGGCGGAATTTTTATGGTGTCCCGGGTATAAATAAATTTCGGACTACCGAATAAAGGAATTGAAATGTAAGGAAATTCTCGAATGTTAACGATAAAAGAGTTGGCATGCTGCAAACTGAAAGACCGGCGTTTCGGAGAATTGATTAAGTAATGCATAATAACCTCCTTAACCCCGGTTTAAGTTTTTAAAGCAAACTATTTNGTTAATATCGTTTACTGTTATCAATTATTACACATTATATTAGGCTCTGTCAAATATTCACCTTGCCATAAATATCAGTCCGTTAGATTTCTGGAGATAAATTCGATTATGTACTTAAAACGTTTCGTGTTAGAGTTAGACTTACGCTTCGTTTGCCAAAAATAAAAAAGGCCACGGGTAAAAATACCCGTGGCCAATCTATTATACTAAATCAGTTATTTTCCTAAGAAGTTATACGACCTCTACGTTCAGTGCCTTAGGTCCTTTCTCGCCTTCTTCGAGGTCAAACGATACTTCCTGTCCTTCCTCAAGCGATTTGTAGCCTTCGCCGACTATTTCAGAATAGTGGGCAAATGCGTCTTCGCCGTCTTCCTGCTCGATAAAGCCAAATCCTTTGTCGTCATCGAACCACTTGACTGTGCCTGTAGCCATAATAAAAAAACCCTCCTTGTCTGCTATTATTTGACTGTCCTTATAGCCACAACAAGGTAGAGTAAAATCTCCTTGGTACTGTGAAGCTTCGGTCCAGCCAGATTCCTCATAAATCTTATTCTAAATACTGAGTGCTAAATACTATCTTATGTTTCTATACTGCAGACTAATTAAATATAAACTTTTAGGGGGTTAATTGCAAGTCCATTTCTGTAATTTCTTTCGACACATAACTCCTTCCGGTTGTTAATATCTCTGAATTATCGACAGGGATGTTGCTGTTTATTTTTGTATAGTTTTTAGCCCCTCCTACTACCCGGGGTTGATTTTGCTAATTTGACCTAAACCCCGGCAAATGAATAAAAAAGACAGTGTAAAACAATTGTGAAAATTAATCCATATTTTGTATAAAAACCGGGTCCGGCCAATGGAGACCGAACCCGGTTGATTCCTAGCGTTACCTACTGGGTCAAGCTAGCCAAGCTAGCTAAATGGTTCGACTAAAACTCGATCAACGGCTTGATTACTCCGTCCTCTTTTGTCTTCATGAGTTCGAATCCGTCCACGATATCTTCAAAGCTAAATCTGTGCGTCGTCATCGGCGTGGGATCGACCTTTCCTACCTTTATAAGACGAAGCAATCGTTCCAGTCTAACTCGACCTCCCGGACAGAGAGCGGTATTTATGGTCTGGTCCGACATACCGACACCCCATCCTTCTCGTGGTATTCTCACGAACTCACCTTCGCCGTGGTATCCTATGTTGGATATCGTACCCCCGGGTCTGGTGGCTTTAATGCAGTCCTCAAACGTCTTCGATGAACCGAGTGCCTCTATTGAAGAGTCAACTCCCCTTCCTCCGGTAAGTTCCATAATTCTCTCTACCGGATCGGTTTCCTGGAAGTCAATTACTTCGTCGGCCCCGTATTTTCGTGCCAGTTCCGCCCTTCGCGGGTCGGTCTCGACGGCAAATATCCTGCCCGCTCCCTTGAGAACAGCACCCTTAGTTGCCATAAGTCCTACAGGCCCCTGGGCAAATACTGCCACCGTTCCACCAAGCGGGATTTCCGCGTTTTCCGCTCCGGCAAATCCCGTACTCAGCATATCCGTCACGTATACTGCTTCCTCGTCCTTTACGTCTTCGGGAATTGCAGCCAGGTTTGCGTCGGCATCGTTAACGTGTACGTAGTCGGCAAACGTGCCGTCCTTTACGTTCGCGAACATCCAGCCCCCCAGTGCTCCGTGGCTCTGTGATGGAAAGCCCCTCTGGGCAGCGTCGGAGCCCCAGTCGGGAGTTATTGCCCCAACTACTACACGGTCGCCCTCGCTAAATTGTTCTACCTCGGAGCCAACTGAATCGACCACCCCTACAACTTCGTGACCAAGTGTAAGGTCTTCTCTTTCACCAATGGCTCCTCCTACCGTGTGAACGTCGGAAGTACAGATTAGTCCCTTTGTTGGTTTCAGTATTGCATCGTTCGGTCCGGCTTCGGGCTTTGGTTTATCTATTAATCCTACTTCTCCTATCCGTTTCATCACGAACGCTTTCATTTGTCTCACCTCTATGAGTAAAAGATTGAGATTGTGTTCACTTTTACAATCCAATAATAAGGCTGCTAATTTAGTGGTTCAACCCCATTTTTAAAGTATTATATAAAATAGTCANGTATTATGTATATCGGNGGTTTATCTATAAAAAGGACCTGTACCGAATTCCGACGTTTCTCCTGTCCGTCTCAAGTAAATCAGCTGGGTTTTGTTCTCAATTGGCCTCTCTATCGGTCACGTACGTTCAATTTAACTGTAAGCTTCGAAAGTTGGCTTTTACAGTGTGTCGAGTTAATGTCTCTTCTCAACGGGAAGAAGAAAACGTAAAACCCCCCAGTAGCAGCATTTAAATCTAAATAACATTTAAAACAAGGTTCTTTACATTATTTGATGAGTAAAGAGGAAAGAACTAAGATGGGCTCTGAAAAGCAGAACTTCTAGAAATAAGTGGTTTTAGTCTCTGTGAAGATTTCTGGGTAAGATCATGCAAATCCGAGATGAGAACTAAAACGCCAGTGTGTAAATTGCCATTGCCGCTATAGTTCCCGTTACCACAAATACTACGTCTATATCGACGTAAGCAAGAATGAAAGCTACTATACCACCGATAACACCGAAGGCGGGGTCTTCGTTAACCAGGAATATCCCCGGAAGTATAAGCCCACCAAGTATTGCGTATCTAAGGTTTCTTAATACGTCGCTTAAGAAGGGAGGAAAATCAATGTCGCCGAACAGAACGAACGGTAACATGCGCGGAATATACGTAACAGCCGTCATTGCAGCGAACAGAATAAAAAGGTTCTCTGCTTCCATTCTAATCGCTCCCTTCCCCGTTGACCTCGGGCTCGGTTTTGAGGAGTAAGGTTCCGGTAATGGCTGCAATCAAACTACTAATCACGATCGACCAACCAGGTGAAAGGAGGAGCCTCAACCCGCTATTTAATCCTCCCGCCATACCTGCAACTACAAGTACCCCGCGCTCCTTCCTCGCCGAGGGNACGAGCAACCCGATAAAAAGTGCGTATAGTGCGATAGACAGACTCTCCTTCAATACTACCGGAAGACCTCCACCGAGCAGGTAACCCGCACCCGAGCTTGCCGTCCAGCTAACGTAAGCAACTAAATTTAATCCAAACATATAAGCGGGATTTACTTTCCCGTCTTCGACTGAAGAAACGGCGAATGTTTCGTCCGTGATTCCGAACGAATATATCATTTCCAGCAGCCTGTTCCCGCCGTCTATCCTTTCTCTCAGCGACGTGCTCATAAGGAAGTGCCGCAGGTTTACCATGAATACCGTAAAGACGATCTGGACAGGCCCTACACCCGTCGAAAGCAGGTTCAGCGCGATAAACTGAGAGGCTCCGGCAAACACCATCAGGCTCATCGCCACCGTCTCCAGAAAAGATAGCCCGCCTGTTCGAGCTAGAATACCGTAGGTTACACCTATGGGGACGTAGCCAATACCGAGGCCGATTGCCGCCTTTAATCCCCGGAAGAAGTCTCTTAAGTCAAGTTCGGAAGCCGCCATTGCCGGTTATAACCTCGATTTAAGGAAAATATTCTCGATTGAATCGCGCTCTCCCCGCCCAGATGACGGGATATTCTCCGTAAGTTGATGACCGATTTATCGTAAACGCAAAAACTATATTGGGAAAGGGTCACAAACTAAAGTGCCAACTCCTGAAGGCAAAATATTTTCGAGTTATTTTGAGAGTACCTCCTCCTTCTACCGTGATCGTACAGCCCCGGACAATTAAAAAGCCTCCTTTTTTTGACTTAGATCGCCAGTTCGTGGTAGTTTATTGGTGCAAGGAAGGTGATTAAGGTGAAATGGTTGCTGCTCGGCCTGTTTCTGGTTCCGGGTCTGTTCGTTATCGGTCTAAATACCGATAGCCCACAGGAACCGGCAACTGTAGATAAGCTTGACGTAGATAGGTACCTCGGCGAGTGGTACGCGATAGCAAGCGTCGTCAAGTTCTTTAACCGTGACTGTGTCTGGGGTAACATGGCGAACTACAGCCTGCGTAAAGACGGAAAAATTGACGTGGTAAATACCTGTTACACCAAAAACGGGGAGAAAAACCGGGTGACCGGAGTGGCCTGGGTACCGGACGAATCGGAACCCGGAAAGCTAAAAGTAAGCTTTCTGTCTGTATTCGGGGTCAATTTATTTCCGGCAAACTACTGGGTTCTCGATCTGGGAAAAGACTACGATTACGCAGTTGTTGGTGACCCCAAGCTAAGCTTTGGCTGGATCCTCAGTCGATCGCCCGAAGTTGATTCTGAGAAACTGGACCGCATAGTCCGGACGTTGGAAGATATCGGTTACGACTTTTCCGATTTCCGGTTAAACCCCCAGAGCCCGCCGGAAGATTGATCCAGGAGCTGGATCGGACGGCCAAAAGCCCCGAGCGGATTATCTCGGTTGGTTTTACGATATAGATAAGCTCCCAAAAACACTTCTTTAGTACTTGATTATCGCGTCGGGCTATCGTAGAGTACGCTAATATGTTTATTGGAGTCTTCCTCGCCCTCTCGGGCGCATTAACCCATTCTATTTCATTTATAACGAGGAAAAGAGGTCTCGAAGTTGCTAGCTACAGGCTTTTTATCCTGTTTCGAGTCGTTATCGGCCTCGTCTTTTCCCTATTTTTGCTGTGGTGCCTGGGTCCCGGTCTATCAGGATTGAACCTGAAAATTGCCTTGCCGTTTGTACTCACAGGAGGGCTCGCCGGCGGTTTTTTGGCTCTATTCACGACCACGCTTGCCATCCACTACATCGGAGCTTCGAAGTCTCACGCAATAACCTCGTCCAGTCCGTTAGTTACCGCCCTGGGCGAGGTCGTTTTTCTTGGTGCTGCCCTGACCCCTTCAATAATTCTGGGCACTGTACTAGTTGTTGCCGGTGCGGCGCTAATATCCCTGGTCGTACACAGCAAAGAAGATGATAAACCGGATGAACGAAAATCGCGACGGGACCGACCGGTTCTCGGGCTGATTATGGCATCATATACGGTGGTTTCTATCGGAGCCCAGGTCGCCCTCCAGAAATGGGGTCTAAATATGGGAGCAACTCCGCTTCAGGGGCTCTTCATCCACGTCTCGACCGCTGCTTTACTATTTGCTTTTTATTTCGCAATCAAGAAGCCGAAACTGGAAATATCAAAGCTGGGAAAGTTACGCTATACGGGCAATTTTCTCGTGGCAGCCGTCGCCATGGCGGTCCTCCCCCTGCTTAACCTCTACGCGCTCACGTTCCTTTCGGCAACTGTCGTATCAGCGCTAATGCGGGTTGCTCCGCTATTTACAGTAGTCCTGACCTACTTCTTTTTACAGGGAATAGAAAGGGTAAACTGGAAGGTCGGTTTGAGCACCTGCCTGATCGTTTCCGGGGCGATTCTGGTGACTCTACAATGAACCGAGGCTTTTGGTGTAATTTACCGTTTAAGCTAAAGACAGGGAGAAGGTAAGTTGATCTATCTCGGGTTGGCAATCCTGACCAGCGCTTCAATAGCCCTCATATTCAAGTACAGCGAGGGAAGGAGCATGGACAGGTACGTCGTAACCAGTTTCAACTATCTCGCCGCTTCACTCGTAAGCGCGGTTATTATAGCCGCAAGCGGACTGGAATTTCCATTCGTTTCTACTCCGGTGAACTTCAAGGACTTAGCCGCCGTGTTCCCAGCTTCCAGAGGCCCGGTGGACTTGAAAGCCAGCCTGACCTGGGCTCTGGTCGTTGGCGTGCCCGCCGGTGTCTTTTTCTTTCTTGCCTTTATCTACTACCAGAAGGGCATTAATGAGAACGGAGCCGGTCTGGCCGGTGCTTTCTCTAAGATAGGAATATTGATCCCCATGAGTATTTCTATCGTGGTCTGGAACGAAATTCCCACCGTACTACAGACTGCCGGGATCGCCCTGTCCGTCATATCAATCCTGCTCGTAAATATATCCTTCCGGAATTTCAGTCTTGACAAGCTCAGGCTCACGCTCCTGGCCCTCTTCCTGTTCAGCGGGCTTGCCGAGTTTTCAAACAAGGTCTTCCAGAACTATGGCCTGCTTGAACACAGGCTGGTGTTCCTGTTCTTCGTGTTCTTTACCGCGTTTCTTATCAGCGGAACCTTTCTTCTGTCGCGGAAAAAGGCTCCCAAACCGCGAGCGATGGTTACGGGACTAATCGTCGGACTGCCGAACCTCTTTTGTTCCTATTTCTTGATCCAGGCACTCGACGGAATTAAAGCTTCGGTAGTTTTCCCGATATACACTGCAACTACTATAGTCGTAATCAACCTTGGAGGTTACCTAATATTCAACGAGAGGTTGAAAAACAGGGAAAGACTTTCGGTTTTGCTTACGATAATTGCCCTGGTTATGATCAATCTCTAGCTTTTCGCGTTCCTTGCGATCAGGAGGAACCTCGACGTGTTGGTCCTGATTCCCTTACTCGTCCCGTATTTCCTCTCGATAATTTCAAGGCTCTTCCTGTCTTTACGTCTGGCTACGTCGAAATCCGGTATTATAGGACTCCATTTTAGTAGCTTTATCAGGTCTTTGACGGATTCAAGGTAGGTTGTAACGTCAAATTTTTCGGTTCTAAGAACGGTAAATCCGGAAGCTTCAAGCTTTTTCAAGCTGTCTATGTAAAGTTCGTCGAGACCGCGCCCATAGGACTGACCCCTTTCGAAGGCTCGCTTTATGTTTATTTTATCGTTCTCTCTGACCTGTTGTGTTACAAATACGCAGCCATTTTTCAGTACTCTCTGGACCTCGTCGGGACAAAACGGAGCCTGTCTGCATATAACTACGTCAAATAATTCATCCTGGAATGGTAAAGTTTCGCTATCGGCAACCAAGAACTCAACGTTATCCCGGCCGGAGCGGCCCAGGTTCCGCCGCGCGGTTTGAATCATCTCATCGTCCAGGTCGATGCCCCAGGAACGGTCAACCATTCCGGACAGAGAAATGAGAACCTCACCTCCCCCAGTGCCTAAGTCCAGTAAATATTCCTCCCCTGAGAGATATTCTTTTACCGTGTCAACGTAGTCATACGGGGCTTCCGATACGTCTGACTCAGAGTTGACGCCCGCGAAGTCCCAGCCCGATCTCTCTCCAATCTCCTCGGNGATCCTTTCGTATTTCCCCATCGTAAATAGATTTTTCTTCTAAACTCCTGNATAAACAAGTTCCCTGGATTTACAGCGTAGTCGTAAAATTGTGGTAGAAGTACGGCCTGCGATCCTCGAGNAAATGCCTCCTAGCCGAAGATTTTTCTATTTTCTCCGAGTTTAATTCGGCGTAAATGATTTCGTCTCCCTCTTGACCCGCTTTTGCCAACACCTGGCCGTCTGGATCGACAACGTAGGATCCACCGCCAAAGTGGTCGACCTCTTCTTCCCCGACCCGGTTGGCAAGGGCCGAAAAGTAACCGTTCTGGAACGAGGCGACCTGGAGTTCGGCTTCGAAGATACCTTCGTTCCACTCGTTTATCTCCCCTGCCTGAGGCACCACGACTATCTCCGCCCCCTCGAGGGCGAGGTTTCTCATGTATTCGGGATAATGACGGTCGTAGCAGATTGCCACGCCGACCTTGCCCACGGAAGTATCGTAAACGAAATCTCCTCCCTCGCCCGGATCGTAATAGTTCTTTTCGTAGAAGCCCGGACCCTGCATAATGTGGACCATTCTGGTAACACCAAGCAGCTCCCCGTCCGCGTCAATTACCGGCGACGAGTCGTAGGTCTTATCGCCATCTTTTTCGAACGTATTGAGAACCGTAACTACGCCGTACTCCCGGGCTAGCAAACTGAACTCATCGGTCAGCTCCCCTGGTATGGTTTCCGCGTATCTTTCCGGGTCGTCGACCGATTTATACTGAGGAAAGAACGGAAGGAACGCCAGTTCGGCGTAGGCAATCAGGTCGGCTCCGTTTTCGGCCGCTTCNCTGAAATTCTCCACTCCCCTGCGGACGTTTTCCTNGACGTCNTCCGNCGCGNGCTGCTGNACTATNGCNATNTTCGTNTTCTTTTTCATTATCGTACCCCCTGTCCCNACGATTNTAGCGCAGATTTCGTNCACTCTCCATCTGAATCAAAGACATTTCTCTTTCACCAGACTCGTAAAAGAATACCGCCTCCAGGAAACCTANTCGGCTCCGAACGCTTACGTTTTCGTGATTTATATCGGAAATTATGGGATAATCTATGAAAATCGAAATCAATTCCGCACTCAGTTCTACCAACCCGGAGGTGCGAGCGTGTCTGAATATACCAATTCGGTAATTGAAACTCTATTGAACCACAAGTCGGTCCGGAGCTACAGCGAGGAAAAACCCTCGGACGAAACCATAGAAACGATCGTCAGAGCCGGTCAGCAGGCCCCATTCGTCTCCCAGATGTACAGCGTCCTCATGACAAGGGAAGGTAATTTGCCCTTTGACGCTCCGTTACTCTTCACGATATGCGTGGATATCCACAAACTGGAGGTAGTTATGAACCAGCAGGACTGGGACCTGACTACCAACGACCTTACGATGCTACTGTTCGGCATGGAGGACGCGTCCCTGATGGCGGAGAACATGGTTATTGCCGGAGAGAGCCTGGGACTGGGAAGCTGCTTCCTGGGCATGGCACCTTACTACGCAGATAAGATAGTAGAAGATTACGACTTACCGGAAAAAGTATTTCCCATGGTTCAGCTCGCAATGGGTTATCCGAAAACAGATAAACCCACCAGACCCCGGTACCCCCTCGACTTCACCCTGTTTGAAGACGAATACCCGGACTTCGACGACGAGCAGGTGAAAAAGGCGATGAAAGGCATGAACGAGGGTTACATGGACCAGGACTATTACGAGGAAAACGACGCAAAGATTCCGCTTCAAAACGACGAAAAAGACGAGTACACTTACGAGAACTACGGCTGGACCGAGCACATATCCCGTAAGTGGGGTCAGTGGCACGAGAACCCCGAGGATATACTANATCAGCTGAGAAATTGCGGCTTCCGTTTCTGCTCNGATGAGGGGTCGGAGGACGAAACCTAATACCTGTCCGGGATGGGGCTAGCCCAGGGTCAGGGTAAGTGCGCTAACGATATTCACGAGAGAAGAAGCTCCGAGTACGGACCAGAGCGTCGCCGATTGGTGAAAGCCCTGTACACCAGACCAGAGCGGAAACAGTATTGCTACCATGAGCCCGAATAACTGAGTTAACTGAACCCGGCGGGCAGCAAGGGGTTCCCCCGTTTCGTCTCCCACTGAAACTACACGTCTTGACCTGTAGATGACTAATAGAAAAGCAACTGATATGCCGATAACCAACCCCAGCTTAACCGGATAGTTGACAAATCCATACCATATTCCGGGATCGGGCACCAGCATATAAGCAGCCTCTCCGGCAAGAAGAGTTCCGGTAACCAAATGTATCCGGTTGGGTTCTTTCAGGAAGGAATCGGCAATAAAGACGGCGGCAGCCGCAGCAGGTATAACCCAGGTAAATTGATAACCAGCCCAGGCTGAGATTGCCGTAGCAAGTACCGTGTCGCCGTATCCCGCCTTCAATCCCGTTGTCCTGTTTAAGACTCTAAAAGTAAAAAGAGCCCAAAAGCTAAGAAGAAGAGTGGGAACGTCGATGAACCAGATCACGATCACCTGCCCCACTGCAGCAAGAGCCGCGGTCAGCGACTGATCCGGGTCTAACTCCCTGCCGATAGCCCAGGCAAGGAAAACCGAGAGAAAGACCCTGAAGCCAAAAGCAAGAGAGTCCAGAGCGGACCCTCCCGAAAAAACTGAACCAAGACTGAAGCCGATAAAAGAGGCTGCAGCAAAAAATATTATGAATGCGTTGCTGGGATATTTTATATCCAACGGGCGTCCTAAAGTAAAAAGCTTTTTCATATCTTCTTTGTCCGACCTCCTATATTGAGGATAAGTTTTGAACGCCCGAAAGTCGAGAGATAGTACAGAAGCTACAGCGCTACGCTGTGCAGCGCTTTGAGTAACCAGTAACCGAGAGGAACCGGCCAGAAGACGCCATAGACAATCGACATAAAGACCGAAAAGCCGAGATGGGACGCCGCCAGACCGATTCCAATTCCGAGTAGCCCGTAAGTTCCTCCACCGAGTTGAAACGTAGTTTTATTGTCGTCGTTTGACATATTACCTCCTTGTTCGTTTACAGAATTTTACCACGGATCCTCTACGCCGTAAACTTTTCTAAAACCCTTCTGGATTGGGCTAAATTATGTAAACCTAAAACCATCCGTTACTTCCGATTTATTTAACACCTATCGGCCGGGCGCAGGGACCCGGCCTGCTCTCAATTCGTAAAAGGTTTTTTTCTTAGCGGGACCTTTAGGCTTCCATTTTTATAGCCGCCACTCCTGATAACACTCAAAACTGGTAGGGATATTTAATTTCCCCCTCATTCCGTCTTTCTCCCATTTCAGCCTTCAGTTGAACGTCGGAAAAAAGAACACCTTTGAACTTATTTTTAAATTGAGTTCCGGCGTTGTTACGTGGGCCTACTGGTATGGCTATAGAACCTGCCATCCTGGCACGGGGTCCGGGCCTTCTATTGTTGCCAAATAAGTTACATGGTCTCCCGGGAATTTAGCAAAGGGGGTACCTGTGCCCCCGTTAGCACAACTACCAGGGTGGTGTTTCTTCCCCTCTTTACGGGGGAGCAAGGTGAGTATGAAGGATAGGAATATTGCCCCATAGATGTGGTGCGGGATACTCGGTTTGTAAATCCAACATAAAAAAGCTGGAAGTCTATAGCCATCCACTACAAAAACGTTCTTGACCTTACGGGTTTACGGTTTAAAGCCCCGTACCTTGGTGCGGGGTAATTAACTCCTCCAATGAATTTGATGAATGTAGGTCTTTTGACAGTAAATAAACTTCTAA
>JGI1689J12820_1000063_pt1 | contig 20860 bp, 17 predicted proteins | sample PRCRCaboRojoPR_6_FD_12820 | JGI IMG/M metagenome (IMG submission 12820)
AAACAGGATTATAACCTGGACTATAGTAAGTACGCTCCAGGGGATCAACGTACCAAATAACAGGTCGAACGAACTCATCCGGGATATCTTTAACCTCTCCAGCGTTCCCGCTTCTATTTCCTTCGCGAGCGACCCAGCCACACCTATGGAGGTCATTAAAAGTGCGAAAACGAATATACCGGGCGCCTGATAGTCAAAGACCGAGAAGCTCTGAGACCCCGAGATACTTTCCGTTTCGACCGTTACGAAATCACCCGCAGGAGAATATTCTCCTTTGAAATACGAAGCCGTGTTCCGTTCGGCCCGATCGACCACCTCGTCTTTAAACCGCCCAATCACTCCGCTTAAAATGCTACGAGCCTGCCCGTAAGCCATATAGCCGGGGTCACCCTTGATAACTATTTTCGACATTACTTTTTCCGCTTTGGGAAGTGTTCTATCTCCGGAAAACTCGCTTACCTCGCCATCGAACAAATCCTCTGAACCAGTAGACAGACCGTCGTCCGCGGAGGATCTGGTGAAATTGGTAATGACCATCTCTCCAACCCTGCCAGTAATTTCCCGTCTCACGGTACTCTTTATCAACTGGTGAATCGAATCGGAAAAATTCTCAGGGACGGAGACCAGGGCTGCGATCTCCCTTTCCTTCAGCAGGTCATCTCCCTCTTCCGGGCTGACCTGCCTGACGTCAAACAGCGGGACGTCGCTATCTTCGAAAGTCAAGGACTCTATCGTGGCAACCAGCTCTTTGCCAAAGTTCTTCTCCTCGCCGGTTTCCTCTGCCAGGGAGATCGTCACACCACGGTCCTCGCTTACTACACCGATACGGTAAGAGGAATTATCTCCCTGTCCCCCGCTGAAGGCGAACCCGAAAACCAGCATGAATATCGCCGGAAAGGCGAGTAGAAGCCCCAGCCCTTTCCTATCTCGAAATATCTCCTTTAAACCTTTTATAGAAACGTGAAGGAATTTCATGATCGAAGCCCCTTTCCGGTCAGGTGAATAAAGACGTCCTCCAGAGTATTGGTTCTGCTGACCGTTACGTCGGATATTTCGCACCCTGCGTCCTCCAGCTTCCCGGTAAATCGCGACATCTTTCCGACCGCGTCCATTGCCCGCAATACAATCTTTTCGTCAACTCGGTTCGTTTCAATAACCTCCTCGTCTTCTCCGAGAAGCTCCAGAGCCTCTTCAATTCGGTCCTTGTTTTGAAGCTCGATTCTTATCGAGTCACCCTCGCCGACGCTCTTCTTCAGGCTCTCCGGCGTATCCACGACAAGAAGCTCGCCCCTGTCGATAATCGCCACTCTGTCGCTCAACCTGTCCGCCTCTTCCATCAAATGGGTTGTGAGGATTATACATCTCCCCCGTTCTTCTTTTAACCCTTTTATATATTCCCAGACGGAATACCTCGACTGGGGATCGAGTCCGGCAGATGGTTCGTCCAGGACGACTATATCGGGCTCGTGTACTATGCTCATTCCCAGGTTCAACCTTCTTTTCATCCCCCCCGATAGTTCCGAAGCCGGTTCGTCCCTTTTCTCCTCAAGTTTTAAGTCCTCCAGTATCCTGCTAACTCTTTCTTTCAGCTCTCGATCCGGTACGTCGTACATCTTTCCCATGAAATAAATATTTTCGTAACTGGTAAGTTCCTCCCAGAGAACTATCTCCTGAGGGCAAACCCCGACGGTCCTGTCCGTTTCCACTCCACGGTTGCCGCCGATCTTGACCCGGCCGTCCGTAGGGGCAAGCAACCCCACCATCATCCTAATTGAGGTCGTCTTGCCGGCTCCGTTGGGCCCGAGAAATCCAAATATTTCTCCTTCCCGTACTTTCAGGTTAAGGTCCCTTACAGCCGTTAGGTCTCCATATTCTTTGGTAAGGTTTTCCGTTTCGATGAGATAGTTGACTGAACCCATGATCCCTCCTCGCCTGTATTTAAGAAATTTTCACATAAAGGAACCTCTTATACAAATTTATCGACCATTTGGTTGACTTTTAAAACCGTTATCTCCAAATTCCTCCGGTTGACGACTATCCGACCGGGCTAGGTATTACCTGTAAAGTTAATAAAAGCGAGATATTAGTTATTTCGGTTATTACCAATAACCTAATTAGGTGTTATTTGAAATTTATAACTATTTTAAGTAATATACTATCGTGCAGGTGATATCATGCCTAAAGTGGCGATTCTGGTGGGTGATTTGGTCGGATCACGGGAGTCACCGGACAGGCAAAAATTACAGAGCGAGCTGACGAGGAGTATCGAAACGGTGAATGACGAGGTGGACGGTAACACAATAGCCCCTATAGAGATCGTCAGGGGCGACGAATTCGAAGGTGGATTCACTGACCCGGCTTCCTGTCTGGAAGCGTTTTTCGCCCTGGAGAGAGAGCTTTTTCCGGTTAGATACAAGGCGGGCATAGGCATCGGAACGATTAGCACTACAGAAGAAACGTCCATTTCCCGGATGGACGGACCCGCTTTTCATCGGGCCAGATCCGCAGTGGAAGAAGCTCAGACTTCCTCAGCCAGCCTGGTGGTTAAGAGTTCGGACCAGCATAGCGACGAACTCGTAAACACAATCCTGGATCTCGTATTTCTGATTAGAGATAGCTGGACCGACCGACAGAGGCAAATCGTGAACTATTATCAGGGCCATAAAGAACTAACCCAGTCGGAGATTGCTTTCCACTTTGATATTAGCCAGCCGGCGGTAGCTAAGGTTCTGCAGAGAACTAAAGTTAACCATATCGATAGGGCAAAAGCAGTACTGGCAAACGAATTGAAGGTGTCGTGAAATAAAATGCTAGACTATCTTCCCGCTATGGCGAGAGTCGCAGGATTTCTTCTAGCGACCTTCCCGGGTGGAATGCTGGTAAGTCTAATACTGAAACCGTTCAGCGGGCCTGGCACCGAACTAGGGGGCATGGAAAAGGCCGGACGGCTGATAGGTTACCTCGAACGGGCAATAGTGGTGGTGCTGGTATTTAACGGCGCTTACAGCGCTATAGGGTTCGTTTTCGCGGCCAAGTCCATCGCCCGGTTTAACAGGCTCAGGGACAGGGAAGTGGCGGAATACTACCTTGTGGGTACCCTTGGAAGCGTCACCTGGGCCGTCGTCGTTGGAGAACTAACGAACTTCGGGTACGGAATTCTGGCCTCTCTCCTCTGAATAGTAGCCCCTTATCCTTCCGTGAAAGATTTCTAGCTCCCGGTCTCGGTTTCCGGTCGTTATCTACCAACCCTGGAGGCGATTTACAATTTAACCGGAAGAGAAGACATCCGGTCCGTCTTTTTTTCTCTCATCTAGGTTTCATCCTTATTTGACGTAATTTCCGGGGTATGATAAAATAACTACAATCACAAAGTATGGAACGGATCGTTCCAAGGGGGGTGTTTTCGGTGAAAACTAATTTATTAATCAACTCGAAGAATGCCACGCTGAATTTCACTTTATTTGTTTGCCTTGTCGGTCTTTTTATGGTAACAGCTTTTTCTCCGGTCCAGGCCGCCGAGACCATGGGCAACGAACTGGCGATAATTCAGGTTATCCACGAGGGGCCTCACGAGACGGTTCTCATAGTAAATCTGACTAGAGAAAAAATCGATCTCTGCGGTTACGTGCTGAAAGCCGAAAAAGCTGGAATCTCCTTCGACTTTGCCGAAGAAGCTGACTGTAAGGCCACTATAGCACCGCTTAGCCTTATAAGGGTTCACAGCGGTACCGGTTCCAGCGAATACTACGCCAGCTGGCAGGATATTCCCTGGTCACAGGAAGGCGTATGGGACGATAATTCTGACAAAGCAACGCTGGTAGGCCCGGAGGGAAACGTGATTTCGACCTTCAGTTACGGAGAAGATTCCGAATAACCGGTAGCGAAGTTCGAGTTACCGTACGGATTATACTTAGTATTACAAAGAATAGATCGATCCGAGCGATTAAAATCGGGTCGATCTATTCGTTTTCTTGCCCTCCTTCTAAGAACCCAGCGCTTGCTCAGCCCCCACCCACCTGACCGCCTAGAGGCAGCCATATTTATATCTTCTTCGCTAGCCAGCTCTCGTAATTCATACCAAGAATTTCTTGCTTCGTCCTCCGGTTGATATTCAGTTACGACAGGTGGAAAAGGTCGTTAGAGATACTTACTATTAATTAACAATTGTTATAGTACGTCAACCCGGGAGGGAGAAAATGCAAAATCAGTTGACAGGCCTTACTTATGCGCTGGTTTCAATGATTATACTGATAAATATATTCGGAGTGGCGGGAGCTTCCTCGGAAAAAGAGGGCAGCGACTCTACAATCCCCCTGCTCGATCGTCAAAACCACGAAACAATCCGTACGGCTACTTTTGCCCTGGGCTGTTTCTGGGGCGGCGACGCCACCTACGGAGCCGTGCCGGGAGTTATAAGAACAAGAGTCGGTTATGCGGGTGGAACCATGGAAAACCCGACTTACCGAGATCTCGGGGACCACACAGAATCGATCCAGGTTGATTACAATCCCGAAGTCGTCTCGTTTGAAGAGCTGGTGGAACTATTCTGGGAAAGCCATAACCCAAATTCCAGGGGTTACAGTACCCAGTACGCAAATATCCTCTTCTACCACAACGATAACCAGAAGGATATAGCCGAAAGAACAAAACGTGAACTCTCCAGAGAATCAGAAAAGGAAGTTTTTACCCGGATAAAAGAGATCGGGGAATTCTATCCCGCTGAAACCTACCATCAGAAATACCGGCTTAGGCAGAGTAGTCCTTACATAGGCATAATGAAAGATATTTATCCGGACCCCGAAGACATCCGTGATTCTACCGCCGCCGCCAGGTTAAACGGGTTCCTCGCCGGTCACGGAACCCCGGATCAGGTGAGCAAACTAATAGGTAAGCTCGGACTGACACGGGCAGCCAGAGATAAGCTCCTCAAGAGCTTTGGCATGAAAGGTGAAAACATTTCCTGCGGCTAGTTCCGGCTAATTACGGACCGTCGTTACAACACCCGTAATTACAGTTAATCCGCCTAATAGCTGAAGCCAGCCTACGGGTTCACCCAGAAGGATAAAGGCAACGGAAAACGCAACTATGGGCGTCATATTGTTGAATACGGCTGCCCTGGTCGGACCGACCGTTCTGACCGCGGTAAACCAGACAACGTACCCCACGACGACTGCAAAAACGGCCGAATAGACTATAACCCCAAAGGAATTTAGGGATAGTGAAGACCAGTCCTGAGTCACTACCCGACGACCGGCAAATATCCAGAGCCCGACCATACCGAAGAACATCGTCACCGCGGTCAGCCTCAACGGAGAGTACCTCTCCAGTAGATCTCTTGACAGCACCGTATACAAGGAAAGCGCCAGTGCGGCCGTCAGCGTCAGCAGATCGCCCGTCGTCTTCGAACTCGCGAACGATATCTTCCCCCCACCACCCAGCGTAACGAGGAATACGCCGACGAAAGCAAGTACTATACCGAGCCAGGCTTTTTTCGTAACCTCGTCCTTCTTTAGTCCGGCGGAAATAAGCGCCGTCCAGATCGGAGACGTCGCGATTAGCAGCGAGGAATTTCCGGCGGTCGTGAGAGAAAGTCCCTTTATGAAGAATATCTGGTATACCGAGTGGCCGAGAATCCCCAGGACGGCCATCTTTAAGACGTCAGCGACGGGCATTGATCGCCAGCCCTCTCTAACCCAGAGCAGGCTCAGGATTAACATCGAGGCAAGGGAAAACCTTATTACGTTAAACGCGAGTGGATGAATCCGGGAAATCACCCACTTGACGAAACTAAAGTTAAATCCCCAGATTACGACTACGAGCAACAGCAGACTGTATACGATCGCGGGTTTTGTTTTGGAGGTAGACATTTTGAGAGATGTTAATTTAAGTTGGAGGGCAATTCAATCACGGTAAACCGGTTCCACCTATTCTCCAAATCTGACCACTGACTTCAATCGCGCCATAACGCCAATAAACAAGTTCCTTCTGAGGCTATCTATGATTAATGAAGTCGGAGAACCGAAGTTCGGGTCGGTTTATTACGGCTCGATCCTTTACCGTTGGTTAACTCGAGACGAAATTCAATATCGGTCACCCCTAATACCTCCCGACCTTTTGATTAGCTATTCGGATTGACTATAATTCAGTCGGCGGTAAACTGGATGAGCTTAATCCGGGATTAACACTATTTACCCGTAAAAGCTCGTATTTAGAGAATTCAAACAGTCCGGGCCCAGAAATGGGAAATTTGCAAGCAGTGGAGCTTTCTGGAAAGTTCTTCCTCCCGAATACTTTAGGGGTGAGAGGATGATCGAAAGTCGAGAATTCGGCTCAACCGGCCACAACAGTACCGTTACTCTGTTTGGAGCAGCCTCGCTTTCCGAGGTGACTCAGGACGAGGCAAACGAGACGCTCGAGGTCCTCCTGGAGTACGGCGTCAACCACATCGATACGGCGGCGAGCTACGGCGATTCCGAACTTCGCATCGGTCCCTGGATGGACGAATATCGTGACAGGTTTTTCCTCGCCACCAAGACCGAAGAGAGAACCTACGACGGAGCAAAGGAGGAGATCCGAGATTCTCTTTCTCGACTCAGGGTGGATCAGCTAGATCTTATCCAGCTACATAACTTAATCCAACCGGACGAGTGGCGAACGGTATTCGGAGACGACGGCGCCCTGAAGGCGTTAGTCGAAGCAAAGGAAGAAGGTCTGGTTAGGTTCCTCGGGGTAACAGGTCACTCGTTGAGGGTCCCAAAAATGCACATGAAAAGCCTCGGGGAGTACGACTTTGATTCCGTCCTGTTGCCCTACAACTACCCGCTGATGCAAAACGAAGAATACGCAAAAGACTTCGAAGAGCTGGTAGAGATCTGTAATGAAAAAGGCGTCGCGGTCCAGACGATCAAATCACTTGCCAGGAGGCGCTGGTACGAGGGCGAACGGAACAGAGCAACCTGGTACAAGCCCCTGGAAAAACAGGAATACGTGAACCGGGCGGTAAGCTGGGTCCTGGGCAGGCCCAACCTATTTCTTAACACCGCGGGTGACATAGACCTTTTACCCAGAGTCCTCGATGCGGCAAGCAGGTTTGAGAGCAGGCCCTCGGAACAGGAAATGAACCAGATGTGCGAGGACAGAGAAATGGAGGCCCTGTGGCCCGAGTAGCCGCTGGCATTTCTCGACCTCTCCCGTAAAAAGAGACAAGGAGGTTTAAAATGGAAGTAAAAGAAGCAATTGAAAGGCGTAGATCCGTCAGATCCTACAGGGACAAGGAAGTTCCAAGAACCCTCCTGGAGAACCTGATGGAATCGGTAAGGAAGGCGCCTTCCGCAAGCAACCGCCAGGACTGGAAGTTCGTTATAGTGGACGACGAGTCCGTGAAGGAAAAACTTTTCCATGCTGCCAACGAACAGTCGTTCGTAAAAGAGGCGCCGGTGGTAATTGCAGGCGTAGCAACGGAACCGGAAGAAAAAATGAGCTGCGGGGTCACCGCGGGTACAGTGGACCTCTCGATCGCCCTTGATCACCTGACTCTCAGGGCGGCCGAAGAAGGACTTGGCACCTGCTGGATAGGGGCTTTCGATCAAGAAAAAACCAGAGAAATCCTCGAAGTTCCCGACGAATACAGGGTAATTGCCCTGATGCCGCTGGGTTATCCGACCTACGATTTAACGAAAGAGAACAAGAGAAGGAAAAAGCTGGAAGAAATAATAAGTTACAACAGGTTTTAGGAGGGTGGATGGATTCGCTGGTTAACTACTCGGACCGTCGAGAAGTCGAACTACTAAGGTCGACGCTGGAGGACTACGGGTCCGTCCTCGTCGCCTTCTCGGGCGGTATCGATAGCAGCTTTTTATTAAAGGCGTCTCTCGACTTCCTGGGTCCCGAAAAAGTACTGGCCGTGACTTCAACGGGTCCCATTTATCCCGCTTACGAGATCGAGGAGGCCCGGGCGATAGCGGAGGAACTAGAGGCACCATGGAAACTAATTGACAGAGACCCCATGGAGAACGCCGACTTTAAATCAAACAGGGAAGACAGGTGCTACCACTGCAAGCGGGACCTGTTCGAAGAATTGCTCGCACTCGCCCGGCAGGAAGGTCTGAACGAAGTATGTGACGGAACCAACCGGGACGATTTATCAGATCACCGACCGGGGAGGACGGCGGGAAAGGAACTCGACGTAAAAAGCCCCCTGGAGCGGGCGGAACTTGGTAAGACAGGTATCCGGGAATTGAGCAGAAAGATAGGTCTACCCGGATGGAATAAACCGTCAAATTCCTGCCTCGCGACCCGTATTCCCTACGGGACCGAGGTAACGAAGGAAAGGTTGGTCACTGTTGGCAAAGCCGAAACGGAGTTAATGGATCTCGGTTTTCGGGGTTTTCGGGTGCGCCACCACGGCGATACTGCCCGAATCGAGTTGAAGCCCGAGGAACTCCGGGAGGCAATCGAAGTCAGAACAGAGATAATTGGAAGACTTAAAACTTTGGGCTTTACCTACGTTACCCTGGACCTTGAGGGCTATCGCACCGGAAGTCTCAACGAGGTCGACGAGGGTTAACCTTCGAGAAATACCGAGGAGATACCATTGGACACTGAAAAATTACGAGAGCTTCTAGAAAATTTGAGCAGGGGAGATCTATCCGTAGATACGGCAATGGAAGAACTTAAGGACCTTCCGTTTAAGGATATAGAGCATACCAAGATTGACAGTCACAGGAAACTGAGACGGGGAGCGCCCGAGGCAATCTATTGCGAGGACAAGACCGAAGATCAGGTTCTGGAAATTATTGGCGAAATGGCTCCCGAAGAAAACGTGCTCGCAACCAGAGTTCAAGAGGACGTTCTGAAAAAAATTAAGGCTAACTACCCGGAGGCCGTTATCTATCCCGAATCGGACCTGGCTTTTGTCGGGGAGTTTCCCGAGGAAGTCCGGGGCAAGGTGGCGGTGGTTACCGCCGGGACATCGGACATTCCTGTGGCGCGAAAATCGGAGGTTACCGCCCGCTCCATGGGAGTTGCAGTTGATAGCATATTTGACGTCGGCGTTTCCGGCCTGCACAGGATAATAAGCGTTAAGGACAGGATAGTGGAAGCGGACGTCGCGATAGTGGTTGCCGGAATGGAGGGGGCTCTTCCCAGCGTGGTTGCCGGGCTGGTAGATACACCCGTCGTAGCAGTTCCGACGGACGTCGGTTACGGTACCAACCTGGGTGGTATTACTCCCTTGCTGAGCATGCTCAATTCCTGCGCCCCGGGAATAACGGTGGTAAATATAGGTGACGGATACGGTGCCGGCTACTTCGCGGCCGCAACAGTAAACAAGATACGGGGCCAGGCAGGGACTCAAGAAACAAACGACGAGGAGAAAGAGTAAAAACTATGAGCCAGGGAGAAAAAGTACTATTGATTGAACCTTCTACCGGTATAAGCGGTGACATGTTTATATCAGGCTTACTCGATCTCGGACTGGACGAGAGCTGGCTGAGGGAGACTATTAAGTCCGTTCTACCGGAGGACGTCGAGATAGTAACGTGGAAAGATACCCGTGGCGGCATCTCCGGCACTCGGTTCCAGGTAAAAAGTAGCGAAGAAGAAAGCCATAGAAGCCTGTCCGAAATAATAGAAATTATCGAAGCAGCGGCCCTGCCGGACTTCGTCAGGAAACGCTCAATCGAGATGTTTGAACTGCTGGCTGAAGTTGAGGCGGGGATTCACGGTGTAGAGGTCGAAGAAGTCAGGTTCCACGAAGTGGGGGCGCTGGATTCCATTGCCGATATCGTCGGAGCTTCGGGGGGAATTTGGAAGATTGATCCTGACAAGGTCTATTCAACACCGGTAAACCTCGGCCGAGGCACCGTCTCAACGGCCCACGGACATTTACCGGTCCCCGCTCCCGCGACGGCAGAAATCCTGAGCCGATGCGAGGCTCCTACTTATTCGGGCGACCTGGACGTGGAACTCACCACGCCTACGGGGGCGTTGATACTCCACGCCTTCGTCGACGAATTCGTTAGGCCCGGGATGAAGCTCGAAAATTTGGGATACGGGCTCGGATCCCGGGAGGTAGAAGGTCGGGGTAACTTCCTCAGAGTTACCCTTGGTACAGCGGAGGGAGACGGGAATACCCCGACCGGAGCGCACGAACTAATCATGGAAACCAACATCGACGACATGAATCCCGAATTCTTTCCGGCGGTGGAGGAAAAATTAATGGAGGCGGGGGCACTGGACGTCTTTAAAACCACAGTCCAGATGAAAAAGAACCGGCCCGGCGTCAAGCTAACCGTTATCTGTGACCGGAAGAACGAAGAAGAGCTGGCAAAGATAATTTTTCGGGAGACCACGACGCTGGGAGTCAGGGTAAAAGAAGTCCGAAGAAGAAAACTCGACCGGGAGATCAACCAGGTGAGTACAGAATACGGTAACGTAAAAATAAAGGTCGGTTACCTGGACGGATCCGCCGTAAATTACTCGCCCGAATTCGAGTCCTGCCGTAAGCTTTCCGAAAAAACCGACAAACCCCTTAAAGAGATATTTATAGCGGCTCTCAGTTCGGCAAGAAAAGAGCTTGATTTGAGCTAGAAATCTCGAAGGGTTTTTATAGAATTATCGTCTTTTGACTTATTTCTAAAAAACTACACGCAACCGAGACAAAACCCAAAATTATAAACTACATATAATACCCATCTAGAGGACTACTGAAGTGGTCTAGCCTTTCTATTCCGAAAATTTGACAAGTAATCTTATACATGATAAACTAAAAGCGCTTCGAATTTTTAAAAGGGTGATTCTCTCAACGATGTCGGACAAAGCGACAATCGAAGACGTTGCCCAAAAAGCGGGCGTTGCTCCCTCCACCGTTTCTCTCGCAATTAACGGTAAACCACACGTCAGCCCTGAAACCAGAAAAGCCGTTATAAAAGCCGCAAGGGACCTCAACTATCAACCTCATTCAGCGGCAAAGAGTCTGGCGACCGGTCAATCCGAAACTATCGGACTTCTGATTCCAATTGAACTGAAAAGCGTGTTTTCGTCTACGGAGTTCTTTCAGAAGATGATCTCCGGCATGCACAGAGCGGCGGGAGAAATGAACATGACGCTCTCCCTCCAAATCGTAGAATCCGAAGACGAGGCAATAGAACGTATAAAGTACGCCGCCCGGTCCGACAGCGTTAGCGGTTCCGTTATAACCCACCCTACGTCGTCAATGCCCTATCTAGAAGTAATTCGAGAATACGATTATTCGGTCGTTTTTCTGGGAGATCCGGTGGAAAACGTACCCTACGTAGATAACGACAACATAAAAGTCAGCAGGTTGGCGACGGAACACCTTATAAGCCACGGCCACGAGAAAATTGCCATGCTGTCCGGACCCGGGAGATTCACCGTATCCAGAAACAGGCTAATGGGTTATAGGTCCGCGCTGGAGGAAGCGGGCCTTCCGTTCAGGGAGGAACTCGTCTGGGAGTCTGATTTGAACGAACAATCCGCTTACGAGACCGTCCTGAATAATGCCCCGACCGAGGATTTTTCCGCGATGTACGTATCTGTAGAAGTTCAGGGGGTCGGAGCACTGAGGGCATTGCGGGAACTGAGCCTCAAGGTCCCTGATGACGTGGCTCTGGTTGTCGTGGGTGAATCCGAACTCTCGAAGCACCTCGCCTCCCCGCTGACCACCGTAGATTTAAATACTGAAAGGCTCGGCTACCTCTCGGCGAAGAAGTTGATAAGGATAGTTAAGGGGAAAGAGGAGGAGCCCCAGTTGATAGTTCCCGCGGACTTGAAGATAAGGGAGTCCTGCGGCTGTAAACAATCCCAGAACCCAACCGGAGGTGATAAAACAAGCTCCAGATAGTGAGAAACCGTCTTGACTATTTTCAATTTTTTCAAAGGAGGTTCATATCTTTATGAAAAAATTACTTTCCTTCATCCTGGTCCTTAGCTTAATTATCGGCCTGACGGCGGTCGGATTCTCCGACAGTCACGAAGATAAAGAAGAAGTCATCGAGCAGAAAGTGATGACGGTTCAGAGTGCCGGTATAGAGAGAGCTCCCTACATCGGACCGTTAGAGGGAGAAAAAATGAAGGGGAAGGTCGAAGATTACGTTTACTACCACTTCCCCGCAATCAAATACGAAACCGAACATCCCGGCGTCGATATCAAGCTGAAGGGTGAGGTATACCCCTACGGCGACATGTTGAAGTCGATAATGCTGGCAGTTACGTCCCAGTCGACGTTTGACTACGTGGAGATGGACGACATCTGGCTGGGTAAAATCGCAGCCAGCGGCTACCTCTCCGGCGAATATTCCGATCAGTTCGAAAAGTGGGCGAACGACCTGGGAATGTACGACGTCTTCAAGAAAGGCTCAAGTTACAAGGGTACCTACTACGGACTCTGGCGATCCACCGATACGAGAGCCATCTGGGTCTGGAAGGACGTGCTCCACGAAGCGGGCTACACGATGGAAGACATCATGACCTGCGAAGGTCTGCTGGAGGCATTACCCGACATCACGAAAACGGCAAAAGAGGACTTCGGCATGGCCGGCGGCCTCGAATATCCCTTCAACGGAAAATGGGTAGTCGATCAATGGTACGGCTGGCTCTATCAGCTCGGCGGAAAGATCCTGAAGCAGAACGAGGACGGGGACTGGGTAGCTGGATTCAACAACGAAGCCGGTTACAGGTCGCTCAATTACGTCAAGAAACTAAAAGAAGCCGGGGCGACGATGCAGAGGTCCTGGCAGTGGATGCTCGCTAACTTCCTCGATAGAAATTACGCAATGACCTACGAGGGAAGCTGGGATATAGCGGCAATACACAGCAAGTACCCGGACCTGTCCGTCCAGGAGATCAAGGAAAAGATCGGCGTAATTCCGACCACCGTATTCGAGGGCCACGACATGAGAGTCCTGACAGGAGGCTGGCTCTGGACGATTCCCAAGACGGCTAAACATCCCGACGTAGCGTTTGAAGTTCTTATGGAAGCGTTCGAAGACAGGGAAGCTTACGCGGAGATGACGGCCTACCAGGGCGAATTCCCGACTACGGAATGGGTCTGGGAATCACCGACCTACAAAAAGAGGATGATTGGCGAAACTCTGCCGAAAGAGTGGTTCGATAGATTCAGAGAAGGAGTCTCAGGCGGAGTTTGGAGGCCATTCTTCCCCGAATACCCGGAAATTCAGAAGGAACTCTGGGACGCCACCCAGAAGGTCGTCATGGGTAAAGCAACGGCCGAGGAGGCTTTAACGACGGCCGAGAAGAAGGTCAACAAGCTCATGGAAGACTAATTTAGCCCAACAGGGACGAGCCAAACCACGAGAGGGGACCATCTCCACCCCTCTCGTGGATTTATTTCAAGAAGATGTGATAATATGCGAAGGTACAGTTTCTTGATCCCCGCACTGTTTCTGCTGCCGGCAATCGGTGTACTCTTCTTTCTCCAGTTTTTTGCCTGGGGCTGGAACATCAACCTGGTGCTTCACGACGTGACTCTCATGAACTTCCTCACTGACTGGGATTTCGTCGGGTTGCAAAACTTTCAAACGGTACTTACCGACACCAGAACGATAACTTCGCTGAAAAACACGGCATTTTTTGCCTTCACGAGCATCAGCCTCCAGATGATCATCGGCACCGCCATTTCCTATCTCCTCTATCGGGCCGTACCGAAGGTCGAGAGGTTTTTTCGGCCCATCGTTATCCTGCCCTGGCTCTGTTCGGTGCTGATAGCCGCCTTCGGCTGGCAGCTTTTGCTGAGCAAGGATATAGGCTTATTTAACATGGTGATTACCAGCCTGGGGTTCGGACGGGTGGACTTTTTCGGGGGATCGACGACGGCAATGATTTCGATTATCCTGGCAAATACCTGGTGGGGAACGCCGTTTACAATCCTGTTAATGGGATCGGGCATGACCTCCATATCCCCCCAGCTCATTGAAGCATCCAAAGTCGACGGAGCCAGCGAATGGATCTTTTTCACGAGGGTGGCGCTGCCGATAATCCTCCCGTTTATTCTGATAAACCTGATACTGATAACCGTCTGGACGATCAACATGTTCGGGTTAATTCTGGCAATGACCGGGGGAGGTCCGCTAAACGCCACTCGTGTATTCCCGCTCCACGGTTACCTGGCAGCGTTCGACTCGGGGAATTTTTCGTACGGGGCGACGGTGACCGTCTTCTCCGTGTTGATAAATCTGATACTAATTTACCTCTACGTCAGAGTGGCCGACGTAGAACTGGTATAGGGTGAATTTATATGTCTGAAAAAGCAACCAGAATAATTCTGCTAATTGCCTATTCCGCCTTCTCACTGCTTCCTATTTACTGGGTAACCAGCCTCTCGCTCCAGCAGAAAATCAGTTTTCCGCCAAAGCCGGTCCCCACCAGCCCGACGATTTCTCACTACGTGGGGCTGTTAACGGAATCAGGAATCCTTATAAGCATTTTGAACTCGGTTTTCGTCGGACTTTCCGTGGGCTTCATCTCCGTATTAATTTCTTCGATGGCCGGTTACGCTTTCTCCAAGCTGGAGTTCAGGGGGAAAAAGATCATATTTCTGGGCGTAATCCTTACTTTTCTGCTTCCGCCTCAGCTCAATATAGTACCGCTCTACTCGCTGTTTGCGGAAATGGGCATGCTGAACAATAGACTCGGCATGATATTTCTCTACCAGATTCTCGTCCTGCCGCTAAATATATTTCTGTTCCTGAACTACTTCGACACGATTAAGGAAGCGATAGTGGAGTCGGCAATCATTGACGGAGCGGGACCGATAAGGCGCTACTATAAGATCTTCATCCCGCTTTCGAAACCGGCAATAATCGCCGCGTTCATATTCGGTTTCCGGTTCTCCTGGGCTGAATACGTGTTTGCGACGACTTTTATCAGGTCGGAGCCTAAGATGCTGTTTACCGCGGCACTCAAGAGGGCGGTTTTCGCCGGCCAGTACACGATTAACTACGACTACATGGCTGCTGGCGCGATATTGCTGCTGATTCCTACTTTGCTGGTTCTGATATACGGCCAGAAGTACCTTCAGATAGGGCTCCAGCTGGGCGGTGTTGATTAATATTTTTCGGTTTGTCTTACTGGCCCAACATGTTTAAGGACACACTTACAATGGACGAATTTGGTAAAATCGCCGGTCTTTACGGGAGGAACTTTTTTCGTCTCACTCTCCCGTTTCTCCTGGTTCTGGCGGTTTCCCTGGGAGTCGGGCTATTCGGTCCTCCCGAAGGTTCGCTATCAACCGTACTCGTCGGGCTGGCGTTTGGCCTGCTGCTGTTGTTTGCCGCGGGAAGCGCCACGATTGATAGCTGGGGGGCCTATCACGGCCTGGATTTCGGAGTAAGGCAAAACTGGAAATATCTCGGGAAAAAGCTACCGTTGTTGCTGGTTTCGACGGTCGTAACCGCTTCTCCCTGGTTACTGATGCTCTACCTATTCTTAAATTTCTATAGCTTTTTCCTCTTCGTCCCCCTTGCCGTTTATCCCTTTTTCTTCGTTTACGTTGTTCCGGGTTTGCTTATCAAAGACAGGGGCCCAATCGCCGCGATCAAGGATTCCTTTCGAACCTCGTGGTCCCATACAACCAGAACCGCCATAATAACTTACGTGCCCGGGGTGTTAGTGGTAGGGCTCAGCTCGGTAGGAATTTATTCGCCTATTTTCCTGCTTATTGCTCCCGTCTGGTTTGTTTTTCTGACGGTTACCTACTGCAATTTTACGGAATGTCCGAAGTCTATTGAGGGGTTGAGCCTTGATAATCGACAGCAGTGACTACGATAAAACCATTTTCGGATTGGACAATCTTGCTGAACGTCTCATTATTTCTCGGCACCATCTAAGTAATTTGCTGGTTCTGTCCGATAATTGCTTTGACCGCGTTATCCGATTAACTTGTTAAAGTCATTTGACGGAGAACCGTCTAAATAAATTTAGACCGATTGGCCGTCTGAATAGAGTCCCCGACCGGAGGTAATATGGAAGTTACCAAGAACAAAAGAGCGAACTATACGGAAAGCGAGTTAGAAGAATTAAGATTTGGCGAAGCAAGGGTTATCGACGACCTTTCGTATCACGTTACCCGCGATTTCCTGAACCCGGAGGACGTAAAAGATAGAAGTTTTACTCCCTGCGAACCGGGATTTTCCTGGAACAGGAATAGAGCAAAATACGATCGATCCGAACTGAAGGAAAAAGTGGACATAAATGACGCCACTGACCTCCCCGAAGAACTTTCTCTCGGAAAAAACGTCTGGTTCAGGCTGTCTTTTGAAGTCCCGGAAGGGTTTTCCCGGGAATCGACGGCACTCAGGTTTACCGTCAGGGCCGGCTCGGGATCGGAGATGACCCCCATCCCCGGAAGACCCGCCGCGGAAGCCCAGTGCTATGCGAACGGTCACCCCCTACAATCGTTCGATCACGGCCACGAACTACTTCCGCTTGAGGACGTCCCGGACGAAGCCGGTAAATTCGATCTATTGATCGAGGTCGGGACGACGTTTCTCTGGGGCGGACTTGATATCGAAAAATTCATCCTCGAAAGAGCGGAACTCGTCGAGGTAAGAGAGGAAGTTAGAAGTCTTTACTTCGAGTACAAGAGTCTTAACGACCTGAGAAAGAGCCTCCCGGAGAAGTCTCCGCTGGGAGAAAAGATACTCGACCGGCTCGCGACGGCCGGTCGTCTTCTCTCGTTCACCCCTGAGTCAACAAGGGAACTTAAAATCGAAATAGAAGAGGCTCGAGAGGTATTGAGCGAAGTAAAAAACATCAAATCGGAGTTCTCCGACTTCAAACTGACTGCCGCGGGGCACGCCCACATAGACGCAGCCTGGCTCTGGCCCTGGAGTGAAACGGTGCGTAAATGCGGGAGGACTTTTTCCACGGCTCTTAAGCTAATGGAGGAATACCCGGATTTCCGATTCGTTCAATCCCAGCCCCACCTGTACGAATTCGTCAGGCAGCGGTATCCCGAGCTTTTCGACGAAATAAAGGAAAAGGTAAAATCGACCGAATGGGAACCCGTCGGGGGAATGTGGATCGAAAGCGACGTAAATATAAGCGGAGGAGAGGCGCTGGCCCGGCAGTACCTCTACGGCAAGCGCTACTTTCGAGAGGAATTTGACGTCGACCCGAAAATAACCTTTATCCCCGACGTATTCGGGTATTCGGCTGCCCTCCCTGGAATCGCAAGAGCCGCCGGCTGTCCTTACTTTTTCACCCAGAAGATGAGCTGGAGCGAAGTCAACGAATTCCCTCACCATTCTTTCGTCTGGGAGGGGATAGACGGTTCCCGCCTCATAACTCACTTCCCCCCCGCAGACACGTATAACGGCATGACCTTCGGAGAACCGGTTGAAGAAGTAGTCAAATCGACAAAAGACTTCAAGGAAAGCGCCGACCTGGATAGGGCAGTCTACCTTATAGGCTGGGGTGACGGAGGCGGTGGCGCCAACAGGGATATGATAGACCAGGTAGATAAAATCAACGAAATTGACTGCCTTCCTGACGTCAATTTCGGAAGCTTGAAGGATTTCTTCGAAGTTCTGGAAGAAGAGGTCGAGGACCTGGAGAAATGGGTAGGGGAACTCTACCTGGAGAGACACCGGGGTACGTTGACGACCCAGGGAAACACGAAAAGAAACAACAGAAAACTTGAGTTCGCGCTGAGAGATGCCGAAATTCTATCTTCGATGGCGCTTCTGGGCGGTGTCAACTATGACTACCCAAAGGAGGCACTTGACGCCGCCTGGAAGACGCTCCTGTTTAACCAGTTCCACGACGTGCTGCCCGGGTCTTCGATCGGCGAAGTTTACGAGGACACGACCCGCGATTACGGTAAGGCCTTTGCCTCGGTCGAGTCCATAATCTCCGAGGCCGGCGATGCTCTTGTCAGTGGGTCCGGAGACGATAATAGGTACCTCGTTTTCAACTCTCTCTCGTGGCAACTGGACCGAGAGGTTGTGGTTCCGGCGCCCGAAACCGAGGACAAAGAATTTACCGCCGTCGATCCAGAAGGCAACAGATACCCTGCTCAGCAGTCGGGAGTTAACGACGATAGGTTAGTATTCAACGCTCCAAACCTTCCTCCATTGGGCGGGAAATCTTTCGAGATCGAAAAGGGGCCGACCGCCGTTAAAAACGAGCTTGAACTTTCCGAAAACCATCTCGAAAACTCTCTCGTCAGCATTAACATTGATTCCAGGGGATCAATAGAATCTTTCGTCGATAAGGTCGAGAACCGACAGGTTCTCGCCGGTCCGGGAAACAGTTTGGTCGCTTACAGGGATATACCGACAGAATTCGACGCCTGGGAACTGGAAGGAGATATATACGAAACAGGCAAGCCCCTTCCCCCGCCCGATCAGGTAGAAGTCCTGGAGCATGGACCGGTACGTGGCGTCTTGAGACAGGAGCGCTCGTTCGGTAACTCGAAAATCGTTCAGGACCTTATTATCCGTCCGAATGACAAGAGGATAGATTTCTCTACCTTCGTCGACTGGCACGAGAAAGACTTACTACTGAAAGTTCATTTTCCTATTGCAGTTAGATCGCCCAGGGCAACCTACGAAATCCAGTACGGACATTACGACCGCTCGACACATTCAAATACGAGCTGGGACGAGGCCAGATTCGAATCCGCGCACCAGAAGTGGGTCGACGTTTCGGAGTACGGCTACGGCGCCGCGCTGCTAAACGACAGCAAGTACGGAGTTAACGTGGACGAGACCGAAATCGGCCTCAGCCTGCTGAGGGGGCCGAGTTCTCCCGACCCGGAAGCAGACATGGGTTCACACGAGTTCACTTACTCGCTGCTGCCCCACGCGGGGGATTTTCGGGAGACGGGAGTCATCAACCAAGCTTATGCCTTAAACACCAACCCCATAACCAGCCCCACTAAGGATATGGCCCAGCTCGACCCCCTTGTAAGAGTTGAAGACGATGGAGTAGTAGTAGAGGCAGTAAAACGATCCGAAGATCACGCGAACGCAATTGTAGTTAGGGCATACGAAGCCTGGGGAAGAAAGGTCTCTACCGGTTTTTCTTTCGGCTTTACTCCACGGAAAGCGGATGAGGTAAACCTGATCGAGGATTACAAAGGCGACGTTTCCCTCGAAGGCGGCGAGGCGAAGCTCGACTTTTCCCCGTTTGAGATAAAGAGCCTGTTGGTTTTCTACGATTAGGTCAACTTTTGGGAGGAAAATAAATGGAGAAAACGTGGTGGAAAGAATCCGTAGTTTATCAAATCTATCCGAGAAGTTTTAACGACTCGAACGGTGACGGCATAGGAGACATCCCCGGAATCAGGGAAAAGGTCGATTACCTCGATTACCTGGGGGTGGATATAGTATGGCTAAATCCAGTTTACGATTCCCCCAACGACGATAACGGATACGACGTAAGGAACTACAAGAAAATCATGGACGAGTTTGGCGATATGGACGACTGGGATGGCCTACTCGGGGACCTTCACAACCGAGATATCAAGCTGGTAATGGATTTCGTTCCAAACCACACTTCTGACGAACACCGCTGGTTCCGGAATTCTCGACGATCGGAGGACAACCCCTACCGCGACTACTACTTCTGGAGACAGGGAATTAAGGGTAATCCACCAAATAACTGGAGGTCAATTTTTGGCGGACCGGCCTGGGAGTTCGACGATAGGACCGGCGAGTACTACCTCCACCTATTTTCCCGGAAACAGCCCGATCTCAACTGGGACAACCCCGAGGTCAGACAAGAGATTTACGAAATAATGAACTGGTGGTTCGACAGGGGAATAGACGGTTTTCGGCTCGACGTGGTGAATTTCATATCTAAAGAGCCTGATTTACCCGACGACGATTCAACCGGACCCTACGGATCCCGTGGCGGTAAATACTACATAGACGGCCCCAGTATCCATAAGTATTTGAGAGAGATGAATCGGGAGGTATTCGAAGGAAGGGACTCCGTAGTAATAGGCGAGACCCCGATGGTATCGGAAGAAGATGGAGCGAAGTACGTGGACCCGGAGCGGAAAGAACTTGACATGATCTTCCAGTTCGATCACGTCACCTTCGATATGGCCGAAGGGGGGCTATGGTCAGAACAGCGGGACTGGAAGCTTACCGAGCTAAAGGAGATTTTGACCAAATGGAGGAAGGTAACGGGAAGATCGGATGGCTGGAACGCAACCTATCTCAGCAACCACGACCAGCCGAGAATGGTTTCCCGGTTCGGTGACGACGAGAACTTCAGGCGCAAGTCGGCTCAATCACTCGCTATGCTAATCCTTACCATATCCGGCACCCCTTTTATCTACCAGGGGGCGGAACTCGGTATGACGAACTATCCTTTTTCAGATATTTCGGAATTCAGGGACGTCCAGTCGATAAATCAATTCAGAGAGAAAGTAGACAGGGGGGAAATCGATGATTTTAGCGAGGTGAAAGAAGAGATCGGTTTCTGGAGCAGGGACAACGCAAGAACGCCAATGCAATGGAGTTCGGGAGAGAACGCGGGCTTTACGAAAGGAGATCCGTGGATAAATGTTAACCCAAACAAGAACGAGGTTAACGTTGAGGCGGAAAAAGCGGACGAGGATTCAGTTCTTGAATTTTATCGAAAACTAATCTCGTTGAGAAAGGAACGCGAGGTCCTCGTCTACGGTCGATACGAGCTAGTTAAAGAAAAGGACGAAGACGTTTTTGCTTTTCGCCGGGTCGGTGAGGAGGAGTCGACCTTGACCGTACTTAACTTTTCGGACGAGAGCAAAGAAATCTCCCTGGCGAAAGAACTCCCGACGGAAACTTTTGAACTGCTTGTATCCAATTACCCAGCAGAAGATTCGACG